>Ga0126381_100002878_pt1 | contig 18699 bp, 16 predicted proteins | sample PanSoiMetPlot_28_FD_96465 | JGI IMG/M metagenome (GOLD analysis project Ga0126381, IMG submission 96465) | Tropical forest soil microbial communities from Panama - MetaG Plot_28 | ecosystem: Environmental > Terrestrial > Soil > Tropical forest > Bulk soil | place: Panama | collected 2016-02-17
CCATGAAGAAGGTGGCGCAGGATGTGGATGTGGTGATCGTGGAGATCGGCGGCACGGTCGGCGATATCGAGTCGCTGCCGTTCCTGGAAGCGATCCGCCAGATGCGCCATGAGCACGGCCGCGGCAACTGCCTGTTCGTACACGTGACGCTGGTCCCGTGGATCGCGGCAGCGCAGGAATTGAAGACCAAGCCGACGCAGCACAGCGTCAAGGAACTGCGCGCTCTCGGCATCCAGCCCGATATTCTGGTGTGCCGCTCGGAGCGCTTCATCCCGCAGGAGATGAAAGAGAAGATCGCGCTGTTCTGCGACGTGGACGTGGAAGCGGTAGTAACGGCGCGCGACGTCAAGTCCGTCTACGAAGTGCCCATCATGTTCGCCGGCGAAGGCGTGGATGAAATCGTGCTGCGTCTGTTGCACCTCAATGCGCCGGAGCGCAACCTGGACCGCTGGACCGCCATGCTGGAGCGCATGGAAAATCCGCGCGGCGAGGTGACCATCGGCCTGGTGGGCAAATACGTCGAGTACGAGGACTCCTACAAGAGCCTCAAGGAAGCGTTGCTGCACGGCGGTCTGGCGCACCAGTTGAAGGTCAATATCCACTGGATTGAAGCCGAAGGCGTGGTGGGCGAAGCCTGGGAAAACCAATTGCGCGGTTACGACGGCATCCTGGTGCCGGGCGGTTTCGGCAAGCGCGGCATCGACGGCATGCTCAACGCCATCCGCTACGCGCGCGAACGCAAGGTTCCCTATTTTGGCATCTGCCTGGGCATGCAGACCATGGTGATCGAATACGCGCGCCACGTGTGCGGCCTGGAGGCCGCCGATTCGACGGAGTTCAACCCCGGCACGCCGCACCGGGTCATTTTCAAGTTGCGTGAATTGAAAGGCGTGGACGACCTGGGCGGCACCATGCGGCTGGGCGGCTGGCCTTGCAAGCTGGTGGAGAATAGCTTCGCCTACCGCGCCTACGGAGCGCGCGAAATCAACGAGCGCCATCGCCATCGCTATGAGTTCAACCGCGAATACGAGGAACGCCTGAAGGCCGCGGGATTGCGGATCACCGGCGAAACGCCCGACGGCACCTACGTCGAGATCTGCGAAATCGCCGACCATCCGTGGTACCTCGGCTGCCAGTTCCATCCCGAATTCAAATCCAAACCCATGGAGCCGCACCCGCTCTTCAAAGCCTTCATCGGCGCAGCCTATGAGCAACGTCAGCGGCGGCTGGGGGCCAGCGACCGCGTGGCGGATCGGGCGGAGTTGTTGACGAGTGGAGACTGAGCCAACCGCTAAGCAGCCAACAGCCGACAGCTTAACCGCGCACCTCGAGGGCGCTATGGTCTGGAGGTGAGCTCAAGCTGTAGGCTGTCAGCTTTTCTATGCCTTTCCCCTTTTCCTCCTTCTCCCCCGGCCAGCCTCTGGTCCTCATCGCCGGCCCCTGCGTCATCGAAAGCGAAGAGCACGTTCACCAGATGGCCCGCGGCATCCGTGAAGCCGTCGGCGGTCCATTCGTCTTCAAGGCTTCTTTCGATAAAGCCAACCGTTCCAGCGGCGGCGCCTACCGCGGCCCGGGGCTCAGCGAAGGCCTACACATTCTGGCGGGCATCAAAGCGGCCGGTTTTCCGGTCCTCACCGATATCCATGAGTCGGCCCAGGCCGAGCCGGCAGCCGAAGTGGCCGATATTCTCCAGATTCCGGCCTTCCTCTGCCGCCAGACCGACCTCCTGGTTGCCGCCGGGCGAACCGGGCGCATCGTCAATATCAAGAAGGGCCAGTTTGTCGCTCCGCACGACATCCACCGTGCGGCCGAAAAAGTCGCCTCCACCGGTAACGCCCAGGTAGTGCTGACGGAGCGCGGCTCGTCGTTCGGCTACAACAACCTGGTGGTCGATATGCGCGGCCTCAAGATCATGCGCGATGCCGGGTGGCCGGTGGTCTTCGACGCCACGCACAGCGTGCAGCTACCCGGAGGCGCCGGCACCGCTTCCAGCGGCCAGCCGCAGTTTATCGAAACGCTGGCCCGCGCCGCCGTAGCCGCGGGCGTCAACGGTGTCTTCGTCGAAGTCCACGACGACCCTCCCAAAGCCCTCTCGGACGGGCCCAATGCGTTGCGCCTCGACTCGCTGGCGCCGCTCTGGCGCAAGCTGAACGCCATCGACCGGGTGGTGAAGGATTCAGAAGTCAGGAGTCAGAACTCAGAATAGCGAAGCGGCCACGCGCTTTCTGACTTGGGTCTTGTGACTTCTGAATTCCTGCAGAGAGCCTCCACGTTCCAACCCCCGCCCGCGTCATACAATAGAAGGAAGTAACAGAAGGAAGCCTTATGTCTACCCGGAAGCAGCGCCGCGGATTTTCGCTGATCGAACTGCTGATCGTCATTTCGATCATCCTGATTATCATCACCATTGCCGTGCCGAAGTTTCAGCGCGCCCAGATCACGGCGCGCGAAACGGCCGCCATTCAGGGGCTCCGGGCCATCCATACGGCTCAGGTAGAATACCAGTCGCAATACGGCCGGTACGCAGCCTCGCTGACCGAGTTGGGTCCGCCTGCCAGCGGCGCGCCCAGTATGTCGGCTGCCGACCTGATCGGCAACGACGTTTCGGGCGGCGAAAAGCAGGGCTACAAATTCACCGTCACTGCCAGTCAGGGCGGGTATGTCATTACCGCGATTCCCCTGTCGTGCGGATCGAGCGGCAACCGCACCTTCTTCTCCGACCAGACGATGTCGGTTCACTTCAGCACTTGCCCGGACACGGCCAGTCTGCAGAGTCCGGAAATGAAGTAGTGTTCGCGTACTCGAACAACGATCTTTACTGCGAACAGGTCCCGCTGGCGGATATCGCCGCGCACGTGGGCACACCGGCCTACGTCTATTCGGGCGAGACGATTGTTTCCAACTACCGGGCTTACGACGAAGGTTTTGGCGATCTGCGCCATACCGTCTGCTATGCCGTGAAGGCCAACGCCTCGCTGGGAGTGCTTTCACTGCTGGCCAAGGCGGGCGCGGGTTTCGACATTGTCTCCGGCGGTGAGCTCTATCGCGTGCTGAAGGCGGGCGGCGATCCCGCCAAAGTTGTCTTTTCAGGTGTCGGCAAGACCGCGGGAGAGGTGGAGTACGCCTTGGAGCAGGGCATCCACAGCTTCAATTGCGAGTCGGAAACGGAACTCGCGCTGATCGATGCCATGGCGGCGCGCCGCGGCGTGAAGGCGAGCTTTTCGATACGCGTCAATCCCGACGTTGATGCCGCCACTCATCCCTATATCTCGACGGGCCTGAGCCAGCACAAGTTCGGCATCGCGTTTGCCGAAGCGATGGCGGTCTATGAGCGATCCCGCGCCTTGGCGCATCTTCAGGCCGAGGGCGTGAGCTGCCACATCGGCTCGCAGATTCTCGACCCGGCACCGTTGTTCGAGGCGGTCGACAAAGTTCTCGGACTCGCCTTGGAACTCCGCCGCCGCGGATTCGGCATACGCCATCTCGACCTGGGCGGCGGCCTGGGAGTCGCCTATCAGCAAAGCGAGAAGGCCCCGCCGATCCGTTCGTATATCGAATGCCTTCACGCCCGTCTTCGCAAGGTGGGTCTGGCTGCCATGGTCGAGCCGGGACGGTCCATCGTCGGCCCCGCCGGCGTGCTGCTCACGCGCGTGCTCTACCGCAAGAAGAACGGCCCGAAGGATTTCGTCGTGGTGGATGCCGCTATGAACGACCTCATCCGCCCGTCGCTTTACCGGGCGCACCACGAGATCATCCCCGTGCGAAAGAGTGGATTGCCTCCGGTGACCGCTGATGTAGTGGGTCCGGTCTGTGAAACCGGCGATTTTCTCGCTCGCGACCGTCAACTCTCCGGCGCCATGCCCGGCGACTTCCTGGCCGTCTGCACCGCCGGCGCATACGGCTTCGTCCTCTCCTCCAACTACAACGCCCGCCCGCGAGCGCCGGAGGTCCTGGTGGAAGGCGGAAGCTACCGTGTGATCCGGCAGCGCGAGTCGTATGCGGATCTCGTCAAGGGCGAGAGCGCGTAGAGCTTTGATAACCTCAGAGCGTCATGGGGTATCGCGTCCTTTCGAACAGGACGGGGGACGGGATGTTCATGGCAAGCTGCCCGGCTGCATCTCTCAAGGCCGTACTCGTGCCGAGACAACCGAAAATATTCGCGAAGCGCAAGGATACCTCATCAGCCACAAAAAGCGCCCCGGTCCGATACCGCCGAGCATATTCGAAGAAATCATCGAGGTCGCTGGCCGATGAAGCTGCCGGTCGTATCCGGCAATGACCGGGTTAAAGGGTCCAGAAACTCGGATACGAATTCGATGACCAACGTGGAAGCCACGTGATGCGTTGCCATGCTGCGGCCCGGCATCGCCGTTGGGCGATTCCCAATCACACAGAGAGCTTCGCAAGGGGACTTTCCGCGCCCTGATTCGAGAGGCTGGGTTGACGGTGGAGGAATTCGCTAAACTCTCTAACGGACCGCTCATGATCAAACCCGCCCGCTACACCTGCTATCGCGCCGCCGGCCCTATTGTCGTCGACGGCAAACTCGATGAGCCGTCCTGGCAGCTGGCTCCGAAATCGACGCCGTTCGTCGATATCGTGACAGGCCGGCCGGCGTGGTTCGACACCCGCGTAGCGCTGCTTTGGGACGATCAGCATCTCTATTTCGGCTTCTGGGTCGAAGAGACCGACGTCTGGGGCACCATGACCAAGCGTGACTCCAAGATCTGGGAGGAGAACGACGTCGAAGTGTTCATCGGCGCGCGCGACGCGTACTACGAATTCGAAGTGAACGCGCTCAACACCGTTTACGAAGTTTTCTGGATCTGGAAGGACATCCACCAGCCCGGCGGCCCTTATGACCGCCGGCCGGAATTCGATCCTGCCACGCAACGGACCATGGTGCTCGACGGTGTCGGCGGCCACATCCACGAGCGCGGCGAACGGTGGGGCTTTCTCGACTGGGACTTCCCCGGCCTTCGAACGGCGGTCCAGGTGGATGGCGTGGTCAACAGCCGAACCAATACCGACCGCGGCTGGACGGTCGAACTTGCCTTCCCCTGGAAAGGACTGTCCCTGCTGGCCGATGGCCGCTCGCTTCCGCCTCGCGACGGCGACGTGTGGCGCATCGACGCCTCCCGCTTCGAAAAGATCGGCCGCCGCCGCGAGACCCTCGATCCGTGTGTGGGCTGGACCTGGAACCGCCACGGCCATTACGACTCCCATATTCCCGAAGTTTTTCCATTTGTAACCTTCTCGGAACGGAGCGTCGAGAAGGTGTGAGGGCTAGCTTTTCGTCGCGGAGGAGCGGAGGAGCGGAGAAGATGGCCCGAAGATTCTTGGTTAGGTTTTCGCCGCGAAAATCTCCGGTCCTCCGCGTCTTCCCGATGGAATCATAAGGTTTACTTATCCATGCATAATTTCCTCTTATTCGACTCTCGTGCGCCGAAAGCGTATCCTCACAACAACGTTGGCTCGCGTCCTTGTTCGCTTGCGAGCGATTGGGTCCAATTCTCACGAGAGAGGGAATATGAATACAGTGCTAAGCAAAGACACGCAACGCGAATTCCTGGAACGCGGCTTTACCCGCCGGAGTCTCGGCCGGATTGCCGCAATGATCACTGCCGGCGCGGCCCTGCCGTTCTACAACGAGCCTGCAATGGCCCAGCTTTCCGCAGTGCGCGACATTCCGCCTGACGCGGTCAAGATCGACGCCAACGAGAACCCGCTGGGACCGTGCAAAGAAGCCGCCGATGCCATCCATGCGATCGTGCAGAATGGCGGGCGGTACATGTACCAGGAGACCTTCCGGTTCACCGACATTCTGTCGGAACAGGAAAGCGTCAAGTCAAACTACGTGAGGCCCTTCGCTGGTTCGAGCGCGCCGCTCCATCAGGCGGTGCTGGCATTCACCTCGCCGGAGAAGCCGTTTGTCACGTGCGATCCAGGATACGAAGCGGGCGAGCGGGCGGCCGAGTTTATCGGCGCGAAGGTCATTCGCGTGCCGCTGCTGAAGAATAAGGCGTACGCGCACGATGTGAAGGGCATGGCCGCGGCCAGCGACAGTGCCGGCCTGATCTACATCTGCAACCCGAACAATCCGTCGGGCACGCTGACGCCCAAGGAGGACATCGAGTGGCTGGTGGAGAACAAGCCGAAGGGGTCGATCGTGATGATCGACGAGGCGTACATCCACATCGCCGGCGCGCCCATGATGTCGCATCTGGTGGCCAAAGACCAAGACGTCATTATCCTGCGCACCTTCTCGAAGATCTACGGTATGGCCGGTCTGCGCGCGGGCGCGGCGATCGCCCGCCCCGACCTGCTGCAGAAGTTGAGTGGCTACTCGAGCGGCGCCCTGCCGATCACCGGCATGGCAGCGGCTACGGCCAGCTTGAAGTCGAAAGACCTCGTGCCGACGCGGCGTAAGATCATGGGCGATACGCGCAACGACCTGCACGCGTTCCTCGATAAGCACAACTTCAAGTACGTGCCTTCCACTTCCAACTGCATCATGATCGACGTTGGCAAACCCGGCGGCGAAGTACAGATGGCGCTGCGGAACGAGAAGGTCTACATCGGCCGCGTCTGGAAGAGCTGGCCGACTCACGTCCGGGTTTCGATCGGCACGCCGGAAGAGATGGCCAAGTTCAAGACGGCATTCCTTAAGGTGATGGCTTGACGGCGGGCGCCTGGCTGCCGCGCACCACGCGCGGAACTCGATACGGCTGGGCGCAATTGCCGGGCGACCTCGCGGGCGGCGTGATTGCGGCACTGATCGCGCTGCCTTACGGCCTTGCAATGGCCTCGCTGATGGGCCTGCCGCCCGTACTGGGCATTTTCACGTCCATTCTGACGGCGCCCATCATCGCGCTTCTGGGCCGCAACCCGGTTCTCATCGGCGGCACCGCCAGTGCCACCGTTCCGTTCATCGCGGTCGCAGCGCGCAACCAGGGTGTCGGCGGCGCGGCCAAAGTCTGCATCGTAGCCTCCGTGATCATGATGGGCTTCTGCGTCATGCGGCTGGGCCGGCACATTGGCCGCGTGCCGCACGCGGTGGTGTCGGGCTTCTCCTGCGGCATCGGCGGCATGATGCTGGTTTCCCAGCTCGATATCATGAGCGGCATTGCCACTCCGGTTTCGCGCTCGGCGGCATCGGCATTGGGGCAACTGGTTGCGTTTCTCGGCCACGCCGGCTCGGCGCGCATGGTGCCTCTGGTTCTCGGGCTGACCGTAGTGCTGGTGGCGACCGTCGCGGCGCGCATTTCTCCGCGTCTTCCGGCGCCCCTGGCCGGAGTGGTGCTGGCGATCCTGGTCGCGCGCGTATTCGGATTCCGCGAGCAGGAGGTGGGTGCGCTGCCCAGCCAGCTTCCTCCGCTGGTGGGCTTCTCCTGGGGGCCAACGGACATTTTCACCGTGCTGCCGGCAGCCTTCGGGCTGGCGTTTGTCTCCTCGGTCAACATCCTCATCACCTCCCGCGTGGTGGAACATTTTCGCGGCCGGCATAAGCGAATGAAGATCTCCGATGCCGACGCGGAGCTGGGCGCTTACGGCATTGCCAACATTTGCGCCGGCATGTTCGGCGCCCCGCTCAGCGTTGGCATTCCCGCCCGCAGCCTGGCGGTGGTGCGTTGCGGAGGCACTTCGCGGCTCTCCAACCTGGTTCACGCGGTATGCCTGCTAGGGATTCTCGGGATGGGCGCCGGCTTCGTGTCCCACATCCCCATCCCCGCCATCGCCGGCGTCACGGCATGGATGGGGTTGTGCCTGCTCGATTGGAGCGCCTGGCGCCGCCTGCCCAAGATGAGCCGGGTGGATGCGGCCGGCTTCCTGACCACGGCCCTCGCGGTGATGACGGTGAACGCGGTGCTCGCGGTGGCGATCGGATGCTCCTGCTATGCCGTACGCGGCCTCTACCATCGCTATCGGGGCGCGGGACGGCTTCCCGAACCGGCTGTGAATGGATAAGCGATTTCTCGACGCCGCCATCGAGCAGGCCCGCAAGAGCTTGTCGGAGGGCGGCATTCCTATTGGCGCAGTGCTGGTACACGAAGGCCGCATTATCGGCCGCGGCCACAACTGCCGGGTCCAGACCGGCAGCGCGATCGATCATGGCGAAATGAACTGCCTGCGGAACGCCGGGCGCCAGCCGGCTTCAGTCTACCGGCAGTGCACCATGTACACCACGCTTTCGCCCTGCCCCATGTGCAGCGGCGCCATTGTGCTCTACAAGATTCCGCGCCTGGTGATCGGCGAAAATCGCACATTCTTCGGTGCGGAGGACTACCTCCGCGCCAACGGCGTGGAACTCGAAGTGGCCGACGACGCCGAATGCATCCGGCTGATGACGGAGTTCGTCGCGGCCGCGCCAGAGCTCTGGAACGAAGACATCGGCGTGTAGCGGCGCGGGTTGCGATATCCTGGGAACGGTAATCTCATGGCGTCGCCTCCGATTCCACCGGCGCTGGGCCACTTGGCCAACCGGCCGTTCTCCTTCTATCCCGCGATTCGCGGCATCGAACATAACGAGTGGCTTTTCCGCAAGGCCACGTGGTCGGACATGCTGGTCGTGAATCGCAAGACGGGCGAGGAACTTTTGATTCCGCGCCGCCTGGTGGGCGAGGTTTCGATTGTCGACGATCCGGTGGTGATAGTGGGGTTGCTGCGTGACCTGGAATACCGCGAAGGCGCCGTCTGGCCGTGTCAGCGTCACGTCATCGAGATGCCGATCGCAGTGGGCGAGGCGCGTCAGGCAGCCGCGCAACCGCGGCCAGTCCCGGCGCCGGTAGTCGCTATTCGCCTCGAGCCTCGGAAGACGAGGCGGATCTATAAGGTCGTGGGCTGCCTCATGGCTTTGGCAATCCTGCTCCATCTGGCGATTTCTCTGTTCACCGGCCGCACCCGTTCTCCGATCCCGTTACGCCCCGCCGTGCAACGCTAGTTCTCCCTAACGTGGGCCTGGACGTCCGCACGAAATTCTTGAGAACCTTCGGCCGCTCGCGTCACTACTCCTCTCCATGGGCTTATAGCTTCTTACCGTTGTGCGGCTTGTTTGTGCTGCTGGCGGCGCAGGCCGGGGAGGCCGGAGCTAAGGCGCAGGTGGTGGCTAGGACGTATGCCGGAATCTCAAGCAGGAAGTCCGAATTCCCTACCACAAGGGAAAACGCGTCCGCCTGTTCGGTCTCAGCTCAAAGCTCATCGCTCGCAGGCCCAGTTGAAGTACGCCGCGCAAGCCCTTAAGCTGTCAGATTGGAAACGAAATCCACTCCCAAGAAGCTCGCCCCCCCGGATACGCGCTCCCGGCTGCGCGATCGTGTGACGCCTCCGCTGCTCACCGTCCTGGGAGTGATCACCGTCTTCTGGAAGCTGGCACTCACCAAGCAGTACACCTTCCTCGCAAGCCCCGACCAGGCGAACCAGGTGATGCCCTGGCTTCAGACGCAGGTCTGGGCCATCCGGCACTGGTTTGTAATGCTGTGGGATCCGTACGAGTGGATGGGCCAGTCGCTCATCGGGCAGGTACAGCCCGGGGTGGCAAGTCCATTTACGTTCCTGCTCGCGCTGGCGCCGCTGCACCACGGCCAGATTCAGATCTTCTACGTGCATCTGTGGTTTGTGCTGATACACTGCGTGGCGGCGCTGTTCGCGTATTGGTTCCTGCGCGACCAGGGCTGCTCGGCGGGGGCGTCGGTGCTGGGCGGAATTTTCTATGCCACGGCCGGCTTTTGCGGCAACACGGAGTGGCCCCAGCACCTCGCAGCGGGCATCTGGGCGCCCTTGGTGTTTCTTTTCCTGCTGCGGGCGCTGCGCGGAAGAACGCCCATGAAGAGCGCGGCCTGGGCGGGGGTGTCTCTTGGGCTCGCGTGGCTGAGCGGACACCATGCACCCGCGCTGGCGATCACACTGGCGGTGGTCGGTGTGGGCATGGCCGCGTTGGTGCGCAGCGAATTCCGCCGTCAAACCGCGCTGCGGCTGGCCGTCATGTTCGCCGTGATGGCGATGGTGGCCGCGGTGCAGAGTCTGCCCGCCGCCGAATACGGCAAACTGGCCAAGCGCTGGACCGTGACCGGTGCCCTCACGTGGAAAGACAAGGTCGAGATTCCCGAGCATGAAGACAGCGGCCTGCGTCCCAACGACTTGTTGCACATTGTGATGCCCGCATCCGCCTTGCGGACCGATCCCTTTGTAGGCGTAGTGGGACTGAGCCTTGCGGCACTGGCGGTATTCGGCGGCATGCGCCGCCGCGGCGCCCGTATGTTTCTGCTGATGGCGATCTGCGCGCTGCTGTTTGCCATGGCCCGCAACGATGCCTTCTACGGCTGGTTCTACGTGTTCGTACCGTTTGTGGAGAAGTCGCGCGCGCCGATCGTGGCGCTGTGCGTGTTCCAGTTTGCGATGGCGGTGCTGGTTGCGATGGGCGCGGATATCCTGATCGCGGCGCCGGAGCAGCCGGATCTGCGGAAGGTTCTGAAGGCGCTATCGTGGTTCGGCGGCATCACTTTCGGCCTGTTCATGCTGATGGCCTACCTGAGACCGTCTGTCACCAGCGGAATTCTGGATGGCGATCCGCGGCCGGGCATGATCGGGCTGATCGCGCTGCTGCTGGCGGGCCTATACACCGCCTGGAGCCGAGGGTATTTGCGGGCGGGCAGCACGCTGGCAATGCTCTGCCTGCTACTGGTGATCGAGCAGGGCAACGAGGCCGGCTGGAACTGGGCACACGTGCGCGATCAGAATCGCATGGGCCCGGTGACTGCCCTCTATGATACGCAGGACTTGGCCGACTGGCTGCGCACGCGGCCGGGGCCGAAGCGCCTGGAGATCAACGATAAGGATACGCCCTTCAGCTTTGGCGACTGGTATCGCATGGATGCCGCGCACGCGTTCACCGCCAGCATGCTCACCGCGACTTCCGAGCTCGGCGGTTGGTGGGTGGATCGCATCGGCCGCATGTACGGATTGAACTATGTGGTGAGCCGCACTCCCACCCGGCCCGGCTTGCAAGAGATGTTCACGGGCAAGACGGGAATCAAGATCTGGTACAACCCCGAAGCGTTCCCGCGCGCCTGGACGGTGCACCGGATCGTGGTCGCGCCCAACGAATGGAACGGCGCGGACATGATGAACACCTGGACGTTCGACCTGCGCACCACGGCCTTGACCGTGCGGGCCAAACCGCAGCTCGACACCTGCGGCGGCGCCGATCAGGTGACGCGCATCGACGAAAAGCCGTCGTCGGTGCGGGTGGATGTGCGGATGGCATGCAAAGGCTTGCTTGTGGTGAGCGATAACTGGTATCCCGGCTGGCACGCGAGCATTGATGGCAACTCGGCGGACATCTGGAAGGTGAACACGGTTGTGCGCGGTGTAGTGGTAGGGACCGGGAAACACACCATCACGATGACCTACCGGCCGTTTTCGGTTTATTTCGGCCTGTTCTGCACGTTACTCGGCGTCGCAGTAGCGATCATCCTGCAGCGCAAACGCGAAGAAGATGCCGCAGATGTGATCGGCTAGAATAGGCGTGCACCTTCCTGTCGGCGCCGCGACCAGCGGCAGCGGTCGAGCCCGACAAAAAGCACAAATTCTCGCGACCCGATCTTCGCGCTTTGCGAGAGCACTTGCTTTTCGCCAGCTAACGCAGCAAATCCTCAAGCTGAATCTTAGTATCCGTTTTCGCGTCCCGGTACTTCACGATGATTGGCGTATAGATCGAGATACCCCAGTCTTTCCCGGGTCCGCTCGTGATGGCGCGAGTGCCCGCCACAATGACCGCTTCTTCGGGAATCACCAGCGGCTGATCGTCGGTGGCTTTGTGGACGGTGTGGCGCACCAGGTCATAGACCGGCGTCGAGCGGTTTAGAATGGTTCCGGTGCCGAGTACGGCGCGGCGCTTGACGATGGTGCCTTCATAGATGCCGCAGTTGCCGCCCACCAGAACTTCGTCTTCCACGATCACCGGCATGGCGCCAACCGGTTCCAGCACGCCGCCGATCTGGCTCGCCGCCGAGATGTGGCAGTTCTTGCCGACCTGCGCGCAGCTTCCCACCAGGGCATGCGAATCCACCATCGTGCCTTCGTCCACGTACGCGCCTACGTTGATCCACATGGGAGGCATGCAGGTGACCGACTTAGCAAGATACGCACCGCTGCGCACGCTGGAGCCGCCGGGCACGATGCGGATGCCATCGCGCGGCAGAAAGCGCTTCACGGGGTAAGTGGATTTGTCGAAAAACGATAACCCGTCGCTAGGCATTTCAATGACTTTGCCGATGCGAAACCCCAGCAGAATGCCTTTCTTGACCCAGGCGTTCACACGCCAGCCGGTGGGCGAAGACCGATCGGACTCGGCGGCGCGCACCTTGCCCTGGTCAAGCGCGTCGCGGAACTGTTTGAACAACGCGTTGTGTTTGGCCGTGTACTCGGCCGGTTTCTCGTCGTAGAGCCGCTCGATTTCAGCCTGCAACGGGCACGCTCCCCAGAAGGCCGACCGATTCGAGAACTTTTTCGATCTTGGCGAGATTGGCGGCCGAAGGAGGCACTAGCGGCAGACGATAGACCGGCTCCAGCAGCCCCATCAGCGCCATCCCGGCCTTTACCGGGATCGGATTCGACTCCACGAAGTTGATGTTCATGAGCGGCAGGAACCGGGCTTGAATCTGCCGTGCGGCGGCGAAATCGCCGCGCAGGCAGGCTTGCGCGAGCTGCGCCATTTCAGCAGGAATCTCGTTAGAGACGACCGAAACGATCCCGCGGCCGCCGAGCGCCATGAGCGGAATGGTGATGGCATCGTCGCCGGAAAGGACGGTGAACCGCGGCGGCACTTCGTGCAGAACGTTCGCCATTTGGCCGATGTTGCCCGAGGCTTCCTTCACGCCAACGATGTTTTCGATTTCGGCCAGGCGCGCCAAGGTGCTCGGCTCGACATTCACGCCGGTGCGGCCCTGCACGCTATAGACCACGATCGGGAGAGGAACCGCCGAGGCGATGGCTTTGTAGTGTTGGTACAGGCCATCCTGCGTGGGCTTGTTGTAATAGGGTGTGACCGAGAGAATGCCGTCGACGCCCAGGCGCTGCAGCTCGCGCGCCAGTTCGATAACCTCGTGCGTGTTGTAACCGCCCGCGCCGCCCAATACCGGCACTTTGCCCCTGGCTTCTTCGACGGTAATCTCGATGACGCGCAAGTGCTCTTCACGCGTCAGCGTGGGGCTTTCGCCGGTCGTGCCGCAGGGCACCAGGAAGTTGATGCCGGCCTCTATCTGCCGCCGCACCAGCTTGCGCAGAGTGGCCTCATCGAGCGATAGGTCGCGTCGGAACGGGGTGACAAGTGCCGTTCCGCATCCAGTAAACATGTACCACCTCCATAAAATGGGGCCGGGAGTCTGGGGCCGGGGACCTGGCAAAGGAGGCTCGCTCCGCTCGCATCCAATAATGGTGCGAGCGAAGCGAGCCACCTAGCCCTGGCCCCCCGCCCCCGGCCCCTGACCCTCAAACACGATCTCGCTAAACTCGTAAAACCCCTTTTTACCCACCACCCATTGCGCCGCCTTCAGCGCGCCACGCGCGAAGCCTTCGCGGCTGCGCGCGGTGTGGCGGAGCGTGATGGTATCGGCCCCGGAATCAAACCCGATCTCGTGCGTCCCGGGATGCGCGCCCGCGCGGTTCGAGCCGGTGTCGATCGCCCGATGGTAGCCCGCACGTTTCATCTGCTCCACCAGTTTCAGTAGTGTACCGGAAGGCGCATCTTTTTTGCTGCAGTGGTGGATCTCCCAGGCCCACGCTCCGTACTCCGGTTCGCCGGCCAGCAGCTTCGCGGCTTCGGCTACTATGCGAAAAAATGCATTCACTCCGATCGAATAGTTGGGACTCCAGACCAGTCCGATGCCATGGTGCTCCACGGCGGATTTGATGGCATCGATCTCTTCCAGCCAGCCGGTGGTGCCGATCACCAGATTTGCTCCGAGTGCCGCGACCCCTTCGGCGTTGCGCCGTACCGCCGAGGGAATTGAGAAATCGATCGCCGCGTCGATGCCGCGGAAATTCTCGGCCGTGATGCCTTCGAAGTTGGAGTTGTTGAACTCGTCGAGCCTGAGTGCCACTGAAAAACCGTACTCCGGCGCCAGCTGCTCAACCAGCCGCCCCATCTTGCCGTAGCCGACGATGGCCAGACGGCGCGGGCTAGACATGCACCGCCTCGCTGCGTTCGAAGACGGCCGGGTCGAGCTCTGCGAAAAACTGCTGGTGCAGGGCCGCCACGGTGCGTTTCAGGTCGGCTTCGGCTACCACGAAGCTGATGTTGAGCAGCGAAGCACCCTGCGAAATCATGCGGATATTGATGCCGTCGAGCGCGTTGAAGACGCGGCGCGCCACGCCGGCGGTGTGGCGAATGTTTTCGCCCACCAGACAGACGATCACCTGGTCGCGCTCGATTTCGGCTTCGGCGAATTGGCGCAGGTCGGCCAGTATCTCGTCCAGACGCGCGACATTGTCGATCGTGAGCGAGACGCTGACTTCGGAAGTCGCCACCATATCTACGGGTGTTTCGTGGCGGTCAAAAATTTCGAAGATCTTGTGCAGGAAGCCGTGCGCCATCAGCATGCGCGTCGAGTGAATGTTCACCAGTGCGATCTTGCGCTTGCACGCGATCGACTTCACCACGTTAGAGCAGTGTACCTGGCCGGAGACGATGCGCGTACCGGCCACCTCCGGCCGGCGCGAATTCAGAATCAGCACCGGAATGTTCTTTTCGATCGCCGGAACGACGGTGGCCGGGTGCAGCACCTTGGCTCCGAAATAGGCCAGTTCGGCGGCTTCGGCGAAAGAGAGCGCCTTCACGCGATGGCCGTCGGGAAGAATCGTCGGGTCGGCGGTGAGCATGCCGTCCACGTCAGTCCAGATCTGGATTTCTTCGGCGCCAATCCCGGCGCCCACGATCGAGGCCGTGAAATCGGATCCGCCGCGGCCGAGCGTAGTGGTTACCCCGTCTTCGGTCGAGCCAATGAATCCGCCCATCACCACCACCGCGCGTTCGGCCATTGGCGGTACCGCAGCGGCGAGCCGCTCATATGTCTGCGGAAATAGCGGCGCGGCTTGCGTGTGGCGGCGGTCGGTGACGACGACATCGCGCGCGTCCAGGTGCTCGGCTGCCATGCCGAAGTGGCGGAACGCCTGAGCCACGATGTAGCTCGAGAGGCGCTCGCCATAGCTGGAGATAGCGTCGATGGAGCGTGGCGTGAGTTCGCCGAGCACAGCCAGTCCCTTCACCAGTTCGGTGAGCTCCTGGAAGTGTTCGTCGAGAAAGCGGTCGAGGCCGGCGCGCTCCGAGAGCGGCACCACCTGGCGCGCTTCGCGCGAATGGAAGTCGCGCAGGTCGTGAAGCTGGCGGATATAGTCGTCGCGCTTGCCGTCAATCGCGGCCGCCGCGATGGCCAGCAGCTTGTTGGTGGTCTTTCCCATAGCGGAAACAACCACCACGGGCCGCCTTTCGCCGCGAGCTTTGACAATGCCGGCAACGCGTTCGATGGCGGGCGCCGACTCCACCGACGTGCCGCCGAATTTCATGACGATCATCAGTCGAGCATCCCTTCGGTAACCATCAGTTCCGCGTTAAGCACGGCAACACCGGCCGCGCCGCGTACCGTGTTGTGGCTCAGCACGACGAACTTGTAGTCAAACACAGGGCAGGGGCGCAGGCGGCCGACGAAAGCGGCCATGCCGCGCTCGCGTTCTGCATCCTTGCGCGGCTGCGGGCGGTTCTGCTCCTCCATGTAAATGACCGGGTGAGGCGGTGCGCTCGGCAGGTTGCGCTCCTGGGGAACGGAAGTGTAGACCGCGTAGGCATGGCGCAGGTCGGCGAGCGCGGGCTTGGACGAAAGCTCCAGTGAGACGGTCACGGTGTGGCCGTCAACCACCGGCACACGGTTGCAGTGCGCGCTCATCTTAGCAGCCAGCGGTTCGATGTGATCGCCGCGGAATTCACCGAGGATCTTCTGCGTCTCCTGCTCCATCTTTTCCTCTTCGCCGCCGATAAAGGGGATGACGTTGCCCACGATGTCCATGGAGGCCACGCCCGGGTAACCCGCGCCGGAGATCGCCTGCAATGTGGTGGCGACGATCCTGGTGATGCCGAACTGCTTGAGCGGCGCCAAACCCATGGTAAGAGCGACGGTGGAGCAGTTGGGATTGGTGACGATCTGGCCTTTCCAGCCGCGCGAACGCTGCTGGCCGGGAACGAGCTTGAGATGGTCGGGATTGATTTCCGGAACCAGCAGGGGCACGTCGCGCTCCATACGATGGTTGCGGGAGTTGGAGACCACAACGTGGCCGGCTTCGGCGAAGGCGCGCTCGATTTCAGTAGCGACCGAAGCATCCATGGCGGAGAAGAGCAGTCGCGGCGCATTGCCGGCCTTGCACTCATCAACGGTGATGTCCGCAACGGACTCGGGCACTACGCCGAGGTGCCAGGTCATGGCGTCGCGGTACTTCTTGCCGGCAGAGCGGTCGCTCGCCCCGAGCCACTTCAAGTCGAACCAGGGGTGGCCCTGCAGGAATTTGATGAAATGCTGCCCCACCATACCGGTGGCGCCGAGGATGCCTACTTCGATTCGCGTTTGCATAATTCCTTCACCATTCTTTGATAAATCTGAACTGCTTCGAGGAGTTCTTTTTTGGGTACACGCTCTTCCAGCGTGTGCGCGACGTGAATTGACCCCGGGCCAATGAGGAATGGCTGGCCCCATCGGCCGTTGAAGGCGGGGATATCTGTGGTGAAAGCTACGACTGTGGTTTGGAGGCCATCGAGCGCGCCCAGCCGGACGGCAGGAATCTCGATCACCTCGCGCAGTTCCACACAGCCGGCGGCTGCCTTGGCGAGCGCGGCTTTCAATTCGGTGGAATCGCCCACCAGCCGGAACATGATGTCGGCGCGTGCTTCGTCGGCGATCACGTTGGGCGCGTGGCCTCCGCTAAGAGTGCCGATGTTCAGGGTGCTCGGGCCGAGCAGCGGATCTACCGGCAGCGGAATCTTGCGGATGGCACCGAGGGCGTCGAGCAGCTTGTTGATCGCCGAATCGCCCAACTCAGGATAAGCCGAGTGCGCCATCTTCCCGAACGCCGCGACTTCGTAACGCAGGACGCCTTTCGATGCCAGCGCCAGCTTGTTCTCCGTGGGCTCGCCGTTGATAAGGTAGCGCGAGCCGCGCGGTGTTTCGGCGGCGCGGTATGCGCCGGCGCTGTTGCGCTCTTCGCCGACCACGAACAAGAGTCCGAAATTGCGATCGCCGGCGGCCAGCAGAGCTTCCACGGCCTTAATCATGGCAGCGATGATGCCTTTGGTATCGCAGGCGCCGCGGCCCCAGATGTGCGTTTCATCCTCCCGCGACGCGAAGAAGGGCGGCACCGTGTCCATGTGGGTGGAGAGCGTCACGGTGGGCTGGTCGCCCCACTGAGCGAACACGTTGAAGCGGCGGGGCTCCACTTCGAGGCGCTCGAGTTCGCCGCCGTACGCGGACACGAGCGGTGCGAGGAACTCGCACAGTGCGAGGCCGACCGCTTCCTCATTGAGCGTTACGGATTCAACATTGACCAACGCGCGTGTTAGCTCGAAAACATCCATAGATAAAACAGGGGAGGCGAAAGAGAGGGACAACCGCCCGAAGACGGCTGCCGATCCCGATAGCGCTCCACCCGCCTGGGAAACGAGTGACAGTGAGCCGGTATTAGCCGGACTCCCCAACCGCAAGGACTTGAGCTTCCTCGGCGGTTTCGGCGGAAACTGCCGGCCCCGTTCGTACCAGGCTTCCGCGCTCAATCGGAAATTCAGCCCGGCCTACTGATGGCCGCCGCACCTCTACCGTGAAAATTCAGGATATCGAAGGCACCGATGGATAGTCAAATTGACTCGTGGGGCGGGTTGGCCCGCGCGCCGGTTGCCAGCTTACCAACTTGCCCTACTGAGCTGCTCAGTTCTCCGAGGGTTTTTCGACCTTTTCGATCATCAGCACATCGACCGGGGCCCTGGCGGCCTCGATCTTTAGCCCCAGTTGTTGCTGGATGGCCGTGTAGAGATCGGGCGGAGCATCCGGCTTATCGCTGGGCGGTGGCGGCGCGCCAACGCCGAAGTTGCGGAACTGAAACTCGTCGGGTGTCCAGTTCAACGTGAAGTCGAACCTGCCGGTGAGGCCGGTCTGATCCACCACGGGACGGTCGAGAACAGCGCTCTGCATCAGGCCGGCGAAATCCGACATGTTCGCATTGCGGGCAAACATATTCCCGAGACGGCCGAAGCCCAGTCCAGGAAGACCGTTCGGGTCGCCTTCGCTCTGGGCGAGCTTGGAGCCGGTTTTGGCGACGGTAATGGCGTAAACCGAGAGCTCTTTTTTCTCCCGATGGAACTTGAGCTGGAAGCGGTCGGCCAGCAGCTTTTGGAACATAGCTTCGAGTTGCTTGCGGTTTGGTAGGCCGTCGGCTTCGGGCTTGGCGACGACGTCCCAGTATTCGGACTCCATCCAGGCCGGCCCGCCGGAGATCTGGCGGACATGGATGCCGTACGCAAAGGTGATGATGTCGTTCAGGGAGGTGTTGATGGTGATCACTTCCCTCGGGCCGCGCATGGTGATGCCCTTGCCTTGTGTCCCAGGCTTGGTGGGCTTGATCGTCGCGACCTCAAAGTTCATGGGCGCGTCGGCGGCCATGGGCTTC
>Ga0126381_100002879_pt1 | contig 18696 bp, 16 predicted proteins | sample PanSoiMetPlot_28_FD_96465 | JGI IMG/M metagenome (GOLD analysis project Ga0126381, IMG submission 96465) | Tropical forest soil microbial communities from Panama - MetaG Plot_28 | ecosystem: Environmental > Terrestrial > Soil > Tropical forest > Bulk soil | place: Panama | collected 2016-02-17
CAACGCTTCCAGCGGGTTGTCTACGACAATCAGCGGGATCGCGTGGTCCCGAACACTGCCCGCTTCATACCAATCGCGGCCCACGACAGCGCCGACGGCGCCGGCGGCGGCGGCATCATCAACGAACTGATGGCCGTCGAACTGGGAGCCTTTCAAAGGAAAGAACAGAGACTCGGGTGGGACCCTTCGCGAGTCGATGCTGGTGCCTGAAACAGGCTGATGGCTCGCGGATGCCGGATATAGTATCCCGCTAACGATGGCGGCGGCCTTGCCGAGAGTCAGATTATCCATAGGCAAATGTCGCTGACCTCCCAGTCCTCGATCTTATTGTAGGCTTTGAAGATCGAGGCCGTCAAAATCGAGAGTTCTCTGCTCTACTTTGCGTCGTGGAAGATTATGCCGAGGCTATATCGTTGACCGGAAGCGACGGTGCTCACTCCATGGCGGACATTGACGCGATAATTGCCGCGGGCGCCATGAACTGGACGGTAGCGATTGGGGAAAATGAGTGCTTCGCCTTGCTGAAGGTTGATCGCGGTGGCGCGAGATTGTGCTCGCGGGCGTTGCTCGATCAGGAGCAACTCACCACCGGTGAATTCCTCTCCCGTGCGGCTGAGTAGACAAGCCATCTGCAGCGGGAAAGCGATCTCGCCATAGAGGTCTTGGTGCAAGCAGTTATACCCGCCCGCCTGGTAACAGAGCATCAAAGGAGTCGGCTTGCGCTGGCTCTGTTTTCGGCAGATCTCCAGGAAGGCTTCAAGTGTGCCGGGATACTGGTCGCGAGCCCCCAGCCGTTCGGCCCAAGAATTGGCGATCGTGGCCAGATTCGGGTAGGCCTCTGCACGGAGCGTCTGGACAAGGTCGGGCAATGGATCAGCGAAGTATTTGTATTCGCCTTCGCCGAACCTGAACTGGGCCATGTCAATGCGACTCCGGAATCGCCGGTTCTCCGGGTATAGGCGGATGAGCTGTATGCACTCGGCGGGCGTGAGCAATGGCGGAGTCGTAGCGAAGCCGTGGTCGTCGAGCCGGCGAGAAATGGCTTGCCAATCTAACCTCGCCAACCGGGTTTTCAATGAAGCGGCTTTCGGTTCAGCAGTCATGTTTTTAGCAGTAGCACGTGCGACGGGCCTCCAGGAAGCGGACGGCGATGAATCGCGAGCGTTGAGATTGATGAATTCATGTTCGATTGCTTCGGGCGGGCCGGTGGTTTGCTTCCTTGTCCAACAGCTTTTGCTTCCGCTCAACACCCCACCGGTAGCCGCCCAGTTCCCGGCCTTTGCGCACTACTCGATGACAGGGCACGGCGATAGCAACCGGATTAGTCGCACAAGCCCGGGCCACTGCCCTGGCCGAGCGGGGAGAGTCGACTCTGGCTGCCAGCTCTGAATAGGAGATCGATTCGCCGTAACGGATTCGTCGCAGCTCTTCCCATACCTTGCGCTGGAATGCCGTCGCTTTTACGTCGAGAGGAAGATCGAGATCCAGTATTCGGCCATCGAGGTGGCTGAGCACGGTGTCTACATAGGTCGAGAGGAGCTTGTCATTGGGGACCAGGTCCGCTGCGCGAAACTCATCCCTCAACGCTTTTTCGAGGTCTGCCCTATTGTTTCCGAATCCCAGCATGCAGATCCCGCGTTTTGTAGCCGCCAGCAGCATCAAGCCCAGTTCAGATTCCACTATCGTGAAGTCGATGCGGTGACCGGTTCCGTTGTTTTTGTACGCGGCGGGGGTCATGCCAAGCTCACGGCCCGCCCGTTCGTACAGCCGGCTGCTGGAGCCGTAACCAGCCTCGTAGATTGATTCGGTAACGTTGCTGCCTCGTTTCAGCGTCTGCTTGAACTGCTCCATTCGCCGGGCATCGCGATACTGGCGAGGCGAAATACCCATGTGTCGTTTGAAACTGCGCTGAAGATGGAACGCGCTCAGGCCGATCTCTTTTCCGATCGCATCAAGCGTTAGCCGGTCATCGAGGTGACCGTCGATAAACTCACAGGCCTGGCGAATCCTATCAATGTCAGGGTCAGGTCCTTGCGTGTCGGGTTTGCAGCGGCGGCAGGGCCTGAAGCCGGCGCCACGGGCCTCGGCTGGCAGGTCGAAGAATCGCACGAATCTCCGGGCGGGTTTGCGGCTCGGGCATGATGGGCGGCAGTAGATACCGGTCGAAGTGACCGCGTATACGAATTGACCGTCCCGGCTTCGGTCACGAGCCAATACGAGAGCCCATTTTCTGTCAGTTCCGTGAGCCTTGATTCTTGTGCTCATTTTCTCCATGCCCTCATCTTACTATCGGGTTGCCAGCATCGCTATCCGGATCTTGCGGTCAAAATCCGCGAAGCCGCTTACCCGGGACGCAAAAGGAACGGGGCCGATTGTCAGTTCCAGGTCGTACACAACCCAATTCTAAATGGCCTGAACTACGAATCTTTCTATTGACAGCCCCTACCTTATGGCGTAGGATTGGACCCTGGTGGTCCAAAGTGGATTAGAGTGGATCAAAATAAGAGCAAGGCACAAGAGATAGACCAGCAGGAATCGAAGCAGCGGATCAAGAGGGGCGATAGGTATTTGAAATGAGCGGGCGGCTATGAAGGGTTGAGGTTAACGCTGACGGTATGCTGAGGGGTAACTATACAGCGAGGATGGATGAGAAAGGACGTATAAAGGTCCCATCCACGTACCGTCATTATATTACTGAGCACTATGGCGCCGGCTTCTATGTGACGAGCCTGGTTGGTGATTGTGCTCGAATGTATCCCTGGCAAGAATGGCTCGAAATCGAAGAAAAGCTGAGAGCCAGAGGAACGATGGATATCGCTGTGAGGAAGTTCCTCGACCGAACGAACTACTTCGGTCAGACCGCCGAAATGGATTCGCAAGGCCGGATCCTAGTACACCCGTTGCTCCGGCAATCCGCCGACTTGACGGGTGAAGTGGCAGTCCTGGGTTATCTTCAATATATAGAGGTTTGGAATCTGGAGAAGTTCAAAGCCAGGCTGGAAAGCCAGCCCTACACGGACGAGGACGCTGCGAGCCTGGCACAATTGGGGATCTGATGCCGGACGCCCCGCAGCATGGTGTGCCATACGAAGGTGGGCAACACGAGCCGGTGCTGGTGACCGAGGTCGTCAATTGGCTAAGGGCAAGTGAAGGGGGACTATTCGTCGATTGTACTGTTGGGCTAGGCGGACATGCCGTGGCAATCCTCCAGGCATCTCACCAATCCCGGGTCATCGGGTTGGACCGCGATTTGGAAAGCCTGAATCTCGCAACCAGGCGGTTAGAGGAATTTGGAGACCGCTTTACCGGTAACCAGGCAAATTTCAAGGAGTTAAGGCAAGTGTTGGAGTGTCACGCCATTACTCAAACCGCAGGTATCCTTGCGGATCTTGGAATATCTTCTTTTCAACTTGCGAGCGAGGAACGGGGCTTTAGCTTTCAGAGCGAGGCTCCATTGGATATGAGGATGGACCGCAGCGCCGGCGCTACTGCTTCAGAATTGGTAAACAGCCTGAGCGAATCTGAGCTGGCCGACGTAATCTACAAATTCGGAGAAGAGAGGGGCGCGCGGCGAATTGCCCGCGCAATCGTTCGTGAACGAGGCCCACGACCGGTGACCACTACAACACAACTCGCTCGAATCGTCGTACAGGCTCTCAACGTTCAGGGTCGCTGGCGAATACATCCAGCCACTCGAACGTTCCAGGCCCTGAGGATTGCAGTAAATGGCGAACTGGAGGGACTTGCCGAGTTCGTATCAATGGCTGCTGGCTATCTCCAGCCATCAGGCCGGCTCGCGGTTATCTCGTTTCACTCGTTAGAGGATGGGATCATTAAGCGGGCGTTCCGGCTCATGACAGGCCAATGCCAATGCGAACCCAGACGGCGCGGCCCCAAACCTTCTGACTATACGGACACCGCCGGGCGACCGGAGATCCGATCCTCTGATCATCAAATCGGCGGAGTGGTTTGCGATCGATGTGGAGCGCAAAAGCTGGTCGAGATATTGACCAAGAAGCCCATTCAACCAAGCCAAGATGAGGTAAGACGCAATCCACGAGCTCGAAGCGCGCGACTGCGAGTGTGCGCAAGATTGCACTGACAGAGCCGCAGGAAAACTTCTCGCCCCATAAAAGAAACCCCATGCCGGGTGAGCAGGTGCCGCACGGGCAATGTTAATCCCGGCAAACCAGACTGGCTGAAAAACGATGAGCTTTGCTCACGGCCCCAGGGCAGCCTGGTTCTCAAAAGTAAGAGGCCATGGAAGTTATGAACAACAGATTTTTCCCTGAAAAAAGGATAAGAAACGCAAGGGTGGTAAGGCCGGTGAGCGGTCAAGTGTTCGTCTGGCTCGCAGTAATAGCGATAGTGGGATCGCTGATCTCGTGCGGCTTTATGATCAGCGCCAGGCAACATTTCCAGGCCGTAGCCGCTGGTTATGACAAGGAATCACTCAGGCAACAGAGGACGGTCCTTGAGGACCAGCTCCGTAAGCTGGAGCTGGATCTTGCGCAGGTCAGCTCCCCGATCGAGCTGGAGCGCCGGGCACGGCAGTTGGGAATGGATCGGCCGGGGGTGAATTCAGGCAGGATCCGACGGCCGTCTTCCGAGAGGCCTGGTCGGTGATCAGGACATACTGATGCGCTATACGGAACATTCACTGGACAGGCGGCTGGCGATCGTCGTCGGACTGGGCGTGCTGTGGGCCGTCGCAATTGGCGCCAAGCTGATCAGACTTCAAATAAAGGATCATGACTGGCTGCAAGAAAAAGCGGAGCGCCAGCAGCAATGCACTATCGAACTGAGCCCGACGCGCGGTATTATTTTTGATCGGAATGGTCTTGCGCTTGCTCGATCTGTCGAGGTCAAGTCTCTTTACTGCACTCCTACGCAAGTATCCAACCCGGAAGCCCTGGCTGATAAGCTCTCTCGCATTCTGGGGATGGATAGCGACGTCATTTACGGTCGGCTGACGGCCAGGCTCGTGATGTCTGTTATTAAGCGAAAGCTAACCGATCAAGAGGCTACCGCCGTCCAGGGACTGAATTGCGCCGGGCTTCAATTCGCCAGCGAGATGAAGCGGGCGTACATAAATGGAGGCGCTGCTCAGGTATTGGGGTTCGTCGACGTTGACGAGCGCGGGCAAGGCGGGATCGAGCTGACGTATGAAAAGCTCTTACGCGGGCAACCCGGCCGCCTGCACGAAAACCTGGACGCCCTCAAAAAGCCGTATGCTCACGAAGGACAGGAAGCCACGGCCGGCGGCAATGTGACCCTGACAATCGACCCTGTCGTTCAGGCCATCGTCGAGCGGGCACTGGCAAGGGCAGTGAAGAAATGCAGCGCCAGGGGCGGAACCATACTGGTCACACAGCCTTCGACTGGCGAAGTACTTGGGATGGCGTCGCTGCCGACATTCAACCCGAACGACTTGTCTGATTCGAGCGAGGCAGGGCGTCGCAACCGCGCGGTTGAAACGGCGTTCGAACCGGGTTCGATCTTCAAGATCGTAGCGTATTCGGCCGCTCTCGAGGAGGGGCTTATCTCTCCGAGGACAATAATAGACGTTGGGGCGGGTGAAATCCGCGTCGCAGACCATGTGGTGCACGACGAAAACAGAGGAAGGCTTACGGCCGCTCAAGCACTGGCCAAATCCTCGAATGTTGCAGCAATCAAGTTAGGAGAAGAACTTGGCAAACAGCGGCTTGCCCGATACATCGATTTGTTTGGTTTTGGGAGGCGTACTGGCATAGAATTGCCAGGAGAGTCTCGTGGCCTGCTCAGGGAAGTCAGTCAATGGGACCCATCGACGATAGGCTCGATTCCGATGGGCTATCAAGTTGGAGTTACTGCCATTCAGGCGGTTGCCGCTTTCGGATGCATTGCAAATGGGGGTGAGTGGGTCAAGCCCTACCTGGTCAGCCGAGCGACGTCGGCTGACGGACAGATTGTCGAATCGCACCAACCGGAAAGCCGGCGCGTGATCAGCGCCCGGACTGCCGCTATTCTGAAAGAAATGCTTGAAGGGGTTGTGATACACGGGACAGGCAAACTAGCAAAGATGGGGGCCTATAGCGCCGCCGGCAAGACTGGAACAGCTCACAAGGTTGACGAAAGGACCGGGCGATACTCACGGGACCGTTATGTAGCGTCATTCGCGGGTTTCGCTCCGGTCGAGAATCCGCAAATAGCCTGCATCGTCTCGATCGACGAGCCACGCGGCAAATACTATGGAGGAGATGTCGCGGCGCCGGTTTTTGCGGAAGTATCACTCGGGGTCTTGAAGGCTCTGGGAGTCGAGCCGGGGAGTGAACCAGAGAGCGGGCTGTTCGCCGGTGAGTTGCGATCGTACGAGATACCGCAGGCGGGGGCGGGGTTTACCGGCGGTCATTCGGAGCAATCCGGCACGGCACTCAGCCAGGCGGATGCTCATAGGAGCCCCAGCATGGCCGTCGCTGAAGGCGAAGACTCGATCAGGGTACCGCAGTTGACGGGTAAGGGCCTCCGTGAGGCGACGGAACTGTGCGCGACTCTAGGTCTCAAGCTGATTGCGATCGGCGATGGAATGGTTGCGAGACAGGTTCCGGCGCCTGGCGCTCCGGTTCGTTCCGGCGGAGTGTGTCAGGTCACGCTGAGCCGGACACTCGAAGGAAAGGTCAGGGCGGGCGCGGTGGCGGTCAGATGGCCGGCGAGGCCGACGAGCGACTCGAATTGAGACTATACGAGCTAAAAGAGATTCTCGACGTCACAACGTTCACCGGGCCGGGTGACGCGGAAGCCACTGATGTGACGCACGATTCGCGGCAGAGTGGTCCCGGTGTGGTTTTTGCTGCGATAAGCGGGGACAAGTTCGACGGGAATGACTTTGTGGCGCAGGCATTGGAGATGGGTTCAATAGGAGTGATATCAGAGCGAGCAACGCCCCCGGGGGTGACGGCAGCCTGGATCCGGGTGCCGGAAGCCAGGCGGGCGCTCGCGCGGGCGGCAGCGGCCGTGCACGACTGGCCCTCTAGTAGGTTGAAGCTTGTCGGAATAACCGGAACGAACGGAAAGACCACGACTACCCATCTTGTGGATTCGATTATAAGGCGAGCCGAAGGGCGGTCGGCGATGTTGGGAACAATCAACTACAGGATCGGCGACGAAACAACCGAAGCCCACCACACAACGCCGGAGGCGTCTGACATCCAGAGATTTCTGTCTCGGGCAGTATCATCGGGCTGCCGCTCGGCGGCGATGGAGATTTCTTCCCACGCCATCGAGTTGAATCGCGCAAATGAGTTGAGTCTGGCCGCCGCAGTTTTCACGAACCTCACCAGAGACCACCTTGACTACCATAAGTCGATGGAAGCTTACTTTGCCGCGAAGTCGAAGTTATTCGATGGGACGCTGGGAACAGCGCCTTTGAATTCGATCATAAATACCGATGACGAATATGGACGAAAGCTGGCGTCCATGGCCCACGGCCGTTTGATCACTTACGGGTTGCGCGATGCGGACGTCAGGGCTGCCGGCTACAAGACCAGCGAATCGGGGCTCGAGATCGGCGTCGTTACCCCAAGGGGAACATTCGATATCAGGTCCAGTCTGGTTGGACGGCCGCACGCTTACAACATCCTGGCGGCTACCGCCGCCGGGATCGCTCTCGGGTTTGATGCGGAGGCAATAGCTCGGGGAGTTGCTGATTGCCGGATGGTAGCAGGGCGGTTCGAACAGGTCATCGGCAAAACGAGCATCGCCGGGGGATTCAGAGTCGTGGTCGACTACGCTCACACTGATGACGCACTCTTAAACGTACTGACCACGGCGCGGGAGATAGCAGGCGGAGCCGGACGCGTCATTACCGTTTTCGGATGCGGGGGCGACCGTGATCGAACCAAGCGAGCGCCGATGGGGGAGATTGCGGGCCGTCTGAGCGACTTTGTAATCGTAACATCAGACAATCCACGGTCTGAGGATCCTGAAACGATACTGAGTGAAATCGAGCCAGGTCTGAAGCGATCCGGGCGGGAGTACATGAAGATTAAGGACCGCCGCGAAGCAATTTTTAGGGCCATTCGAGAAGCTCGTGCCGGTGATCTGGTCCTGATAGCCGGAAAAGGCCACGAGACTTATCAGATAATCGGAACGACGAGGACCCATTTCGATGACCGCGAGGTTGCTCGTGAAGCAATGGAATTGCGGGCGTCCGGAAACAACGCCACGACTCAGAAATGAAGTTAGGTCGAATCGCGCAAATACTGGCAGGACCTTCAGTCCAAGAGAAGCTGCAGACCCCGCTGCAGGATATCGAGCCTCTGGGCTATTCGATCGATTCGCGAACGATCAGGACAGGCGAACTGTTTTTCGCAATACGCGGGGAGAAAAACGATGGCCACAGGTTTTTGACAGAGGCGTTTGACCGGGGCGCAGTCGCCGCGGTGGTCGAGAACGCTACAACATCGCCGCTTAGAGCCGGACCTGACGGCGAAGAAATCGAGTCCCGGCTGATCAGGGTTGCCGACACGCTCGCGGCGTTGCAGTCTCTTGCGGCGGAGGTGATCAAGTCGTGGGATGGGTGCGAGATAGCCATTACCGGAAGCGCGGGAAAAACAACGACCAAGGAGCTGACAGCGGCAACAGTTGCGAATCTCGGACCGACAATCAAGACGACCGGGAACTTGAACAATGAATATGGATTACCACTGTCGGTTCTCGCAATGGAGTCGGACGAACGCCACGCCGGCGACTTTGAGTACGCGGTGCTCGAGATGGGAATGAATCACATGGGCGAGATAGCGAAGTTGGCCGCCATAGCGCCTCCGTCAATCGGCGTGGTCACCAACGTGAGCGCAGTCCACCTCGAGTTTTTCTCATCGGAAGACGAGATTGCTGAAGCGAAGTCGGAGTTGATCCGAGGAATCAGGCCGGGGGGATGGGCGGTATTGAATGCGGACGACAAGAGGGTCATCCGAATGCGGGAAATCAGGGACGATGTGCGAGTGCGAACCTATGGGATCGAAGGGGCAGCGGACGTTACTTCGCGGGATATGCAATCAGCCGGGGTAAATGGCCAGGCGTTCACGCTGGTCACGCCGTCTGGAGAAGCCAGAGTTGACCTGCCCCTTATCGGAATCCATAACATCTACAATGCGCTGGCGGCTGCCGCGGTAGGCGATCTGTGCGGGGTAGGTACCGGGCAGATCGCGGCGACTTTGGGACATTCGAGCACTGCAAAGATGCGCGGTGAAGTTGTGAGGTTCCGGGAAGGCTTTACCCTGATTGACGATTCTTACAACTCAAATCCAGCAGCGTTGCTGGCACAGTTTTTCGCGCTCACCGGGTGTGACCGCAGGATTGTAGTAGCAGGAGAGATGCTGGAACTTGGTCCCAGGGGCCAATGGTTTCATCACAACGCCGGCGAGGTAATGGGCCGCAACAACGTGGACTTGCTGATCGGAGTGCGTGGTCTGGCCAGCGAAATCGTCGACGGGGCTCGCCAGGCAGGTCTATCCGAAGACCGGGCGACCTTTGTTGAAAAGCCCGAGGAAGCAGCAGAATTACTGGCAGGCAAACTGCGCGCGGGAGACCTGGTTCTGGTCAAAGGATCGCGGGGCGTCGGGATGGAGAGGTTTGTCGGGAAACTGAAGCAGCTATTTGAGGTTCTCGGCGGTTAAGGAAATGAGATAAAACCGGATCGGTCCGGGCTGCCGGCGGACGTTATGTTGAGACGAGATTTGCCGCCGCCACCGGGGAGGCTTGCGGATGTTCTACTATTTGAGGCTTCTTCAAAGGCACGAAAGCCTCTCCTTCCTGAGAGTGTTTGACTACATCACGTGGCGCGCGGCCTGGGCGGCCATAACCGCCATGCTGATATGCCTTTTACTGGGTCCACGGATGATCAGGATGCTCAAGCAATTCCAGATCGGCCAGCAGATCAGAGAAGAGGGACCCCGCACTCATCAATCGAAGCGGGGCACACCCACAATGGGCGGAATCTTGATCATACTCTCGATTGTGACGTCGACGCTGTTGTGGGCCGATCTTTCGGTGGGCTACGTCTGGATTGCGGTGGCCTCCACTCTGGCCTTCGGGGCAATAGGGTTCGCAGATGATTTCTTCAAGGTCAAACATCGCCAGAACCTTGGCCTGACGGCGAAACAAAAACTTTTGCTGCAATTCACGGCAGCGTTACTGGTAATGATGGCGCTGAAGTATCTGACAACCTACAACACGACGCTGAGCGTGCCGTTCTTAAAGAACTTCAGGCCGGAGCTGTGGTGGCCAGTGTACCTGCTGGTTTTTGCGCCCATCGTGATCGTTGGCTTCTCAAACGCGGTCAATCTGACAGATGGGCTGGACGGGCTGGCGATTTCAATCACGATGGTGACCGCGGCGGCGCTTACCGCGTTTACATATGTCACCGGACACAAGACTTTTGCCGAATACCTGGGACTCACTTTCAACAGCGAGGTGCACGAGTTGACCATCTTTTGTGCAGGGTTAATGGGCGCAAGTCTCGGGTTCCTGTGGTTCAATGCGCCGCCTGCGGAGGTTTTCATGGGCGATGTCGGATCGCTTGCCATCGGCGGGGCAATCGGTACGGTAGCAGTAATGATCAAGCAGGAATTCCTTCTGGTGATGATTGGCGGCATTTTTGTAATAGAAGCCGTCTCGGTGATCCTTCAGGTGGCATCGTTCAAGCTGTTCAAGCGAAGGATCTTCAAGATGACGCCAATACATCATCACTTCGAGCTGATGTATCCGCCGGAACAATCCCGAAGGATGGAACCGAAGATCGTGTTCAGATTCTTGATCATAGCGATCCTCTTCGCGCTGCTGAGCCTGTCGACACTGAAACTGAGGTGAGAAGACCCCGTCGACAGGCCGCGGAGGCCGGAAAGTCGTTTGATAAGGGTAATTCAAAACTGGAGCTAGCGTGAACCTGGAAGGACAGCAACTGTTGGTAGTAGGGCTAGGACGCAGCGGAATGGCCGTTGCCAGGTTTGCCGCATCTCGCAAGGCCATCGTCACTGCTAATGACGCGAGGCTCGAATCTGAGTTGCTCCCCGAAATCTCCGAACTGAGAGAGGAGGGGATTTCGGTTGTGGCAGGGAGCCATCCGGACGGCCTGTTCTGCGGAGCTGATGTAATTGTGTTGAGCCCGGGTGTGCCTCTGGAACTGGGGCCGATCGAGGCGGCGCGGCGCGGTGGGACGAGAATCGTAGGAGAAGCCGAGTTTGCATCATGGTTCCTCAAGGGAAGGATGATCGGAATAACCGGTTCGAATGGGAAGACCACCACAACAAGCCTGGCCGGGGCGCTTATGCGGAGCACCGGCAAAGAAGTCCTGGTGGGAGGAAATATAGGGGTCCCATTGACCAGTCTCGTGGGCGAGTCGACCGACTCGACCTGGACCGTGGCCGAGCTTTCCAGTTTTCAGCTCGAGAGCATAGAGAATCTAAGAGTGAACGTAGCCGTGGTCACCAACATCACTCCTGATCACCTGGACCGGCATGCGTCCTTTGAGGCGTACTGCGTTGCCAAGCGAAATATTTTTCTCAATCAGACGGCTGAGGATTCGGCTGTCCTGAACGGAGACGATCCGGTGGTAGTGAAGATGGCAGACGGGATCCGTGGGAACAAGATTTATTTCAGCTCTTCAGGCAGCCCGGTCAGCGGTTCTGCGTCTATATATCTAAAGGGGGGCGCAATCATCGGGCGATTCGAGAGCGGAGCCCGAGATTGCGAAGAAGCCGAGACCGAAATTATTCGCACCGACGAGATTCCTCTATTGGGACTTCATAACATCGAAAACGTGATGGCGGCCACGGGCGCGACGATCTGTGCCGCTGGTCCTGCGGCTGTCGACATGGAGGGCATCAGGAGTGCGATCAGGCAATTCAAAGGGGTCGAGCACCGGATCGAATTCGTGGCGGAGATATCCGGGATCAAGTTTTACAATGATTCCAAGGCCACAAATGTCGATTCCACGGTAAAGGCTCTCCAGTCGTTCGCGGGGAATATCATCCTGATCCTCGGCGGCAAGGACAAGGGCAGCGACTATACGAGGCTGGCTCCATTGATCGTGGAGCGGGTCAAACTGATCGTCCTGATCGGCGCGGCTGCTGAAAAAATTGCCGGACAGCTCAAGGGGGTTGCACCGATGGTCAGGGCCGGATCGATGGACGACGCACTGGCAAAAGCATCAGGGGCAGGAATCGAGGGGGACGTCGTTCTGCTCGCGCCAGCCTGCGCAAGCTTTGATATGTTTTCGAATTACGAACACAGGGGCCACGTCTTTAAAGAGGCGGTATTGAATCTGGCAAGGAGCGCAGGAGCGCTGAAGTTATGACAAGCGAGGACCGAGTTCGCTGGATTCCAGACTCCGAATTCCGTAGTGGCGACCGCGAACTTCCGGTTGACCGGTACATGCTGGTCGCCGTTCTGGGACTTGTTCTATTCGGACTGATCATGGTGTACAGCTCTTCCGCTGTCCTGGCACAGAAAAAATACGGCTCTGAGTACTACTTTCTGATCAGGCAGGGCATCTGGGCAGTGATTGGGCTTGGGGCAATGACGGTTGCAATCAAAACAGACTACAGAAATCTGAAGCACCCTGCCGTTGTGTTTGGTTTGCTGGTGACTGCGCTGCTTATGCTGGTTTCCCTGTTCTTCCTGCAGAAACTGAACGGAACACATCGTTGGATAAGATTTGGCCAGGCATCGCTCCAGCCCAGTGAGATCGCCAAGATCGCCCTGATCTGTTACATGGCGTACTTTGTGGACCGGCGCGGAGAAGAATTCGACACGCTGGCGCGCGGCTTCCTACCTGTTGTGGCGGCGGCGGCGGTGATCATCGGGCTGATCGCGGCAGAGCCTGATTTAGGGACGGCACTTTCAGTTGGCGTGATTTTTGGCGTGGTGATGTTCGCGGCCGGCGTGAAAATCCGGCACCTGGCAATGCTGTTGATACCGGCACTTCCAGTCCTGGCGTACATGTTGTTGTTCGTTCCCTGGCGATTTCAGAGGGTAATGGATTTTCTCGACCCGTGGAAGAACCAGACTACTTCAGGCTTCCAGACAGTCCAGGCGCTAATTGCAGTCGGCAGCGGTGGAACGACAGGAGTGGGGCTGGCCGAGGGGAAACAGAAGCTGTTCTATTTGCCCGCTCCTCATACCGACTTCATATTCGCGGTTATCGCCGAGGAACTCGGCTTAATTGGTTCGATGGCAGTGGTCGTCATATTTGGGATGCTGGCCTGGAGCGGATTCAGGGCGGCCAAGAACGCCCCCGACCGGTTTGGACAATTGCTTGCTGTGGGTTTCACGACAATGATAGTCGCGCAAGCGTTCTTCAACATCAGCGTGGCGCTTGCGCTGGTGCCGACCAAAGGGATTCCCCTTCCCTTCATTAGCTCTGGCGGGTCATCTCTGGCGATCAACCTGATTGCAGCAGGAATTCTGCTTAATGTTTCCAAGCACGAGGTGAGCCGGGAGTGGTCTTGAGAGAGTAAGGAGAAGGTGTTCTGGGCCGCCGGTAGGAGTACCGTAGCTCGAGCCGCTTGTGAAAGTAGATGGAAGGGCGCGAATGCTTTTCACGACTGTTAGAAGATGGGAGAACGCATCGGCTTCCCAATCAGGTCTTCAATTGAGCCGAACTACAGACAATACCATGCTGTTCAGAAGCGTAAGACATATCCATTTTGTGGGAATCGGCGGCATCGGAATGAGCGGTATTGCCGAGGTACTGCTCTCGATTGGCGAGAACTTTCGGGTGACGGGCTCGGACCTCAAGAGATCGTCCATCACGGACCGTCTCGAATCGATGGGCGCAACCGTATATGAAGGGCATCGCGGTGAAAACATTACCGGCGCGGATGTCCTGGTGAGGTCGTCAGCGATTCGTGAGGAGAATCCAGAAATTTTGGCGGCTCGCCAGCGGCAGATCCCGGTCATTCCCCGAGCCGAGATGTTGGCCGAATTAATGCGGCTTTACCGCCATGGGATCGCGGTCGCCGGCACTCACGGAAAGACTACGACGACGTCGATGGTAGCCCACACGATGACCAGCGCTGGCTTTGACCCCGCGGTCGTCGTTGGCGGGAGAGTAGCTCATCTGGGCTCAAATGCGCGGCTGGGTCGAGGCGATTACATCGTGGTCGAAGCCGACGAATCGGACGAATCGCTGCTGATGCTAACGCCTACTATTGCGGTCCTTACAAATGTAGACCGGGATCACCTTGACCATTTCTCAGGAGGGATCGATCAGATAAAGCAATGTTTCGCTTCGTTCGTCAATCGGGTTCCGTTCTATGGAACGATAGTGCTGTGCCTCGACGATCCGAACGTGCAAGCAATCATCCCCCAGGTCACCCGGCGGACGATAAGCTATGGCCTTGCTGCCCAGGCTGACATTTCGGCTTTCAATATTGAACAGGATCCGGCATTTGGCAGTACGTTTAGAGTAAGCGCATTCGGCAAGGAGGCCGGCGAAGTCAAACTCGGCGTGCCGGGTGTTCACAATGTCTATAATGCGCTGGCAGCGGTGACGGTCGGTCTCGATCTGGGGATCGAATTCGAACGGTTGGCTGATTCGCTCGGACAGTTCCGAGGAGCGGACCGGCGCTTCCAGGTCAAGGGCGAAAAGTCCGGCGTCCTCGTTGTTGACGATTATGGGCACCATCCCACGGAGATTAAGGCAACCCTGGAAGCAGCACGGACTTCGGGACGACGAGTAGTAGTCTTGTTCCAACCTCACCGATATACGCGGACCAGGGACCTGTTGGATGACTTCGCCCGTTCTTTTTATGGTGCGGACGTCGTCCTGATTACCGACATCTATCCGGCGAGTGAAGAGCCTATTGAGGGGGTCACGGCCGCGGTCCTGGCGGACCAGTTGGAGCGATTCGGGCACCGGAATGCAGAATACGTCGGCCACCTGTCGGGAGCCGCTTTCAGGCTCCTGGATACGGTCCGACCCGGCGATCTGGTTCTGACACTTGGCGCGGGCAATGTTTATCAAGTGGCTGATGAATTACTTCAAGCCCTGTGAATGAAGCGCAGGCTAGCGGATTACGCACCGGTTCGCGCCCCCGAAAGTTGCGCGAACCAGTGAAGCTGGAGCCCGCGTGAGGTGAGAGCGATTCTGGAGGGTAACGCCGTGCGATCTAAGATTCGGGATTCGAGAGGACGAACTCAAAACGTGCGGCCTCGCGCATCGCGGCGGCTGGGAAAGGGCCGGCGGGGCCGTGGAAGACTTCCCGGCGTCTCGGCCCTGCTCGCCGGGATCATCCGATTCGCTCAACCGCTGATGGGTCTGATTGCGCTCATAATCATCATCGTTGCATACAACAAGGTGACTGGTTCCGAGTTGTTCCAGCTCCATCATGTAGAAGTAACCGGCGTAAGCCCAGATTTGCAATTAGAGGTCGAACAGAGCGTAAGGAAGGCGATAGGCTCGACTCGTTTGCTCGAGATCGATCTTGGAGGAATCCGTCAAAAGATTGAATCGATTCCCCGAGTCCGGTCGGCCTGGGTGATGAGGGCGCTGCCGGACAGCATTCGGATTGAAGCTGTTGAAAGGCAAGCCATCGTGCTGGCGCGGCGGCATTCAGGAGACCTGGCCTGGCTCGATTCCGATGCTGTCGAGATAGGCGATCTGACTTCGGTCAAGCTGCCGTCGGGAATACCGCCGGTTGCCAAGGGCTTCTCAGAGGGAGCGCGGACCCAGCTCGCGATCGCCGACGACCGGGAGCGCATTAGTGTGTACAAACAGTTGGAGGAAGAGTTTTCAAGAGAGCCTGGATCGATCTGGAGCCTCATAGATGAGATTGATCTTTCCTTGCCGAAGGACGTTGACATCCATTTGATTAGGCCGCCGGCGCTTGTTCATCTCGGCGGCCGTGAGTTCCGGAACCGGGCGGAAAACGCTCTCAAGACAGCGGACGCCATCGGGCGCCACGACGCGGCCGTGTTGAGCCGGCTGAGGGTTCAAGATGCGGAAGCAGCCGCTCACAACCAGAATCCAGTTTCGTTCATTGATGTAGCAAGGTCTGATTCAATAGTTCTTGGCTTCGCTGGTCCCGAAGCCGCGAAGGAGAGGCAGGATCCTCAGCTAAAGACCACCCCCTCGAAAAAGCATTGAAATCGGAGAACGACGAATGCCGAAAGCACATAAGTATATAGCAGCGCTCGACATAGGGACCACCGAGGTGAGGTTGATCGCCGGCGAGACAACCGAAAGCGGCAAGATGGAGATCATAGGCATAGGCCGAGCGGAGTCTCGGGGCGTGCGAAAGGGTGTTGTCGTAAACATCGAAGCGACTGTGGACGCCATAAAACGCGCCGTCGAGGAGGCCGAAATGATGTGCGGCCTTCCAATAGACCAGGTCTACGTGGGGCTGGGCGGCATCCAGGTACAGGGACTTAATTCTCGCGGCGTCATAGCGATAAGCCGCAGGAATCGGGAGATCAACGAAGATGACGTGTATCGGGTTATCGACCAGGCCAGGGCCATAAGTGTGCCTACTGATCGGGAAATCATCGATGTTCTGCCGCAGGAATTCACTGTCGATGGCCAGGACGGCATCGGAAACCCAATAGGGTTCCTCGGAATCAGGCTCGAGGCATCCGTTCATGTAGTGACATCGCCGATAACGGCGCGGCAGAACGTCATCACGTCAGTCAACCGGTCCGGTATGATCGTGACAGACACTGTGGTCAATCATGTCGCGGTAGCCGAGGCGACTCTGACGCCGGACGAAAAGGAGTTTGGAGCAGCGATAATCGACATCGGATCGGACATTAGCAATTTGACGATTGTATATCGCGACGCGGTGCGCCATACAGCGGTCTTTCCGATAGGCGGCAGTCATTTTACCAATGATATCGCCGTGGGTCTGAGGACGCCGGTACCCGAAGCGGAACGGATAAAGCGAATTGAGGGTTGCGCACTGGCTGCGATTATGGCCGATCAGGAGCGCAACCAAGTGGTCGAGGTTCCGTCGGTAGGCGGCCGACAACCGAGAGTTCTAAGCCGTCAGATTCTATGTGAGATCCTGCAGCCCCGCGCCGAAGAAATATTCAGCCACGCATTGGAGGAGATCAGGCGAGCCGGGTTTGAACGCCAGGTTCTGTCTTCGGTAGTGCTTGTAGGGGGAGGATCTATGCTGGACGGTATTGTGGATATGGCTGAGCAGGTTTTGGACTTACCAGCGCGGTCCGGTGTACCTGATTTTATTGGAGGACTTTCCGGCGAAGTCGCCAGCCCCGCCAATGCAGCGGTCGTTGGCGTCATGCTGTACGGCTACCATAAGCAGATGAATCTCAAGAAGATTCATTCTCTGAAAGATGGCGCGCCAAAGCGGCCGGGTCTGCTCCAGCGGATATTCGGATGAGTAAGCGCAAGCGGGTGAGAAGCCGATGCGCACGCAGGCTCCGGACAGGGACTGAATCTGTCATTGTGACGTTGAGCATGGTTTCGAAGACGGCAAGGGTCAGTGGAGTTTGGGATTCGAGAACGTTTGTGGACCAAAAATTTTCGCTCGCGCGGCAAAATTATGTTGTAGGGGGCAAGCGTCTGTGCTACTATTCGGTGTGTTCTTGGTAAATTGTTCTACCATATATAGTAGCATTGGGTGCCGGCCTGACAGGCACTGTTAGAGAACTCCCTCAAGTGCATGCGGGCAACCTAAGAGGCGGCAAGGGTTGTCGTTCGCTGGCAGTGTTTGATAAACCCGAAACATTGTGAAGCGCGGGCCGATTGAAACGGGTGGACATGGTCTGGTCCCGCTGGAAGCATTTTTGAAAATGGTAGGAGGCGCCCTCAATGCCAGCAGACGTAGTTAAGGAGAATCGGGGTATCATAACGTTCGAACCAGAACCATCGGCGAACGGAGCTAACATAAAGGTCATCGGTATCGGGGGCGGCGGTGGGAACGCCGTTAACCGGATGATACAGGCCGGCATAGAGGGAGTTCAGTTCCTCGTAGCCAATACCGACCTCCAGGCGCTGAAAAACTCCAGAGCTTCAGTCAAGCTCCAAATCGGGGAGAGACTAACCAAAGGTCTGGGTGCTGGTGGTGATCCCGAGATCGGCCGCCAGTCAGCCCTGGAAGACACCGAGAAAATAATAGAAGCCCTGGAAGGGGCGGATATGGTTTTCATCACGACGGGACTGGGTGGCGGCACTGGGACAGGTGCCGGCCCGATCATCGCCAGCCTGGCAACGGAGCTCGAAGCCCTTACCGTCGCTGTCGTAACCAAACCGTTCCGTTTCGAAGGCCGAAGGCGACATCGACAAGCCGAGACCGGAATGAATGAACTCCGGGAGTGCGTCGACACCCTAATAACGATCCCGAATGATCGTTTGTTAAGCGCCGTTTCCAAGGGAACTCCCTTCCTGGAGTCTTTCAGGCTCGCCGATGATGTCCTCAGACAGGCGGTGCAGGGCATATCGGACATCATCACGGTGCCGGGTCTCATCAATGTCGATTTTGCCGACGTCAAGACCATCATGGCAGGCATGGGTATGGCCTTGATGGGAACCGGCTCGGCAACGGGAGACAATCGCGCACTCGAAGCAACGCAGCGAGCGATTTCGAGTCCCCTTTTAGAAGAAGCCTCGATAGAGGGCGCCAAGGGTCTTCTGATCAATATTACGGGTGGATTGGATTTGACGTTGTTCGAAGTAAACGAGGCTATGTCGATCATTCA
>Ga0126381_100002881_pt1 | contig 18690 bp, 9 predicted proteins | sample PanSoiMetPlot_28_FD_96465 | JGI IMG/M metagenome (GOLD analysis project Ga0126381, IMG submission 96465) | Tropical forest soil microbial communities from Panama - MetaG Plot_28 | ecosystem: Environmental > Terrestrial > Soil > Tropical forest > Bulk soil | place: Panama | collected 2016-02-17
AGACCGTTGGGAACGCGTAGGCCGATCACCCATGGTTTCAGCATGTTCGAGTTTTTGACCTTACGGCCACCTCCCAGGGGAGCTATCCGTACCCGGGCGGCAATTTTGGCGTCAACGCCAAACACTTCTCGATCAATGGCAGGGATTATAGCGGCAACCTGGCGCTTGAGGCGAGCGCAGGGCCGCAGCCTTGGGTTGTGTCGTCGTGAGTCGCCCGGTTTCTCAGGCCGGAATATCCGACTCTCCCCAACGCAGGCTCGGTGTCGATTCGTGCCGATGGTGGTTTCGATGGCGGAAGCTGTATCGCGACGGGACAGTTCTCAATTTCCTCGACGATCACTTTATTAAGAGGACATCTTACTTCTCGATCTTTCGCAGGGCCTGTGCAGCAAGCTCTGCCACGGCCTGATCGGATCCTGCGGCGGCGATTCGCAAGTGCTGCGTCGCACCCGTCAGATCTCCCTCGTCAGCCAACACTCGCGCCAGGTCCAGGTGGGCGCGCGCCAAATCGGGCGCCAGCCGGATCGCCTCCGCGTACTCCCGCACTGCGGCCGGAAACTGCCGTTCTCCGGCCAGCAACCGGCCCAACAGCGCGTGAGCTTCGCCCATTTCCGGATTGGCGCGCAGCGCTGCTTCCACCGCGGAGCGTGCGGCATCGAACCGCTTCGCTGACCAAAGCGCCAGTGCGTAGTCGTATAGATGCGGCGCATACGCCGGACGTAGACGCGTCGCCTTCTCCAAATCGAACAGTGCCTGCGCCGTCCGGCCCTCGCCCGCCAGCACCCTGCCTATCAAGTTGTACGCCGAAGCGTCGTAGGGGTCTATCCGCAGCGCCGCACGCAGTTCCGCTTCGGCGCGCCCTGGCTGACCAGTCCGCGCTAAGATCTCGGCGAGCCCGGTGTGCGCACCGGATAAATCGGGATCGAGGGTGACGACCCTCTCCATTTTCTGCAGTGCCGATTCCGTGCGACCCAAGCTGAAATCCACGGCACCCGCCTGGTACCAGGCCGCGGGGCTGTCCGGCGCAATCTCGATGGCGCGTTGCAAAGCCTTCTCCGCCCGCGATAGGTCTCCAGAATCCTTCCATAGCTCAGCCGCTGCGATCAGCGTGCGCACCGAATCGGGCTGCGATTGAATCGCCTGCTGGTAAGCGTTCAGGGCTTGGTCCAGCTTGCCCGCGCGCCGCCATGTTTGGCCCAGCTCTGCATAAAACGCGGCCTGCTGCGGCCGGGTTCGCGCGAGTTCACGCGCCAGATCAGCCGGCGCCTCACGCGCAATGGCGCCGTACAACGCCCCTTCCGCCGACGGCAGGTGCGAAGGATAGTAAAGAACCACCTCACCTCTGTACTCGACGGCCTCGCCATGCCGTTCCGAAAGCTCCGCCAGCCGGTTTTCGTGTGCCGGCTTCCGCTGAATCCAATGGTCGGTCATCACAGCGTGGACCACGTCTTCCGTGCGGCGCTTCTGCATGTGGCAGCTGACGCATTCCGTTGCCGGCGGGTGCTGGCCCGCCACCGCGGCCGCGTCAATTTTTGCCCCATGGCATTGCCTGCACGAGTCGCTATAGCTCGCTTGCTTCAACCCGTGCGGATCGTGGCAGGTGGTGCACGTCATGGCGCCGTTGCTTTTCAGGAAACACGCCGACTTGCGCAGCCGGTACGCTGAGCTATTCACGATCTCGAACTTGTCGTCGTGGCCGGCTCCAGGGGCATCGTCGAACACTAGCAGGAATTTTTCCAGCGGTTCTCCCGGGGTGTACGAAAATGGCCCCTGATCGAATCGCCGGATCAGCGACCGGATCGCGCCACTGGTCGGCTGCAGATGGCACTGCATGCATAAATCCATCCGCAGCGCGGGAGTGAGACGCGCAGGGTTTACTATACTGGCGCGGATCTCGTCCGCTCCGGCGCGCGCTGTCTGCGCCGCGGCGACGTGCTTTGCGCCCGGGCCATGGCAGCGCTGGCAGTCGATGCCTTCCGGCAGGTCGCCGGCAAACACCGGGTCGCTTCCCGGTGCATCGTGACCCGCCGGAATCCGCGGGTAGGCGTCATGACAGAAGATGCATTCATAAGACACAAACCGGCGGGTGGCTGGATGGTTGGTGTTGAATCCCGGACTCATAGCCCAATACCCGCCCTGTTCCGCATACCAACCCAGCGGCAGTTCGACGTAACCTCCCGACGCCGTGCGGTGCAGGTAGCTTCGAGCGTGGGCGCCGGAGCCTACCACCGCATCGATCCGCAGCTCTTCGATGTTCGTCTCCCGGCCATCGAAGCCCATCTGCCAGCGCCGCTGGAAGTAAGCACCGTTGCGCACGATCATTGCGTAGTGGGTATCGGAGAGCGAATGCAGGAATTCGTTGCGCTTGCGGTAATCTTCGAGAGTGTTCGTCGGCGCCGGCTTGTAGAGCGACCGCCCCATGCCAGTGCGGCGATAGGCCTGCGCGATCTCCGAATGGCAATTGCCGCACACCTGCGGGTCAGCGGCTTCAGCGGCTGCGGCCGCTGCCGGCGTCAGACAAGCCAGCCATAACCCATACAGAATCCGCCGCACTCCTCAGTTATATCGCGAGGCCTAAAGCCGGACGCCTAGCACGGCTCCAAGCCGTCCCGCGATCTCCTTGATAGAAAACTCCGGTAGCACTTCGTGCGAGATTCCCTTGGACCACATCACGTAGACAGATCGATATCGCATCGGCCAATGTCCATGATTCCCGCTCTCCGCGGGTTTGGCCGTCAGTTCGCCATTCAGCGTGTTGCCGAACATTACCCCCTCGGCGGAGTCGAAGACAGCCGCGGGAAGGGAGCTGAGGGTCGAGGGAAATCGCGCGTACTCTTCTTTCGAGATCTCGCGACCGATGCCGTACTTCGGGTCCTGCCTCAGTTCGCTCAGTTCACTCGCCGTCTTCTCGTCGGGCGCCAACAGGAGGGAGCCCGCCTGCACGGCGCCCGGCACCACCGATTTGACGTTCACGATTCTTTCCACTCTCTCGAAGCCGTGATCGGAAACAATCGCTAGCGCGGTTCCAGCCGGAAGCGCTGCCACGATCTCTCCAATCAATTGATCGGTGTGTTCCAGGGTGGCATAGGCCTCGCGCGTGAAAGGCGCGTTATCATGCTCCTCGGAATCGAGATCTACCAGATGAAGCAGCATGAGCCGCGGCTTCTGGTGCTGCAGTATCCAGAGCGCGGCCATGGTTCGGATACGATCGTCCATCCATTGCTGTGCGAACGCGGGGCAGTCGGCCGCGATCTTCGCCACCAGGTCCGGTGGATTCGTTTTGCTCTCCACCGAGCGCAGATCCATATCGCCACCGCGCCGGCCGATGAAGTACTCCGGCAGGTTCCAATCCACGGGCGCGCCCACCGTGACCGGCCACGTTACCGACGCGATCGTGAGGCCGGCGCTATGCGCGGCGCCCATCAAGTTCGGAACCCGGATCTGCGAGTAATTCAAATATCGGTCGCCCGGCGGCCGCCAGTTGCCCAGGATGCCGTGGGCAACCGGATCGACCCCGGTGAGAATCGTCGTGTGTGAAGGCCAGGTGATGGTCGGCACTACGCCGACTACGCCGCGCGAGTACTGGCCCTCCGCCATCAGCTTGCGCAGCGTGGGAATTTTGAGGTTGCGCTGCCCGGCTTCGGTCAGGTAGCGGTTATCCAGGCCATCCACCGAAATCACCACCAACGGCTGCGCAGCAAAAATCGCCTCCGCCAACCCAAACGCGAGTGCCAATAGTCGAGTCATCACGAGGCTTTTAGAACATGAACCGCAAACCGAAGCGGAAATATCTCGGATCGATCAGCCGCCCTAGCGGGTTCACGCTTGTGATGGTATCGTACCCGTTCAGGTTCTTGACGGCGCCTTCCGGGTCCAATTGCAGGTTCGAGACGTTCGAGGCCGGGTTGCTGAAGTGCGGCGTATTGCTGATGTTGAAGCTCTCCGCCCGTACCTGCGCCGTGAATCGCTCGCGGATTCGAAAGTCGCGGAAAATGTTGAGATCCAGATTCGTGCTTCCCGGTCCGCGCAGCGTATCGAATCCTGCATTTCCAAACGCCACGGCGGTCACCGGCGCAAAAGCCAGCGGATTGAAGTAGGGCTGCCCGCCCAATCCGTTGCCCACCACCGATACGTTCCCCAGGATTTGGTTCGCGGTTTGCGTGTTGCCCGGGCAATTACAGGAAGTCGCCGACGAAGTAATGCTAAACGGAATTCCCGAATAGTGCGTAAACATTCCGCCCAGCGTCCAGCCCCCGGCGATCTGCGCCATGACGCCCTGTTGGAGGTATGGTTTGCTCTTTCCAAACGGCAATTCATACGTTGCGGCCCACACCACGGCGTTTGGACGGTCAAGCGCCGATGTGTACCGGTCGTAATTGCGATACTGCGGGATCAGAATCGAAGTATTCATCGAGATGTCGTGCGAGAAGGTATAAGCCACGCGCGTTGTGAAGCCGTTGCTGAATCGCTTCGAGATCGTGGTTTGCCAGGAATGATAGATATCGGAGCCGAGCGGATCGGAGATGGTCGCCGAACCCGTGAGCCCGTACGGATAGAGCGGTTCACTGGCGGCGCCGCCTCCGAGTTGGCCGTAGTTCAAGTTGTACTCCGTGTACAGGTGAACGAAATGCGTGCCCACGTAACCGGTCTGCAGCGTCCACCCGCCCTTGAGTTCCTTCTGAATCGTCGCGTTCCAGGATTCGGCATAACCGCGAATGAACTTCGGCGGATCGGTGAACAGGTTTCCCGTGCCGGCTGGTACCAGTGTTGCTCCATTGGTAAGTACGGGCGCCGCGATCGCCGGGATGCCGTTGCTGATGCTTGCGTAAGGCGAATACGAATTCGGGCCGGAGTAACTGGCGTTGACCTCGTCCGGAAAACCCATCAGGCCATGGCTCGACATATTGTCCTGGTCCGGTGAAATCGAAAATCCAGCCCGCGCCACCAGTGTGTCCGTCACACGATATGCGAGCCCCAGGCTGGGAGCAAACAGCAGATGAGAGACCTTGATGCCGCAGTCCATCGGGGCGCCGCCCACACCGCACTCCTGCACGATATTCGTCGCCGGATTATAGAAACTGACGCCCTTGGCGGCTTGCGTCGGAACCGGGTACAACTCCCACCGCGTTCCGTAGTTCAGGGTGAGCTTACGCGTCGCCTGCCATTGGTCGCGCCCATAAAGCGCGAATTCCCACGTGCGCAACGTTAGGAACGGCTGTTGAATCTGCAGGCTATTGGTTACCGACTGCGGCAAGCCCAGCAGGAAATCGGCGATCTGGTTGTACTGGTTTGCGCTCGGGCCGCCGTTGAGCGACGTTACCCCACCGGTGAAGGTGAAATTCGTGGGTGATGTCTCGATGTGATTTTCGTGCTGGCGGCTGATATCGAAGCCGAACCGGATATTGTGCCTTCCTGCGATTTTAGTGACGTTGGCCGTGTACTCGAAGATCGGATCCTTATATTCCAGCGCCGTGTACGAATCTCCCATCACTACATAGTTCGACAACGTAAACTTAGGCACGCCACCCGCCCAAGGAAGATTTCCCGTGTTGACACCCGGAATCCCCAGGTCGTCCGAGCCATATCGTTCGGTGGATTCGGTGGGAAGCAGGTACTGGTGGGCTTGCGTGACGCCAAACGTCGCGTCCACCACCAACGATGGGCTGAACACATAAGTGCCGGATGACGAAAGCGCCATCGTATCGCCATGCTGCTGATAGTTACACGCGCCGCACGCCGTGAAGGGATGGGACCCACCCAGAATATCGCCGTAGATGGGCGCGAAATACGCGTTGTAGGGCTGGTCACCGTAGCGGAACGATAGCCTCAGCTTTTCCGTGGGAGTGAAATCGAACTTAGTATCGATCTTATGCAAGTTATAACGGGACGGCTCGTTTTCGTATAAATTATTCAAGCTGCCGGGAAGGTTCGCCGGCGGAATCAGCGCGACCACTTTGGCAATGATCGGATTGATTCGGTTGGCGGGAACGGTGTTGCCGGGGAACGGTGTCCTCCCGGTGCCGTTCGCCGCCCCGGTTGATGGGTCGTAAATTGGCGTGGACGAGCCCGATTCGTTGCCGGAGAGTTGGGTCGGAGCCGGGATCGATAAGAGCCCGGAATTCGCCTGTCGCAGGTAGTCTCCCTCATAGCTGCCGAAGTAGAAGAGCTTGTTCTTGATGATGTGGCCGCCGATGAACCCGCCATCGGTATTGTCGACCAGGTGCCCCGGTTTGGAGACGCCGCTTGCATTCGAGAAGAAATTGTTGGCCTGGAAGAAGCTGTCGACATTATAGGCGTAGGCCGCGCCGTGCGTCTGGTTGGTTCCGCTCTTGAGCATCACATTCACCGACGCGCCGCCGGCCAGGCCCTGCTCGGCATCCGTGGCGTTGGTCGCCACATTGACGTTTGCGATCGCTTCCACCGAGGGCACGAACGTCGTCTGGTAAACTTGCCACGGATTCATCGCGCTCACGCCTTCGATCCTTACGTTAGCCGCACTGATGCCCGTTCCGTTGAAGGCAAATTCCATCGATTTTGATGGATTGTTCGTCCCGCCGGCCAACTGTCCGTTGGGCGGGGTCGCGCCCGGTACAAGTTGGATGAGGCCTTCATAAGTGCGCGTGGGCTGCGGCAGATTCTCGAGCACCTGACTCCCCACCTCGGAATGTACGTCCGCTCGATCAGTCTCGAGCGTTCCGGCTTCCGAGGTCACCTCTACGGTCTGGGCCTGCGCGCCCACCTGAAGTTGCGCGTTCATGCGCACCACGTTGTTTTGATTCACCACCACGCCCGTCGCCACAAAGCCGTTAAAGCCGGTCTTCCCGATTTCCAACCGGTATGTCCCGGCCGCCACGGTGGTAACCGTGTACACACCAGCCTCGTTGGTTAACACTGAACGCGATTCATTAGTGGACGTCTCGGTGATTTTTACCATTGCTCCCGGAACAGCCGCGCCGCTGGCGTCGGTCACGCTGCCGACAATCGAGCCGAACAGAACTTGCGCCGGTGCCTGAAGGTCGACGGCCACGAACAGTAGCGCCAACGACAGGAAGATTCGGAGACGAGTCAAACCTTGAAGCGATTTCGACATCATGACGGCCCCCCGAGGGTCAGCGATAGCGGTACATTGCTTAGCGCGATTCGTGATGAGTTTTCTCAGCATAGTCGAATCAGAAATCGATGGAATTTCAGTCCGGTTCCAAATCGGTGAATTTGTCTTGGCGCGCGGCCAAACAAGCGTACGTATTGCCACAATTGCAATAGGCACTGCCTTAGGGTCTAAGTTGTTCTGTCTCGCAATTTATCAGGCGTTTTCTCGCAGGAAATTCCGAGAGAGTTTCTTAGTCATCCTCTTAGGCAGCAACAGGGCTGAAACCATTGAACCGACGTGAAACCATAACCGGAGCCGTCTGGCGGCCAAAAAATCACTTGGAAAGATTTCATCCCCGCGCATATGGCTGTTCTTTGTGGCACCGATTTCTTCACTATCGAGGTCCTCACCTGGCGTGGTCTCGTGAGGTATAACGTCCTGTTCTTTCTTCACCTGGAGAGTCTCGCGTCACCCTCGGTGGGATCACAAGGTACCCCACCGAAGCCTCGATCACTCAGATGGCTCCGCAATGCTGTCGACGACACGTCCGGCGGCTTGCGGCAAACTCGTTACCTGCTTGCATGACCGGGACCCGAAATGGAAAGGGAAATTCACTTCTCTTCCCTGCCCTGGCGTTGGAAACGCGTCGCCGAGATATCGGTTGCCGCCACTGCCCCGGCGGCCTGCGTCGATATTATTCCCGCGCTGCTTGAGAATTTTGGCCATAGGGCCTAGGCCGATCACCCATGGTTTCAGCATGTTCGAGTTTCTTGACCTCACGGGACGGGTGCACTCTCCTTCGCCAAGCGCCGCATCCGACAGAAACTCCCGTCGTGTCATAGTCGATCCCGCACAACGATTTGATCGAACGCTACGATCAGAACGACAGGCGGGCGGTGAACTGAATCTGGCGTGGCGTCCAGTAGGACGTCTGGAGAGATTCGACCCCGTCCGTCGTGTTGGGATTTACTCGCCCCTGGATGTTGAAGGAGTTGAACGCGTCCACGTTCACTCTCAGCTTAATCCTCTCGGTCAGCGAGAACACCTTGTACAGAGATACGTCGGCTGCATAGTTAAACGGTCCGAGCAGGATAGTCTGAGAAAATGGGTTGGCGCCGGACGGTCCGGGCGAGTAAGCGGTGACCACCTGTGTCCCGTTCTTGAGCGTGACGGACACGTTGTTATTGCCGAAATTCGACGTGCCCGGCGTGTCGTTTATAGGAGCGAGATACGGCATATAGTTGGCTGGGAGACCTGAAATCCCGTTCTTGGAGGCGCCGATCACGGTCGGTGATATATAGCCGTTAAACCAAAGATACGAGGGGTGGCATACGCCGCTGCGGCAGTCGTTGACCGCGACCGAACTTCCATACACATGGATGGGTCCAGTCGCACCCCAGTTCGACGAGGCCACCTGGAACGCCTGCGACACCACCTGCCCGGTGAACGCCACCTGATAGCCGCCCAACAGCGCATCGAGGAAGCGGTTCGAGTTCCGCAGGAAGCGCTTGCCCCTGCCCACCGGCAGATCGAAGATTCCATTAAACATAAGGTGGTGCTCGGGGATCGCGGTATCGACCTTGTAGTTTTCGTAGCGGTTCAGAGCATTGCTCGGATTGAGAATTGAGCCGGTGTTCATGCCAGCCGGGAGCACGCCGGGGGCAAAATCCGCGGCTGGGTACAGCGTGCTGTCGCGGAAGGTATTCCCGCCAACCCGGAACGCCCGCGAAAAGACATAAAAAATCTGATAGGCGAATCCGTTCTTAAACGGTCTCTGATAATTAAGCTGCAATGAGCTATCGTTGGACCAGCCGGTCTTCACCGAGATTACGTTACCGCCCCACACCGTATTGTCATAGGGCCGGGTCGCAACCGAGGCGTAGGTTCCAGTCGGTGGCGTCGTTCCGGTGGCTACTTCCCATGCATAAGTGGACGGCGCATTGTTGTATTGGTAGTTCTGGTCCAGGTTAGACCCGTGCGTGAAGACATAACTGATGCGGAATATGGAGCCGTCGCCGAAAGGCTGTTCGATCGTCATGTTCGCTTCGCGCACGTGAGCGGGGGGATAGTTCGCGGCGAGCGTTTCGCCGAGCGAGATGCCGGGAAGCAGCGACGTGGTCGAGTTGGTGTTCACGACGTTCTGGCTGTTCAGCCCGGCAATGACTGCCTGCGGCGCACGCAGGAGATAGTTAGGTAAACCGTCGGGCGACTGAGACGCAGCAGTATAGCTTTGAGAGTAACTCGCCGTAAATGGATAGTCGGCCGTGAGATACCGCACAGAATTGCGGATCGGCACGGGATAGATGAATTCGCCATAGCCCCCGCGGATCACCGTACCCTTGACACCGAACGAGGGCGTCCAGGCGAATGCCACTCGCGGCAGGAAATTCCACCAACTGCCATAGAAGCCGCTCGAGGGAAGTCCCGCCTCCTGCGGGGTCTCGAACTTGACTCCAAGGTTCTGCAGGTTGGTCAGGAGCGCCGGTGTGGTCAGGCCTTGCTGAACGTAATAGGAGAGCGGCTGCGGAAGCACAAGCGCATCGTTCTTCATGTCGAACGTCACCAGGTAATTTTTGTCGGCGTGGGGCGCGGGATGTGCCTCCCAACGGAGCCCGAGATTCAGTGTGAGAGTCCTCGTAACCCGGTAGTTATCCTGAACATAACTGTCGAACTCCTGTTCTCGTGTGCGGTTGAACGGGGCATTCCTGTTCTCGCTATAGGAACTCGCTGCTCCCAGGAAGAAATCCGCGTCCACGTAGCCAGTGTTTGGCTTGGCGCTGTAGTTTGCCCCGGTTGTCGGGTCGTATTCCGCGGTGGCCAGATTCGAGAATGAGACCTGGTCGGGCGAACGGTCTGAAAGGTAGCCAAACCGTTCGTGACGGTAGCGGAAGCCGAATGCCAGTTGGTGTTTGCCTGACACCTTGGTCAGGTTCTCGTCCAGAGTGGAAAGAATCTGGCTCATGCCGTAATTCCACTGGGAGCCGCCGTAAGGCATGATGAGATTTGAGCCAATCGAAGGGAATCCTGTCTGGCCGAAGTCGTTAGGAAGCCCCAATTGCGCTTCGTAATCTGCAATCGAAGCCTGGTTTCCCTGAACGTACATTCTCTGCCACTGCTGGCTCACAATAGTTTCCGAGAAGAACGTCGGCGAGAACGTGTGAGAATAGCCCAACGCTCCGCTGATGGTTTGAACAGGGATGTCTTGGTAGCCTGTAGCGCCCGCCGGTAGTCCGCCTCCCGCGACGCTGGCCGGCGAATTGGACGGGTAATTGCGCAAAGCCTCCTGCGTCTGTTCAATATCGGTAAAACGAAAGTATATGCGATTGTTGTCATTGAAGACGTGGTCCAGACGAACGGTCGTATTCGGAACCGTCTGCACCGTATTGTTCACCGCGTTGTAGTTGGAGTTGACCAGTGGATTGTCGGCCGTTTGCGGAAGGGGTGTGGCGGCGTAGAGTGTTTTCGCCAGCGGACTCATGCGGCTGACCGGGATCTGGTTGTTGGGGAATGGTGTCCGCGCGTAGTTGGCGGCGGCATCACCCGTGGAGTTCGGGTCATAGAGTTGCTGGAGGATGCCCGCGCTGTTGACCAATCCGCTGAAATCGCCCGCCCTCATCGCCGCGGTTGGCACGGTTACCAGTTCGTTGGACGCCTGGCGTAAAGAGAAGCGCTCGAATGCGACGAAAAAGAACGCCTTGTTCTTGCCCTTGTAAACTTTGGGGACGGTGAGCGGGCCCCCGATGCTCGCTCCGAATTCATTCCGCACCAGATGGGGCGCCGCGAAATTTGCCGGATTCTGGCGTGCTTTGGCGATGCCGAAGTAATTATTCCGAGCGGTCTCAAACATCGAACCGTGCAACGTGTTGGATCCGGACTTGGTTGTCAGGATAGCCGTGGCCGGCGTGGCGAACTGAGCGCTGGAATTGACGGTCTCGAATTTGGCTTCCTGAACCGCATCGGGATCGGGCAGGATGGCCTGAGCTGTGTTGGACTCACCGCCGAAGTTTCGGTTTGTCATAGGGGCGCCGTCCTGAGAATATTCCATCCCCTCCCCCATGAGCCCGTTAGCGCGCGTCCCGCCCGCCTCGACGCCAGGCACCGTGTTCTGTGCCAGTCCAAGGACATTTCGGCCGTTCTGTGGGAGCTGGTCGATGCGGCTGGAATCGAGCTGCGTACTGACCGTGCCGCTATCGTAGGTGGCGAGCTGAATCACCTCGGCATTCACAGTAACTTGCTCGGTGACGTCACCTACCGCGAGGCTGGCGTTCAAAACCGCCGCTTGCGCATTTTGCAGCGCGATGACGGTTTGGTATTTTTTCATCCCTGGAGCCGTGAAGGTTATGGTGTAGTTACCTGCAAACAATCCAGGCACCGAGTAGAAGCCGGCTGTGTTCGACGTCGTATCATTTGTCACCCCCGTGCCTTGGTTGAGCACATGCAGCTGGCAGTTAGGAATAGCCGCCCCACTCACGTCCTGAATGTTGCCTTCAATCGAGCCGGCGCCGCTCTGCGCGAGCAGACCGGTGGGGAGCAGTACCGCTACTAACAAGGGAAACCGGTATAACACGGACATCGCAGTCCTCTCCTTTAGCCACCCTTGGCATCTTGAGGTTTTGAACTTATCAAAAGCGGGTGCGCTGTGCAATCGCGTTGTGTTTAGCACGTTGTGTTTAGCACGTTGCGTTTAGTGATGTCGTATTTGATAACATGAGGCCCACGTATGGCGAGTCGCGCGCATGGGCCGTTCGCAGGGATGCTCATCGAAGTCTTGGCCATAGTGTTTGTTCCGGGCATCGCCAACGCGCAGAACGACAACAAAGCAGCCTGCGCCGGCTGTCATCGGGAAGTGTGGGACACTTACCAACGGACTGGGATGGGGCGGTCTTTTTACCGGCTCTCGCCGGAGCGCGTCGTGGAAGACTTCGAAAATAAGAACACCTTCTACCACCAGCCGTCGGACAGCTACTTCACTATGTTCCGTCGCGGCCGCGATTACTTTCAACGGCGCTACCAACTGGATCCAGCAGGCGAACCGGTCAACGTGATGGAGAAGCGGATTGACTACGTCCTGGGGTCCGGAAATCATGCGCGGGCCTATTTGCACCGCACCGCCGTCGGCACTCTGGTCGAGTTACCGCTGGGGTGGTACGCCGAAAAGGGCGGTTACTGGGCGATGAATCCGGGATACGACCGGCCAGATCACGACGGCTTCCGCCGCCCGATCACATACGAGTGCATGTTCTGCCACAATGCATATCCCGAAACTCCGGACGGACATGAACAGTCCTTTGCCCAACCCGTTTACGCCGGTGATCTCCCCGAAGGTATCGATTGCCAAAGATGCCACGGTCCTGGGGGCCGCCACGCGCAGTTGGCCGCAACGAGCGGAGCCAAGGGCGAGGATATCCGGAATGCGATTGTGAACCCTTCACGGCTAACCCCGGAGCGCCAGATGGAAGTGTGCATGGTGTGCCATCTCGAAACCACCAGTTTTCCTTTGCCTAATGCGATTCAACGCTACGAGCGCGGTCCGTTTTCATACCGGCCCGGCGAGCCGATGGAGGAGTTCATTCTCAACTTCGATCACTCTCCTGACGCGAGGCGAGGAGACAAATTCGAAATCGTCAACGCGGCTTATCGGTTGCGCCGCTCCGCGTGTTTCCTGAAGAGCGCCGGAAAACTGGTGTGCACCACCTGCCACAATCCGCACGACATCCCGCACGGAGAACAGGCAAAGCGCCACTATACCGCGGTCTGCCAGCAGTGCCACACCACGGCTTTCGAGCGGCTAATGAAGGTCGGAAAACACACTCGTGCCGCCGGTTGCATCGACTGCCACATGCCCAAGCGACGCACGGAGGACGTGGTGCACGCTGTGGCGACCGACCATTACATCCAGCGCCGGTTGCCTCCGGGAGATCTAGTCGCGGACAGACCGGAACGGCAGGAGACGGGCGCCAATGCATACCGGGGCCCTGTGGTTTTGTACTATCCCGAGAAGCTTGCCCGCACGCCCGAAAACGATCTGCTTGTGGCAGTCGCGCAGGTCAAGCAGGAAAGCAATCTAGCTGCGGGTATCGCGCAACTCACTGCAGCCATCGAGAGATACGCGCCTCAGCGCGCGGAATACTATCTGGAACTCGCCGAGGCGCAGGAGAAAAATGGCCAGTTCGCACAGGCTCTGCCTACCTATCGAGAAGCTGTGCAGCGAAATCCGCGATTGACTACCGCGCTCGAAAGACTTGGAGCAGCTCTGCGGCGTGACGGGCAGTACCGCGAGGCAGCGGGCGCCCTTCAGCAAGCCGTTTCGGCGGCACCGCGAGACGCCTTAATCAGGCTCGAACTGGGTATGACCTACCGGTCTCTCGGTAGAGACGAGGATGCCAAAGCAGCACTGAGCGAGGCCATCGAACTGGATCCGGATCTGGCGGAGGCCCACAACAACCTAGGCATCCTCTGGTTTGCGGGCGGTGAACAGGCGCGTGCCGAAACAGCTTTTCGCGAGGCGATTCGAATCCGGCCGGACTACGCCGACGCCCATGGCAACCTCGCCAACGTCCTAGCCGCAGCCGGTAACCTCAACGAAGCGCGATATCAGTTTGAAATTGCCTTGCGGCTCCGGCCGGCCGAGGCCCCCACACGGTATAACTATGCGATGTTGCTCGGGCGCGCGAACCATATCGACGAGGCGCAGCGCGAGTTAGAGCAGGCCCTGCAAATCGATCCCGGATTTGCGGATGCCCATGAGGTTTTGGGAGACCTGTTACTTGCGAAGGGACGGGCGCAGGGTGCCATTCCACACTATCGCGAAGCTGTTCGACTTAATCCCGAGTCCGACCGCGCCCATCTAGGCCTTGCAACGGCATTGGCAGCTGCCGGCGACACTCGTAGCGCAATTCCGCATCTTGAGAAGGCGGCCGCAAGCTCGGACGCGCGCACGCGCGAGCAAGCAACCGAGATGCTCCGGCAGCTAAGAAAACCCTAAGTTCCACATCGTCACATGTTGCTGATTTCGGGGCTCGATAAATTCTTCCTCGAAACAGCCGTTTGAGCCTCACGCGATATATGTAGACGAGACCCTTTCGGGCACGGGCGCGGGCACGCATGAAGGCGTGGGACGCTGCGGCCTCGTCGCGCTTATTACCGGCCGTTATCCGCCAGATCGTTCTTGTCCACAATCCCCGTGGCGCCGCCTGTCGCGATTCCCGGACCGGCGTTATTGCGCACGACATTGTTCCGGATTTCAAGGTCCCGGCAGCCTTCCATCAGCGAATCGAATGCGATGCCTCCTGTGTCGTTGCCCTCCGCCAGGGAGTTCAGAACGCGCACGCTACGGCTTTCGGTCGTATAGACGCCCCAGCGGGCGTTACGGGCGAGTTCACTCCCGGAGACGGTTATGTCGTGGCTTGTGGCGATGTCTAGACCGCTGCCCCAAAGAGACGCATCCAGCCTGCTGTCCCGGATTAAGACGTTTGCCGCGTGGGTCAATAAAAGATTGTGCTCGAGGCCAGGACCGGGCACAACGCTTGATCCGTTGCCGCTGAAATCGGATGAGATGATCTCGACGTGTTCCGCGCCCCGAATGGCGACACCGTTGTGGGTACAGTTGCGGACCGTCAGATGTTCCAAACGGATATTCTTCATCTGGCCGGCGTGCTCCGCCGCGAAGGAAATGCCGCCGCGATTGGGCGCGTTCTGATACGAGCGGACGCGGCGGTCGGAGTTCGGATCGGTCGCAGTCACGGTGCGAACGCTGCCTTCGATTACAAAGTCGCGTAAGGTGACGTCATGGAGATCGGTTACGCCGTTGACGATCGCGAGTCCGACATTGCCTGCTGGGGCTTTTGGATCGAGAAATAGAATCGAATCGCGGCCCATTCCCGCAACCGTAACTCCGCTCGGCAGGCGCAGTGGAGCCGGTATTGTGTGAACGCCCTTTGTCAGCGTTATCCATCCGCCGGGCACCGCCGCGTCGAGCGCCGATTGAATCGATTGGCCGGGAGTGACTACTACGGCAGAGGCGGGCGCCTCCGCTGTCGGTCCGGATTGCGCGCCTGCGCTGGGAGCCTGAATATTGGGCCGCAGGCCACCTTTCGATTCGGTCACTGCCGGGCCGTGATAGTAAATCAAAGCGGTCCAACCGGTGGGGCGCGTCTGCTCGATGGCGTGCGCCACGAATGGCAACTCGATTCCCTTCTCGTTCCGATAATGTTGATACACCGGCTCGTAAATGTCGCTGTAGCGATCGCGGCCCTTGGTGGAGAGGCCGCCATAGGCCGGAACATGTTCGCCCGCCATGAATCGGGCAGTGTACTCGAAGCCGAGCGCCAGACGGCTTGCAGCCGTGCTCCACAGGTCAACGCCCTGAACTTCCGCTACCCGGGCCGCTCGAGCGAAGTATCCCAAACCCAGTTGCGCATGTCCCTGGTCACGCATATTTTCGTCGCATTGGCCGGAAGGGTAAACGTACTTGGTGATGCCGCCGTTGCCGTCTCCGTGGAGAAAGTGATCGACCGCGCTCTGGAATATGGCACGATTGTCGGTGAAAATTCCGATGGAGAGCAAGGAGTCAATGATGGCAGCGTCCCAGTTTCCATTCGCCTGCGGGAAGAAATCCTTGAGCAGAGAATAGTAGACCGTGAGCATCATTCGCTTGAATTGTTCGATCCCCTGAGCGCTCCACCCGGACTCTCCCGAGCGCAGAATCTCGGCGGCAGCGCACAAAGCGCCCCCGGTCCAGCCAGCAAGGAGCTTCGCGTCGTTTCCTTCGAAGTCCCACAGGACGGGCGACCAGGCGTCGAGAATCTCGATAGCCTTGCGCGCGTGGGCCGAATCGCCGGTGATGAACCACTGAAGCGCCTGACTATACGCTGCATTCGCGCTGGCCGCCAGTTCGGCGGCGCCGCTGCTGTTGCTGCCATATGCGCCCCGTTCGATGTGCGCCGAAGGCGTCGCCTGAAACCGCAGCGAGGAATAAGGCTCGGCTAGCAGATTGTCCCAAGCCTGCTTCCATGGTTGCTCCCCTGCTGCCACTTTGGAGCGCATGAACCCGAGATCCTGCCGGGTTTGCAGGATGCCCGGATGAACGAATGGCTGGGCGGAGGCGGCAGACACCAGAGCGAGAGCAATGACGGCGGATCTCGTTGGCCGGCAAAAAGAAGGTTTCACCTCAAACATCCTAACTCCAAGGCGACGAATCGCGAACGCCGTCCCAAGCGCCGATTGGGGAATTTGTAGCGTTTCCGGCGCTCTCGAAAAGCTGTGCGCCTTCGTTTCCGGCTACCTGATCGGCCTTCTCCATCATCGCTACAGACGGCCGCGCCCGCTGTGCTTCGGCAAACCGATTCTCACTAGGTTTCGTACTGGTGCCAAGCCATCGGATGTAGACTATTGCGGGGAGGACAAATGAGCATGAACCGACGGCTCTTTCTGCTCGGCTCCGCGGTGGCCGCCCATGCATTTCAACCCGAGACGACGGTGGGGACAGCGTCGATCGGCGTAGGGAATCGAGGATCCTTTTTACTGCAAGGGATTCTTCGGCAGCCGAACGCGAAGGTGCTCGCTCTGTGCGACATCAAAAACGACCGGTTGGACAAGGCCGCGTCCGCAGCCGCGCGGGACAATCCAGCAACCTATGCGGATTGGCGAAGAGTGATCGATCGGCGCGATATCGATGCGGTGTTTATTGCCACGCCTCCCTACTTGCATGCGGAGATGGCGATTGCAGCGATCAAAGCAGGTAAACACGTTTATTGCGAGAAGCCGATAGGGATCACGGCAGAACAGGTGCGCGCGATTCTCGAGGCGGCCAAAGGCGCGAAGATAGTCTTTGTCGCGGGACAACAATTGCGGTCGCAGAAGCAGCTGGGCGAGACGGTGCAGAAGATACACGCGGGCGTGATCGGCGACGTAATCATGGTGAAGGCGCAGCGCCACGCCACAACCGATATAGACCACGACGGGACATCGGGCGACTGGTATTTCGACGTAAACAAGTCGGGCGGTTACCTGATCGAGCAATCCGTGCATAACCTGGATCTGTGCAACTGGGCAATCGGGGCGCATCCTTCGCGGGCATGCGGCTTCGGCGGAATTGTTTTTTACAAAAACGATCCTCCAGGGCGAACGATCTTCGATTGCGGTAGCCTGACCTACGATTATTCGAATGGCGTCATGATGTCCTTCACGCAGAATGTGTTTCATCCCAATTCGATGCCTAACGGGAATCAATACGTTTCGGTATACGGCACAAAAGGAGCGGTGGACTTGATGACCGGGACGATGTATCCCCCGGGCAGGAGCGCTCAACCGGTGGTGCTTTCGCCGAAGCAGCAGGAGGATCAGTTCGCGCACATTGAGGGGTTCTATGACTCGATCACGAAGGGAACAATGCCCCCGGTGGATGTGAAGGTCGGAGCAACCGCGGCACTGACAGCGATCCTGGGACATGAGGCGATGGTGCAACAGAAGGTCCTGAGCTGGAGCGATCTGGGTGTAGAGGTATAGGCGGGCTGGCGGGTGGCGGGGCCTTTCCTCAATCAACGCGTTCTGCCATACTGTGCGCCATGACTCGCCGCGAAATGCTTGCCTTGCCGCTGGCGACAGCCGCTTACACGCCAGCGCAAACCAGCCAGCGCTTCATCAAAGGAATCTGCTCCATCATTTTTCCGCAGGAGATGCCACGCGCACAGTGCTTGGTGCAAGCCAAATCCGCGGGATTCGATGCGATCGAGCTGGCTATTGGTCCCGATCTTTCTTTAAATGCGACCCGCGACGAGGCCCGCACCCTGGCTGACGCGGCGCAGAAAACCGATATCCAAATCGCGACGCTCTGGGTTTCGGAACCGCTTCACCAGAATCCGTTGAATTCGCCCGATCCCGCCGTGCGCGCGCGCGGAGTGGATGCGATCCGCAAGGCCATTGGCCTGGCGACGGACTTGAACTGCGGAGCGCTGCTGCTTTACGCGGTGCGTCTGGGAAATGGCCCGAAGCTCGAGGTGGGATCGCAAGAGACCTGGGATCGTTACACAGCAGAGCTGATCAAGGTAGTCCCCGACGCGACCAATGCCAAAGTGCTGCTCAATCCGGAGAATGTCTGGAACAAGTTTCTCCTAAGTCCGCTGGAAATGCGAACGTTCGTCGATCAATTTCACAGCCCCTGGGTGGGCACACACTTCGATGTGGGCAACGTGATGCAGTACGGGTATCCGGAGGACTGGATCCTGACCCTGGGCCAGCGAATCAAACGCATCCACTTCAAGGATTTCAAGTTAGCGGGGCGCAGCGAAGCCGCCCACTTTGCCGATCTGCTGGAGGGCGACGTGAACTGGAAGGGCGTAATGGCGGCGCTGGTGAAGACAGGCTATCAAGGTTTTCTCTCACCGGAGATCGGGCGAAATGCGAATCAGCCGGGACAATTGAAACAGGCTTCGCTCGCGCTCGACAAGATTCTAGCGATGGCGTAGCGAACGGCCGCGCCTATCGACCCACGGCGAACGCGACCATTTCCGATGGCCGGCGCAGGCCGACGCGGACACTTTGTACATCACCGTGCGCATGATCTATTGCGCCACAGTCATCACGACCGGCAGGTACACACG
>Ga0126381_100002882_pt1 | contig 18689 bp, 19 predicted proteins | sample PanSoiMetPlot_28_FD_96465 | JGI IMG/M metagenome (GOLD analysis project Ga0126381, IMG submission 96465) | Tropical forest soil microbial communities from Panama - MetaG Plot_28 | ecosystem: Environmental > Terrestrial > Soil > Tropical forest > Bulk soil | place: Panama | collected 2016-02-17
GTCGTGCTGTACGAGATGCTTACCGGCGAGCGGCTTTTCAAGGGCGAGGATACCACCGAAATTCTTGCTTCCGTCGTAAAGGATCAACCCGATCTAAGCCGTGTTCCGTCTTCTACAAGAAGGCTACTTTCGACGTGCCTGGAAAAGGATCCGAAACGGCGCTTGCGTGACATTGGCGATGCGATGCTGCTACTGGAGCCGGAAAGACCTGAGGCTCCATCACGCAGGGGCTCGGCGCCTGCGTGGACCGCGGCGGCTGCCTTGGGTCTAATCGCAATCGCCCTCGCGTTCGTGCACTATCGGGAACGGCCGGCGAAACCGCCTGAGGTCGCGCGGTTTCAGCTTCGCCTGCCTGACAAGACCACGTTTTCATCGAGCGGCAACTTCACGCTTTCTCCCGATGGACGTAGACTGGCTTTCTCAGCCGTAGACGCTGGAGGTTTGGCGGGCGTTTGGGTACAGGACTTGGACTCCGCGGAAGCCCGCGTGATTCCCAACACGAATACCGGTCGCAATCCCCCGCCCTTCTTTTGGTCGCCGGATGGCCGGTTCATCGGCTATTCCGAATTCGGATCGAAGTTGCGCAAAGTGGACATCGCCAGCGGCGAAATTTCCGATATCTGCACGAAGCCGGGGCCTCCTGTAGGCGGCTCGTGGAACAAAGACGGCGTCATTATTTTCGGCAGTAACAATACGGGACTCTGGCGAGTCTCTGCGGGAGGCGGCACGCCGGTTCCGCTGACTGCACTCGATGTTTCAAGGCATGAGCGCGAGCATGAACTGCCCTCATTCCTGCCGGACGGAAAGCACTTCATTTATCTGTCTACCTCGAGCGCGCCGGAGGAGAACGGAATTTATGTTGGTTCGCTGGATGAGCCTGCCCACGCAGCGAGGCGGCGAATCCTGACGACGAGCTTCGGGGCTTCGTATGTAACCGCAGAGAGCGGTGGGTTCTGGATGCTTTACGTGCTGAACGGTACGCTGGTGGCGCAGGCTTTTGACCCGGAGAAGATCGAACTAAGCGGCCCCACGTATCTATTGATTGATCGCATAGGGACCACGTTTGAGACGGGCTATTTCTCGGCCGCGCCGAACAGTCTTGTGTACCGGACGAACAATTCTGCAGTGGCCGAACGATTGACTTGGTTCGACCGCACAGGGCGGCAACTGGAAGCGATCGGAGAGGCAGGAGCGATCATGACGCCGCGGGTTTCGCCGGACGGCACGAAGGTCGCTTATGGCAAGGTTCCTCCGAACAAGGATGAGGAGGACCTGTGGATTCTCGATATCCCACGCGGAACGAATACGCGGTTCACTTTCGGTCCCAGGTCTTCCATTGATCCCGTGTGGTCACCGAATGGAGGTGAGATTGTTTACGCGTCGGATCATGATGGCATTTTCGAGTTGTACCGGAAGCCGACGGACGGGTCCAAGCCCGAGCAGCTATTGCTGCGCTCGAAGGAGCATAAGAAGCCGGAGGGTTGGTCCCACGACGGGAAGTATCTGACTTACGTCTCCTCTGTGGCGGGCAATTTTTCAAGTGAGGATATTTGGGTGCTTCCCATGCAGGCCGCGGGCGCGCAGCCGTTTCCGTTCTTGAAGACTCCATTCGATGAATCGGGTTCGCAGATTTCGCCGGACGGACATTGGATGCTTTACGACTCGAATGAGAGCGGGCGGTATGAAGTGTATGTCCGTCCGTTTCCAGGGCACCCGGAGAATGCGTTCAGCGGGGGCGGAACGATCATTTCACCCGGAGGGGGCATTTTTCCCCGGTGGCGCAGGGACGGCAAAGAGGTCGTCTATCCGGACTTACAGTATCGGTTTCAATCGGTGGATGTGACTTCTGGAAATCCTTTCCGTATCGGGACCCCGAGAGAGTTGTTTGTACGGCCGGGGACACTTTCCGCTACATCGGTCACGGATGATTTGCAGAAGTTCTTGTTTTTGGCGCCGGTGGAGCAGAGGGTGGGGCAGACTTTTAATGTAATGGTGAATTGGCCTTCTTTGTTGGGGGGTAAGTAGTGGGGGCCTTCTTTATGAATAAGGAATTGGGCTTTGTTTTAGTTGACCGATTGGCAATCGGCCGCAGGTTGCCAACCTGCACTACATGGCTAACTAATACGGTTTGGGCACTGGTTGTTTGCGCTGGAATGTCGGTTGGGGCTTGGGGGCAGGGGGTGGTGGTGACTGGGGTGGTTTCGGATCCGGATTCGAATCGGGTTCCCGGTGCTCCTGTTGAGGCTAAGAATACGGCGACGGGCGTAATGGCTCGGGCGATGACCAACACCAAGGGAGAGTACACGCTCAGTGTGCCGGCGGGGACTTATGATTTCTCCGTTGCGATGCCTTGCTGCCAGTGGGGAACGTCTTCACAGAAGGCTGTGGTGTTGAGGACAGGCGAGAAACGGAGTCTTGACATCCGGCTGCCTTGGGGCGCAAATCTCGGAACTCTCGGGGACGATCCGATTCTGGCGCTCAACGCGTTCCGGGGTCGGGCGGCGATTGCTTCCGGACCAACTCCCCGAACTTCGGAGGGGAAGCCGGACCTTTCCGGAATTTGGATCAATACCTACGACCCGGACATGCCAAATCCGCCGCTGAACGATCATGCGGCGCAGATTTTGCGGGAGCGGGCGGCGAACGGATCGAAAGACTACCCGGGCGGCTACTGCCTTCCAGCGAGCGCATCCTCAATCACGCGATATTTCCCCTATAAGTTCGTGCAGACTCCTAAGCTGATCGTGGTAATTCATGAATCGGACACTCCGGGTGTGAGGCAAATTTTCATGGATGGGCGTGGGCATCCAAGAGATTGGAACCCAACCTGGCAGGGACACTCCACTGGGCGTTGGGAGGGCGACACCCTGGTTGTCGATACGGTCGGGTTCAACGATAAGGCGTGGCTTTCGCTCTCCGGGATTCCACATAGCGACAAACTCCACACAGTGGAGCGGATTCGCCGGTTGGATTACGGACATCTCGAGGTGCAGATTGTGATGGAGGATCCGGAAATGTTCACCGCGCCTTGGAAGCGCGTATTCGCAGCTACGCTCGCCGAGCCCGACGCCGAGATTCTCGAGTATATCTGCAACGAGAATAACGTCGATCCGGGGCACTATAGAGGTAGGTAGAATCGGAATATGCCTGTCATTCTCGGCGAGACTCCCGTGATGACTTTCGAAGGTTACCCTCCACGCAAAAAATGGACGAGGGAGGAGGTTGAGACCTTTGAGAAGAGTGGCGCTTGGGACGGCCAACACTATGAACTTGTTCAGGGGGACCTCATCAACAAGATGGGAAAGCACCTCGCGCACATCTTGGCTAACAAGCGCCTGTTTCTAGCGCTCGCCGGGGCTTTTGGATGGGATTTCGTGTTGCCGGAAGCTCCCTTTTGCGTTGCTCCTGAAGATTACCCCACCAGCGATCCGGAACCTGATGTGATCGTTCTCGGACGCGATCCACGTGGGATCAAAACTACAGAACCTGAAGCAGATGACGTGGTTCTCGTCGCAGAGGTGGCTGACACAACCCTGCGATTCGATCTTTCCATCAAGGCTGCTCTCTATGCGCGCGCACATGTTCCCGAATATTGGGTCCTAGACCTCAGAGGCCGTCTGGTCGTACACCGCGATCCGCAGGCGGGCCACTATCAATCGATAATCTCCTACAGCGGTGAGGAGCGTGTTTCACCCCTGGCTGCCCCGGACAAGTTCATCTCTGTGGGAGAACTGCTGGGCTGAGATTGCCGCGCAGGATACAGACGTAGAATTTGTATATGCCTGTCGTTCTTGGTGAGACACCTTCTATGGTTCGGGACGCGCCACGGAAGGTATGGACGCGCAAGGAAGTCGAGTGGTTGGAAAATAGCGGCGCGTTCGAAGGCCAGCATTACGAACTGGTCGAGGGAGACCTGATCAACAAGACGGGGAAGAGGCGTCCGCATTATTCCGCGGTCGCCCATGGCGCGTCGCGTCTACGGGCATTGTTCGGAGAAGGCTTCGTTCTGCAGGAACACCCATCGACGTAGCGCCGGAAGACAACCCTACGAGCGAGCCAGAGCCGGATGTGATTGTCCTAACGCGCCCTCTGAAAGAGATTCCGGGGGACCACATTCAACCCACCCACGTGGTTCTGTTACTCGAGGTCTCCGACTCCACCCTCAGGCTAGATCTCGCGACGAAAGCGGGCCTCTATGCACGGGCTAAGGCCTTAGAGTACTGGGTTCTCGATGTTAACGGCCCGAGGTTAGTCGTCCATCGTGATCCACAAGAAGGAAAGTACAACTCGATCGTCTCCTACAGCGGCGAAGAACGTGTGGCCCCGTTGGCGGCTCCCGAAAAGTTTGTCTCCGTAGCGGAACTGCTCGGCTGAAAACATAATTACAGTATTCTGTTTTATCCTCCAGTCGATTACAATGAGAGCGAATGCCTCTCCTTGAAGTGAACTTCTGGGAAATGGTGAACACCCGTGAACCTATTCCTATTGCTGTCGTCGCCGTTCTGATGTTTCTTTCGCTGCTCTCCTGGACCATCATCCTCTCCAAACTCTTCACGCTTCGAAAAGCGCACCGGCTGAATTTGAACTTCCTGCGGATGTTCCGCAAGACGCCGCGGCTGGAGACGGTCGCAACGCAGGTCGAGAACTTTCGGCCGGCTCCGCTGGTCGGCGTGTTCGACTTTGGGTTTAGCGAGGTCTCCAGGCAGATTGCGGCGCGGAAGATCATTGTTAACCCAACGGCGCTGGAGCGGACGCTTCAGCTTGGGATCAGCGAAGAGGTCACTCGGCTGGAACGGAATATGAACTGGCTTGCGACTACGGCTTCCGTATCGCCGTTCGTCGGGTTGTTGGGAACCGTCTGGGGCATCATCGATGCGTTCGAGAGCCTCGGCCATGGGGGCGGCACCAGCATGACGGCCGTGGGCCCAGGTATTGCTCAAGCGCTTGTCACAACGGCGCTTGGACTATTTGCGGCTATTCCGGCGGCGATGGCTTATAACTACTTCGGACACTCGATCAAGGAAAACGCGACCCGAATGGAGGATTTTTCGCTCGAGTTCCTGAATCTGACGGAACGGAATTTCGGGGAGTAGACATCTCATCTATATGGCCTTTTCGGTCGGAAGTTCTTCGCAACGAAGCAGCGGATTCAGTAAGCGGCGCTTTAGCCAAGGGGCGCCCGCTATTTCTGAGATCAATATCGTTCCGCTGGTGGACGTGGTTTTAGTACTGCTCATCATCTTTATGCTCACCGCGCACGTCATGGAATATGGACTCGAAATCGATGTTCCAAAGGTCCGGCTGACGGCCAACGCTTCAACCGAGGAACTCCCCGTTGTTTCAATGAATCGCAACGGCGAGATTTTCCTGAATGACAAGCCGGTCAGGCTTCAGGAGTTGGGCGCGAAGATCAAGGCGCAATTTAAGGACCCGAAGTCCGTGTTTATAAGAAGCTCGGCCGAGGCGCGAGTCGGAGGATTCGTACAGATCATCGCGCAGCTTTCTGAAGCAGGCTTAGCTTCGAAGATTGTCACGCAACCGATAGAGGATTCCAGGAGAAAATAAAAGCAGGAATGACTGCGGACGCTCGGATTCTCGACGAACGGGACCCGATCAAGGGACCATTTATAGGGGCCGTAGCGATTCACATCGCGGTAATTGGAGGGCTCGCGGTTTTTAACTTTGCCACGAAACACACGATGTTGGGCGCGCCCGACGCAGGTGGGACGGCAGTGGGTGTAGAAGCTGTAAAGTCGATTCCCCTTCCCCATCGCGGTCCCGCAAATCCCGTTGCCAATGATACCCAGTCGGAACTTCCCCAGGAAAGGGCTAAGAAAGAGGCAGTCAAAGAGCCGGAGATTCCGAAGGACGCCATCCGGCTGAGGGCCAAAGAAGTAAAGAGGCGGTTGCCGAAAGCCTCGCCCAAGTTCCGCAGTTTTGACGATCTACAACCGAACCAGCTGACCAGCAGCCAGCCCCAGGCAATATCAGATCCGAAGCTTACGTCAATGCCTGGCGCGGGCCGCGTGGGAGCTGGAGAGAATACGACCCTCGGGGAAAAGTGTGGCGCGTACGCAGCACAGATCCGCCAGATTATCGCGCAGAAGTGGAAGACGGGCGACGTCGATGCCAGACTGAAATCCGCTCCGCCGGTTATCTCGACATTTGAAATTGTGCGAGACGGAACGGTTCGAGGCGTGACTCTCACGGATAAGAGCGGAAACTCCTCACTCGATTATTCCGTACAGCGCGCCATTCTGGATTCGAATCCGCTGCCACCTCTTCCTTCGTGCTTCGATAAGAACACCGCAAAAGTCGAACTTTGGTTTGAGCTGAAACGATGAAACAAAAACTACTCTTTGCATTTCGAACTTCGATTCTCGCCCTGTTGGCGCTAATGCTGAACGGGCAAGAGAATGCAGACATCATGGCAAAGATCGTTCAGGGCGAGCGCCCGAAGCTTGCCGTAACGGACTTCCGAGGCTCCGGCGACTCCCAGAGCTTCATGAATACGTTCAACGGGACGCTGTGGAACGACCTGCAAAACACTCCAACCATGCAGCTAGTGGCCAAGAGCGTGTATCCGCTGGAAGTCCCGCAGCAGCCTTCGGACTTCAAGCCTCCGACGTTCACCAACCCGGTGCGCCGCGGAGAGCAGCCGCAGAAAGTTCGCAATGGGCCTTGGTTAACGGATTGGTCCGATCCACCGGTAAGCGCGAATAACCTTGCGTTCGGCTATGCCGCAGTGAGCGACGGAAGGCTGGTGCTGTTTGGTTTTCTTTACAATCTTTCCGCAGCCACTCCGCAGGCGGCACAATTGATTGCTAAGACCTATTTCGGCTCGCTAGATGAAGCCGGCGCGCGCAAGGTCGCGCACGAATTCGCCGCGGATATTCTTACTTTGTTCGGCGGAACAAGTCTGAACGGATCGAAGATCTTCTTCGTGTCGGATCGTTCCGGATTTAAAGAGATCTGGTCCATGGACTATGACGGATCCAATCAAAAGCAACTCACGAACTATAAGGCGGTTTCGACCAGCATGCCCGCGGTTTCAGCCGACGGGAAGCTGCTGGCGTATACGACCTATGCGCAAGGAAACCCCAAAATCATGGTGCAGACGACGGATACCGGCCGGCGGTTAGCGTTTTACAACCCTATCGCGTCGTCGGTTGGCACTCCCGAGTTTTCGCCGGATGGAAAGAAAATCTACTTCGCGGCAACGATTGACAAATGGCTCCAGCTTTGTGTGGCGGACCTGGATGGAGGCAATATGCAGCGGCTGTCCCATGTACAAGCGATTGAAGTCTCGCCCAAGGTAAATCCGCAGACAGGGCGCGATCTGTTATTCATTTCGGGCCGATCGTCGACGCAGCAGATGTGGCGGATGGGATTAGACGGGAGCAATCTCGAACGGATGACCTCGGGTGTGGGAGAGGTCGCAAACCCTGCGTGGCATAAGAACGGCCAGATCATTGCGTTCGCGTGGAACGGAGGGTACGAGCCTGGCGCGTTCAACATCTTCTGGATGGATGTGGCCGAGAAAAAACCCGTTCAATTGACTCACGGCGACGGAATCAATGAAAACCCCTCTTGGGCGCCGGATGGCCTACATATCGTGTTCAGCAAACGGCGAGGCAAAGTAACCCAAATCTACTCGATGCTCGCAGATGGCACAAATCTTCAGCTGTTAACGACTTCCGGGAACAACATTCAACCGGTATGGTCAAAAGGTATAAACTAAGGAAACTCAAGTTTCGTTGTAAAGAGAACAAAGTAAAGGGATAAAACCGACGATGAGAATCGAAATGAGAACACTGAGTGCAGCTGTGTTCACCGGAGTACTAATATTAGGAGCCTCGGCGTGCCATAAGCCAAAACCCACGGCTCCGCCGCCGCCGCAGCCTCCCCCGGTGAAATCCGAGGCTCCGAGGACACCGGAAGTCCCTGGCGGCGCCGCGAGAATCGCCACTTTCGCCATTGAGCCAACCTCAATTGAACGGGGTCAGGCGGCGACATTGCGGTGGTCCGTTGCGAATGCGACCGATATCAGCATCAATCAGAATGTTGGCGCGGTTCAGGCAAACGGACAGCGGCAAGTATTTCCAGCTGCGACGACATCGTACACGTTAACCGCCCGGGGTACGGGTGGGAATGACACTCGGACGGTGACCATAACGGTAACGTCCACGCCGGCGCCTCCTGTCGCGGCTCCAGCGGTCACGAGGCGCAGCGGCAAAGATATCTTTGACGAAGAGGTACGGCGAGGCAACTTGCTGGACGCACTGTTCGATTACGACAAGAGCGACCTGAGCGCCGACGCGCAATCTGCCATGACCAAGAGCGCAACTGCGCTCAGGCAGATTTTCCAGCAAGACCCTTCGTTCAAGGTTGTGGTCGAAGGCCACTGCGATGAGCGCGGGTCGGCTGAGTACAATCTTGGTCTCGGCGATCGGCGCGCCACTTCGGCGCGGGACTTCCTGGTTCAGCTTGGAGTACCCGCGGGCAATCTCAGCACGATCAGTTACGGTAAAGAACGTCCGGTTTGCACCGATGAGACCGAGGCGTGTTATCAGCGTAATCGCCGGGCGCATCTCGCCTCGGCGCAATAGTTCGATTGTTTTAGGACCGCTCTATCTCTGCCGTGGCTCGGAATGGGAGCGCCACGGCAGGGATGGAGCGGGAGACAATAAGTACAGGGGATTGCATGACGAACAAACTTCTGCTCGCGACTCTTTATAAACTCGCGCCACAACGGAAGGCCGTGGCAGCGGTTTCGGTCCGAACTACTGTAGCTATAGCCTCCTGTGCCGCCCTGCTGACAGTGCTTCTGTTGTCGACTACTACTGTGGCTTCCGCGCAAAAGCGCGAGGACTTCCTCCAACTGCAGCGCGATGTTGCGACTATGCAGGACCAGATGAAGACTCTCCAGAAATCGCAGGACGAAAAAATGGCGGCCCTGTCGGCGCTGGTGCAGCAGTCGGTCGATGCGCAAGCGAAGCTTGCCGCAAGTTTGGTCACACTTCAGAAAAATGTCGAATCGAGCCTGGCGGACCAGCAGTCGAAGATCGTGGTCCCAGTTGCTTCGCTCGGCACGAAGGTCGACAGCGTGTCCGAGGAGCTTCGCGGAGTCAAAGAAAACGTCTCGGCGATGGCTTCGCAGCTTGCAAAGCTCGACGCGAAGTTGACGGATGTCAAAACAGCAATTAGCTTGATCACGACTCCTCCAGCGGCTCCGGCCCCTCCACCAAGCGCGCAGATTTCTGCGGAGCAGCTTTGGAATGATGCCAATCGCGACATGATGAGCGGGAAGGACACGCTCGCGATGCAGGAATACGTGGATTACGTGAATAAATTCCACGACACTGAATTTGCGCCGACCGCCCAATACAATATCGGGGTAATTTACGATCGCGCCGATCAGAACGAAGATGCATTGAAGGCTTTCGATGCAGTCCTCGCGTTTCCAGCGAATCCGAATTCGGGCAACGCGATGTACTGGAAAGGCATGGAGCAGATGAAGCTCGACCGGGACCCGGAGGCCATTGCCACGTTCCGGGAGTTTCTAAAGCTTTATCCGACGAACGATAATGCTGCCAAAGCTCGGGCGAATTTGAAGGAATTGGGTGTCGCTGGAGCGGCCAAGCCTCCGGTGCATCGGACTACGAAGAAGCAGTAGTGGGCAGGCCATTATGCTGCGCGGAAGATCGGACTCTTCGGGCGACTCCATGTAGTACGATGGCGGGTAGGAGGCTCGACACACACTGCCCCGCGCCAAGAAGGCCGCTTCACCTGCCGTAAATCCTGAAGTTCAACCCGAGCCCATGTGGCTCACCGCTGTTCACGCCGCTGATAGCAAGCAAGCTAGAGACATCTCGGTCCTGGACCTTCGAGGGATTTCTTCGTTTGCGGATTTCTTCGTGATCGCCACGGGCGGAAATGCCCGGCAAATTCAAACGATCAGCGATGAAGTCGAAGCTCAGCTTAAGAAGCGCGGCGAAAGGCCGAATAGCGTGGAGGGATATACGCACGCCGATTGGATCCTAATGGATTACGGCGACTACGTGGTTCACGTCTTTTCGGAAAAGGCCCGATCATATTATGATTTGGAGCGTTTGTGGCGAGACGCGAAACGTGTTCCGCTCGATTCGCAAAGACAAATGGAGACGCCCAAACCGGCGAAGAAATAGCATAAAATCCAGCGCGCATCTCCCCCGTATCTGGCGCTGGCGCAGACCAATAGAATCTCGTACGATGAAATCGAATCGTACGGCGATGGGGTTCGCCACAACCGCCCGAAAGGGCTGATGACTCCTACATTTCAATGCGAGGAGTCCTGCTTTGCAAACCATTTTCTTGATTTCTCTCGGGGCGATCGTCGGAGCGAACCTGCGATACTTTGTCGCGCAGTATGCGGGTAAATTGATTCCCAGTGGCTTTCCCTATGGAACGCTAGTAATCAACATTAGTGGCAGCCTCATTTTGGGGTTTTTCATGGTTTGGGCAACGGAGCGCGTTCTAGTTGATCCGCGGTGGCGGCTGCTCATTGCAGTCGGATTTTGCGGAGGCTACACGACTTACTCGAGCTTTGCCTATGAGACGTTTGCGTTGTTCGAGCAAGGACGTTTTCTGGCATCGTCCTTGAACATTCTTGCAACGAATGTATTTTGCCTTGCCGGCGCTGCTGCGGGCGCGGCCTTGGCCAGGTTCGTGTGAGCAGTGCCGCAGGAGGCTGCGGCCTCCCCGCTGGGGTAGAGAAAGCTTGCCGCGGCCTTCCGTTGCGGCACGACTTTGTAAGGAGGATGCGATGAATACCGCGGTTCAGATTTCCATCTATCTTTCCGAACGTGATCCATGGGACAGAATTCTTCAGCTTTTGCATGACGAGGGAGTAGCGGGAGCGAGCGCATTTCATGCAGTAGCGGGATTTGCCGGCCGAAATTCCGTCCATCGCGCGCGGCTTGTGGAGTCCGGCGGAGAAGTGCCTGTGCTGATTATCTTCGTCGATTTGGAAGAGCACGTAGATCGGGTACTGCCCAAGGTCTCCGCGCTGGTTCCGAAGCGGCTTATCGTGCGGGAGAACGTCCGGATCGAGCAAGGCTCGCTCGAGTAGTTCGCGCTAGGATTGAGTTGCTCGGCGCGATCTAGTTCGCTCTGTCCCGTGGCAAGGCTACACTGGAACATGCGCGACAACGGCGTGCTATCGCCCTTTCCTCCCGACGAAGAACGGCAGTTCGAAGCCGCACTACGTCCGTCGCGATTATCCGATTTTGCCGGCCAAACCAAGGTCAAGGAAATTCTGGCGATCGCGATCGAAGCTGCCCGCAAGCGCGGGGAGGCCATGGACCACGTCCTGCTTTATGGTCCTCCTGGGCTAGGTAAGACGACGCTTGCGGGCATCATCGCAAGCGAGCTTGGCGTAGGAATCCAGCAGACCTCCGGGCCTGTGCTGCAAAAAAAGCTGGACCTGGTCGGTATCCTCAGCAATCTTCAGGAACGCGAAGTCTTCTTTATCGACGAAATCCACCGGCTGCTGCCGGATGTGGAAGAGATGATTTATTCGGCGCTCGAGGATTTTCGCATGGATATCCTAATCGGCACGGGTCCCGGCGCCCGCACCGTGCCGATGGAGATCAAGCGCTTTACGGCGATTGGCGCAACCACGCGCCAAGGGCTGATCCAACCGCCGCTCCGGGCGCGATTCGGGTTGTTGCTCCGGCTGAATCACTATGATCTGGACGAACTCACAGCCATCGTGGTGCGGTCCGCGCACTTGTTGGGTGTAGAGATCGATCGGGAGGGAGCAAAGGAAATCGCGCAGCGAAGCAGAGGTACTCCGCGAATTACAAACCGCCTGCTGCGCCGCGTTCGCGACTACGCCCAAGTGAAAGCGTCCGGGCACATTGACGGCGGCGTAGCGATCAAGGCTCTGGATTTATTGGAAGTCGATCACTTCGGTTTGGATGAAATGGATCGCAAGATCATGATGACGATTCTCGCGAAGTATTCGGGCGGCCCTGTTGGCCTCAATACCGTTGCTGCATCCATTGATGAGCAGCCGGATACGATCGAGGAAGTTTACGAACCCTACCTCATCCAGTTAGGCTTTCTGGATCGGACGCCTCGCGGTCGTGTGGGTACGGAAAGAGCGTTTGAATACTTCAAGATTGCCCGCCGACGCGGCGCGCAGGATTCGCTGTTTGGCTGACCCGAGCGGCATATGAAACGGGTTTACTTGGGGCTAGGGTCCAATCTCGGCGATCGCGAGGCGATGCTTAAGAGTGCGATCGAGCAGTTGGAATCTTCCGATCTGCACGTCCTCCGAGCCTCCAGCATTCGCGAAACGGCTCCCGCTTACGTGCTCGATCAGCCATTTTTCCTGAATCAGGTGGTCGAAGCCGAAACGTCGCTCTTCCCGAAGCAGCTCCTGTTACGACTCAAGAAGATTGAGATCGCGCTCGGGCGGAAGCCAACTCGCCCCAAAGGGCCAAGGGCAATTGATCTCGACATCCTGTTCTACGCCGGCGCGGTGGTTTCCATGGCTGATCTGGAAATCCCGCATCCCGGTATCGCTGAAAGGCGGTTCGTGCTGGAGCCTCTGGCGGAATTGGCGCCGGATCTAAGGCACCCAGTCTCGGGCAAGACCGTCCGTGAAATGCTGTCTGCGCACCTGTAAGAACCGCAGGACGGACTTTAGCGCTCGCTACAGAAGAACCTGAAGCAATCTTTTAAGCAACTCATCCAACGAAAACATGGTGAGGGCAAGCGGGGCGAGCGGTATGGCGATGATCACAACGAAACGAAGGATCGTTTCTTTGCCGAAGGGTACTATCTTCGTCTCCCGGATGATCCCGAAGCTGCTGTCTAGATCGGCCATGGATTGAATATCCGCGGATCCGAGTAGAGGCTCGCTGGATTGCGCCGCGCCACCGGCCCATTTCGCGGCGAAACCAACCGCGTAGTCGCTAGCCAACCTCCCGTAGGTTCGTAATCCAGCGAGCTTCGCGCGATTTAGCCTGGGCGCAAACACGCACAGCGGTCCCAGAACAAGCAGCAGGAGAAGGGCGGCCATGCCGACCAGTTCGAATTTGTAGGCCGGTAAGGTCGCTCCTTCGTGGACAATCCGGTTGGCGACAAATCCCGCTATAAGGCCGCTGTGGGCGGCGAGTATCGGGGCAAAGGCGTATGCGATATTACCCAGGAAGCCGAGCCCACAACATCGGTCAGGATGCAAGGGGACCAGATTCAACTCCAGCCGTGATACCTGAAATAAGAGGCGGCACCAGATGAACAAGCGGTAATACCATCGCAACAAGATCAACTGAAATACGGGAATACTTACGAATGTGTACCAAGTACCCGCCGCGGTGTAATCCAAGTTCGAACCGGTTAGCGTTGCGTACCAGGTATTCGACCCGAGGGCGAGCGCTCCCCGCCAGATAAATGGCCCACCGAGAAAAGCTAGAAGCACAATGGCGACTTCTGCGACAATCGAGTTTCTCAAGCGCATGGCAGAGGAAAGAATTGCATCGAACGAGGAACGAATCGCGCTGGTGACAATCTGCCGTTCGATGAACTGAGCGGCAATGGCGCGCATGCGGATATACACCACCAACTCCGCCAGAATCAGTAGCGGCAGCGAGAAAAGCAGCCTGGCATGTACTTCATAGTCATACAAGAAGGGGACGCGAACCCCTCCGGCAAAGCGCCCGCTGAGAATCGTAAGCGGAACTAACGGCAGCCATGCGAGAGCCGTGATCACGCCGATTCTCCAGGCGAGATTACCGAAAGGCGGTCGGATAAGCCTGGAGCGCAACAGCAACTGGTACAACGGTCCACCCAGAACAAGCGAAAATTCGCCGCTCGGGTCCGTCGGGCGTTCGTCAAGGGTAATAGGTTGGCTGGTTCTGCTCAGCCGCTCCGGTTCGTGTATATCAATCGTGTGCTGCTGGCTCAATGTGCTCCTACACCCTTCCGCGAGCGTGATGCACCGACTAGATGGCGCGGCACATTATTTTTGCGCACTTCGTCTCCGGAACCGCCTTCGCTCGGACTGATCGGTTTCACGGCGGTCTCTTCGCAACCTACCAGTGGCGCGACTCCCGTCTGCTGGCAGATCCTGAGTGGCCACTATTTCGCAAACTGAATCGTGGACTCGGAAGTGAACTGCTTATAGTCCGCGAAGTTAATTCGATTCATCCAGCAATAATACGTTCCACGCATGCAGCCGAAATAGTAGCCTTTTACAGGCATGCGGTAAGCGTTCTCGCCGATTCGAACCAGTCCGAACTCTATCTCGCGCTCGACTTTGTCGACCGGGAAGGCGCTTGGAATTTCCAGATATTGAAGCTGCAGTTTCAGCAGGCTGCCGTCGGCGCCCGAAATCCAAATCATTCCCTTACTTCCTGGATAGACGACCTGCGATCCATGCCGCTGGCTGTTGCATGCATTCAATTTCGGCAATGTAAAAGTGAAGACATATGCTTCCGATGTCTTGGGGCCCTCGGTTCGCTCATAGCGGAAGTCCGTTTTCGAATAGGGAGAGAACATGCAGGCTATCGTGCCGCCAAACTCACCGCTGCTCCAAGCCTTCCCTTCGAGGTACGAGGGTATGGCTTCGCTGTCCTGCGGGAAGTCCGACTTCGCCGCTCCATCAATGACGATGCCGCTGTAGGCATCTCTGCCGTTTTCGTGGCGTAACACTGCGTCCACGCGGCCGTTGGAGATCCATTGCGGGGGATCTGATGTGCTCAGGAACTCCTCCGTATCCTGTTGGGCGATGAAATTTGGGAGCTCCGAAAGATATGAGCGCACCCACTCACGCGCCTTTTGAAGAATCAACTCAGTTGCGCCGGTCGCAGGTTGAGTTGTCAAGGAGCGTTGAGGCAGCGTCTGGATAAACGTACTCAGCCTCCGCCGGTCATTCGTGGGATCAATGGCCTTGGCATGGAGTGTATCTCCACGTCGCCACTCAGGAGTTTGGACAATATCGGCACGGTCTTTGAGCGTACCTTTTCGAAGGAGGTCAATCGTCAACGCATCGAGATTGTCCCGGCCATCAGCAACGGCCTCAACCCGGAGGGAATCGCCAACTTCATAAGAATCGATAGAGACCTTGGCGCCACCTTTAAATGCGGCGGTTTCGGGTTTGAGGCGGATGCGCAGGACGCGTACATCCGGTAATTGGATCACAAAGACGGTGTCGCTGTGGCGAACGAATGCCCCGTACAGACTAGTCTTTGAGCCTGCCTGTCCGAAGGATCGGAAATCCGTTGCGAGGGAATCTCGTATCGGCGCCTGCGCTCTGGCAAGAGAAGAGAATGCAAGGCCGCAAATCAACAATTGACGTAAAGGGAGACTCTCCAGTAACCCAGCGCACAACGGACGCGGCGGCAGGGTTTCTGGTACTCGTTTGGACGCCCCCGCGTCCTGTGCGCTGGATAAAACGCCCATCTGTTAGCCTCCTTGAAACTGAGCGCCAACGAAAACAATGGAGGGCGATACCTCTTAACTACTAAGACTACATTAGACCTAACCGAAGTGACAGAATCGGCGCTTGCGAGGCCATTGGCTTTACGTCAAGTAACTGCGCCATTGAAGGTCAGGGGAAGCGCTGCCGAGACCGGCAGTGTCATTTACCAGGGCCTTGGCCGCGCATGTGAACCAGGTCGCGCTCGCCTTCGGAGCAGAAGCTCTCAATTAATTCTGTATCGGGGAGCACAACCAAAGCGTTTTTCAGTGTTACTGGCTTGGTGTAGAACTTGGGATCGTCGATCGTAGTTTCGATGTCAATGTGACCGAAGTCACGTCGACGGAATCGCTCGTGAAGTTTCAGTTCACTGCTGTGAGGATGGCCCATGGCGTCGAGCGGGGCTCGTTCATCCAATCCGACGGTATCGACGACGAGCCAATCTCCTTCCCACTTGCCTGACGAATATCCCATCCACGTGGGCAGAGGATCGGGCGAAAGAGTCCGCTTGTCAATCAGGATTTGGCGAAAATTCGTCGTGGACTCATACAAAAAAAGCACCAGCCCGGGAGTTTGAACGATCTTGAAAGGTTCCGGCGCGAGGGTGAAGATTGGAATTGCCGGCGGAGGGCAGAGAGTGGGAGGAGCAGCCCCTGCGTGATCGCGAAATAGTTGCGCGGCGGCGGGCTGCATGGGTTCTTGTCCGCGCGGGTAGTCCGAGAAGAAATTAATGAAGTGCAGGGTAGCGTCGAATTCACCCAACCCGTTCTCACCACTCGGAAGGTTGTACGCCGCGAGTTCCTTACGAGGCGACCCTTCAGCGACCCAAATACCAGAAAGATCGGGCTTGCCGGCAACGCGAGGCGCTGGCGCGGTTAGATTCGGCTTGCCGTCAGGCAGACGAGGAACCTTTGGATCCTTGGCATTCAGCCATTGGGCCGACAGAGCGATTGGATAGATCAGTAACAGTGACAGACAGAATTTCGAAGAGCGCATGACGATCCCTTTTCGTTCGATTCATCCTATTGTGCACGAAACGGGACTTTGTTACATGCCGTGCGTGCTCAGGAACTTCCGTAGAAATCCGCCGAGCTTCATGAACTCCTCATACGAAATCGGCTTACGAAAATACGCGGCGCCGAGATTGCGGGCCGCTCCGCGATCGGACGGCGAATCGGAAGACGTAACTACCATAACGGGAATGTTCTTCCATCGCTCGTTCGCGCGGACTCGGCGAAGCACGTCGAGTCCTTCGATCTTGGGAAGGTTTAAATCCAGCAGCATCACGTCCGGATGAGGAGCAGCGGGATCAGCCTCAGCCGCGTTTAGAAACTTCAGAACGCTCTCGCCGTCCTCCACGGCATGAACCAAGCATCCCAAGTTCTCGGCCTGAATTGCCTGACGAATCAATAAGGCGTCTGGAAGGTTATCCTCAGCCAACAGTAGATTCGGCGGATGCGGATTGGGCTCGCGGGGCCCGGTCGGGGATGGTGAAGTAGAAAGCAGATCCTTCGCCGGGGGTAGATTCGACCCAGATTCTTCCCCCGTAGCGAGCGACGACCCGCTGGCAAATCGCCAATCCGATCCCGGTTCCACTGTATTTCTGATCTCTGTGGAGCCGCTTGAATACACCAAAGATCTTCTCCTTGTACTGAGGATCGATACCGATTCCGTTATCTACAACAGAAAACCGCCAGCACGTTCCCAACCTATCGGCAGAGATATGCACTTGCAGCGCCTCGTCCCTTCGATACTTGAGAGCGTTCCCAATGAGATTTTGGAATACCTGATGCAGATGAGCCCGGCTCATCTGGACTTCCGGTAAATCATGATAAGTAACAGTAGCGTGACTCTCGCGGACAGCTTCGGCGAGATCGGCGAGAGTCTGGTCCGCGACCTGCGACGCATCCGCAGCGGGCGCGGCATTTGAAGCGACAGTCTCCTCAGGAGCTCCGGCGCGAGTGTAAGCAAGAAGATCCCCGATCAGCCGCGCCAAACGCCGGCCGCCTTCGCTTAGAAAGCCAAGAAACTGGCGGCCATCGGAGTCGAGCAAATGATCATACCGCCGCGCGATTATTTCGCTATAGAGGGAGACATTGCGAATGGGTTCTTGAAGATCGTGGCTGGCGGAGTAGGCGAACTGCTGGAGGTCCTCGTTAGCGCGCTTCAGTTGTTCTTCTCTTTCGCGCTGCTCGTGGATATCCGTGATGGAGCCGATCCACATGGTGATGGCGCCAGCCTCATCGCGCATGGCCTGGGCGCGCGTAAGGTGCCACCGATATTGTCCGTCGGCGCGGCGGAGGCGGTTTTCGATGCGGAACGGCTGACCGGTTGCGGTCGCCTCTTTCCATGCGCGAACATTCTCTTCCACGTCGAATGGATGTACGATGTTGGTCCAACTCCATCCCACCATCTGTTCGAGCGGAATGCCCGAGAATTCTTCCCATTGGCGATTCAGATAGTCTATGGCCCCGTCCGGAGTCGCCGTGAAGATTTTCTGCGGCATGGATTCGGCCATGAACCGGAACCGATCCTTCGCCCTCTCGGCCTCCAGCAGCGCGAGTTCACGGTCGACGAGCGCTTTCTTCAGATTATCCTCGCGAGTCTGGATTCCGGCGAGCATCTCATTGAATCGATCGACAAGCACGCCCATTTCGTCGCCCGATACCTTGAGCGCACGGACGCTGTAGTCGTGGCTTTGGGAAACGGAAGCCGTCGCCCGTACAAGTTGGGCAATGGGATTGACAATATTTTCGCGGAGGCGTGAGGAAAGAAAAAATACGAGGAGGCTCGCGACGACGACCACGCCGAGAACAGTTGCGCCATAGAGGCGCGTTCGCTCCGCGATGTCTCCCAGATCGTTCTCAATCACGAGCGTTCCGAGGCGCCGACCTCCTAAGAGAATCGGCTGAGAGATGGTGATTGCCGAGGTGGTCTCCGTCAGTGCTTGTGCCGCTTGCGCGGCGGGACATGCGTCCCGCGAAGGCGTTCGGAAGTAGCTTGCGAGAATAGAGCCATCCGAACGATAAATACAGGCATCCGCCAGGTGAATACGGGAGTGCAGAGCCGAAAGCATCTCCGTGGCGGATTTGGGATCGTCAAACGCCAGGGCAACGGTGCTGTTGTCAGCTATGATCTGCGTAAGAGCAGATAAATCACGTTCGAGATAACCGCGGAAAAGAACCGAATCGAAGAGAATGATTCCCGTTCCAGCCAGCAGCAA
>Ga0126381_100002884_pt1 | contig 18683 bp, 16 predicted proteins | sample PanSoiMetPlot_28_FD_96465 | JGI IMG/M metagenome (GOLD analysis project Ga0126381, IMG submission 96465) | Tropical forest soil microbial communities from Panama - MetaG Plot_28 | ecosystem: Environmental > Terrestrial > Soil > Tropical forest > Bulk soil | place: Panama | collected 2016-02-17
CCCCCCCATCCGCCACGAATGAAAATGCGGTCAGCGCACCAAAAGTAACAATCGAAGTAACAATATAACGCAGAGGAAAACGTTCTCTACGGTAAAGCAGGATCGCTCGCCGTGCGGCCCCGCTGTCTTGAGTCTCCAAGCATCAAACTGCGCGGCCTGCGCTTCACAGGATTGCGCTAGAATCGTTTCTGATTGCCGGACGGCAAATGATGCGGCCATGATGTCATTGACGATTTCTGCACTTTTGCAGTTCACATTGCTGTGTGATTGAATATCGATGCGCTGCGGTACGGCCTCAGCCGAAAAGTGAGCCCTTGTGCAATACGCTCGAAAAAGAAGACACAATGCAAGAGGTTGTCGACGCGCACCCTTCGCAGGGAATAAACAATCTGAGAAGAGTTCTCCCGACCAGTCTTCGGTCATAAGTTGGTGGAAACGCGACTGGGTTTTCTGCCTGATTCTGACGGTGGTCACGATACTGGCCTATCAGCCGGCAATGCACGGCGGTTTCATCTGGGATGACGATAAGTACGTAACAAATAACGAGTTACTGACCGCTCCTGATGGTTTGCGGCGGATTTGGTTTTCGCTCGACGCGCCTTCGCAGTATTTTCCGCTGGTTTACACCACTTTTCGCATCGAGCGCGCATTTTGGGGGTTGCATCCTTTCGGCTACCATTGGATCAACCTTCTCCTTCATGTTGCCAACGCGCTGCTGGTGTGGCGGGTGTTGGTGCGTCTAAATGTGCCCGGCGCGTGGTTAGCGGGAGCGATCTTCGCTCTGCACCCAGTGCAAGTGGAGTCAGTCGCATGGATCACGGAACGGAAAAATATGCTGATGGGGTTTTTCTTTCTGCTCACGCTTCTAGCTTGGATAGCGTTTATCGACGAGCGGACGAAGCGGCCATGGCGTTTTTATGGGCTGGCCCTGATCCTTTATGTCTTGGCGCTATCGGCCAAAACGACTGCCTGCACGCTGCCCGCCGCGTTGCTGTTGATTTTGTGGTTGCAGAAAAAGCCAATTAATTGGGAGAGACTTCTTCAGATCGTCCCCTTCCTCGTCCTGGGCTTGGGAATGGGTTTGATCGCAGTCTGGTGGGAACGATACCACCAAGGTACCCTGACGGTCTTGCCACTGACACCTATCGAACGCATCCTAGTCGCCAGCCGCGCCGTTTGGTTTTACGTGGGCAAACTAATCTGGCCATCAAATCTGACTTTTATCTATCCGCGATGGATCATCGCGCCGACGCGCCCGCTCGACTATGCATGGTTACTGGCCGGAGTCGCGTTGTGCGCAGTGATCTACTTTGCGAGGCGTTATGTTGGGCGCGGTATCGAGGTCGCAGCAGCATTTTTCGTCGCGACATTGAGCCCAGTCCTCGGGTTCATCATGCTTTTCACATTTAAGTACACGTTTGTCGCCGACCATTACCAATATCTTGCCAGTATCGGGCCGATCGCTCTGGCGTCGGCAGGCGTGGCCAGTCTGGCTGGCGCGTTCAAAAGAAGCCGCGAATTGATCTTTGGGATGGCGCTCTGCGTTGTTGTGATGTTGGCGGTTCTGACCTGGCGGCAAACTGCAATGTACCGTGATATTGAAACGCTCTGGCGGACAACGATCGCAAAAAACCCCGGTTGTTCGATGGCGTATAATAACCTTGGTTTAGCCTCGTACCAGGCGAACCGGATCACGGAGGCAATAGACCTGTTTAAGCAGGCCTTGCGAATTAACCCTGACATTGCCGAGGCACACTACAACCTGGGCAACGCCTTGCTCCAAACACACCGAACTTCAGAGGCAATAGACGAATATAAGCAGTCCTTGCGAATCATCCCTGACGATGCCGCCGCACACTATAATTTGGGCTGCGCCTTGGTCGAAACAGGCCGAACTTCAGAAGCAATAGACCACTATGTGCAAGCGTTGCGGATCGATCCCGGTTCTGCCGACGCGCATAATAACCTGGGAGTTGCTCTGGGACGGATGGGTCGAATTTCCGAGGCGATAGAACAGCTCAAAGCTGCCCTACGGATCAACCCCAACTATATCAACGCCCAAAATAATCTGACAGAGTTGAAAGCCCTGCAGAAAACCACTCCGGCAAAATAATGAAAATCCGAGCCGGACGCCACGACCAACGCTATCGATTACGGCAAGTCTTACAGCCGCTCACATGATGCTATGATTCGCGTCCGATCAGCCTGGCAACGTGATCGAGACGCACGAGCATGCGGGCGATTTCAAAGAGTTGGTAACTTGCCTTCTTTCGGCTTCGCCCGCAAAATCTTGGCTTCATCCAATGCCGTCAGCTCCCGACGGTATCAAAAGTTCGTCGCCGGCGCGTTAATCGCGCGAAAGAGTACTCATAAAAGCAGAGAGAAAGGCAATGTTGCGAAGGCGCTCATATTCATCGGGGGTTCGAATCCCCCATCCGCCGATGCTCTCAATACTCGTAATCGTGTCGGAGACCTCAACTCGTGGGCCAGTCGCGTTTGTCCAGCACCTGAAGTTCCTGTCGCAGTTTGACGATGCTGCCGTGGGGTAGGACGCCGCGAAAGTTTACCCCGGGATAAATCATGCAATCCTGTCCGAGGACTGCGCCTGGGTTAATGACGGCATTGCAGCCGATCTCAGTTCGATCGCCAACGATTGCGCCAAATTTTGTGAGGCCGGTGGCGATATTGCCATCAGGTGTCACGACGGCAATCTCGCCATGATCGAGTTTCACGTTGGAGAGAATTACGCCTGCGCCCAAATGAGCGTGGTGACCAAGGATTGAGTCGCCGACGTAGTTAAAGTGCGGCACCTGAACTTCGTCGAACAAAATGCAATTCTTGAATTCGCACGAGTTCCCCATGACTACACCGTTGCCGGCGATCACGTTTTCACGCACGTAACAACCGCTGCGAATCTGGCAGTTCTCGCCGATCCACGCAGGGCCTTTTAATACCGCGCCTTGCTCAATGCTTGTTCCTCTGCCGATGAAGACATGATTGCTAATGAACGGCTTGCCCATCAGCTCACCAAAAATCGCGGGCTTCAATCGAAATTGCAGATAACTGGCAATTTGTTTGAGTGCGTCCCAGACGTAAGCCTGCTTCTCGAATAATTTCGGATGGGCCGTATGTTCGAGGTTAAGAAAATCAGACGGCGCAAACATTTTTTCAGTGCTCAGGATGACGAATCGTTCGCTCTGTTGCGAGCGCAAATTCTGGCGGCGCAGGCGCGCACCTCGCTGCAATCTTTTGAATGTCGGTGTAGGTCTTCAGAAAGTTCACGATGGCGAGGCACCATCGCCAACACGCGAGGGCGTGCGCTCCCCAAATCACGATGCTGCGCGAGGCGCCAGTTTCGGGCCATCTTTCGTATCGCGAACTTCCCAGCCAAGCTCGGAAATTCGATCGCGAAGTTCGTCGCTCCGCTTCCAATTTTTTTCACATCTCGCGTTCTCGCGGTCTTTTGCGAGCGCCGCTACTTCTTCTGGAACCACGGTTTTGGTCTCAGTTTCGAGATCGAGAACGCTGTTAATCCGCTCCCAGCAATTCAACCAAGCCTTTGCCGATGCCGCGTCCATCTCATTTTGATCTAGCGCGCGATTCGTCTCCCGAATCGAGTCGAACAAAAACCCGAGCGCCGCGGAAATGTTCAGGTCATCATCGAGCGCTTCTTCAAATTGCTGGCCGGATTGCGTTTTGCCTTCTCCCTTATGGATCTTCTTCTCAGCTATTTCGTGAAGTCGCGTCAGCCATTCGTCGATGCGAGCAAGCGATTCTCGGGCCTCTTTCATTCCTTCCCATGTGAAATTGAGCGGCACGCGATAATGGACGCGCAGCAGGGCGTAACGAAGCTCGCGTCCGGTGTATCCTTTCGCCAGAACATCCGGCACAGTGTAAAAATTCCCTAACGACTTCGCCATTTTCTGTCCATCGACCAGCAGATGCGCGCAATGCAACCAGTAGCGCACGAACTTCTTGCCAGTGACGCCTTCGCTCTGTGCGATCTCCGCTTCGTGATGCGGAAAGATATTATCGACACCGCCGCAGTGAATGTCGATCTGATCGCCGAGCAGCGCCGTGGACATCGCGCTGCATTCGATGTGCCAGCCTGGGCGGCCGGGTCCCCACGGTGAGTCCCATCTCACATCACCGTCTTCTTCATCCCATGTTTTCCAGAGCGCAAAATCGCCGATGTGTTCCTTGTCGTATTCGTCGTGCTTCACGCGTCCGGTCGATTGCAGTTGTGTGAGATCGAAATGCGCGAGCTTGCCGTAATTCGGAAATTTATTGATGCGAAAATAAACCGATTCGTCATCCGCTTGATAGGCAAGTCCGCGTGAAATTAGCGTGCCGATCATCTCGATCATTCTATCGATGTAGTGGTGATCGGTGGCAGCAGGAAATTCGTCCGCGCGTTTGATCCGCAGTGTTTTCATATCCTCAAAGAACGCATCCTTAAATTGTGTCGTAAATTGTTGGAGTGGGACGCCCGCCACACGAGCGCCACGAATCGTTTTGTCATCAACGTCGGTGATGTTCATCACCCGGTGGACCTTGTAACCGCGCAGTTCGAGATGGCGCTGGAGTAAATCTTCAAAGATGTAAGCGCGAAAATTTCCAATATGCGCCCGACTGTAAACAGTCGGCCCGCAAGTGTAGATTTTGATCTGGCGTGACGCTGGATCGCGCGGCTCGAATTCTTCGATCTGACGCGAGTACGTGTTAAAGAAGCGCATCTGTCATGTTGAGCGAAGTCGCGACATCTCTCATTGTTTCTGATTAACAGCAAGAGATTCTGCGACCCCGCTCCGTGCCGCTCGGGATGAAAGGATCATTCCTGTTCAACACTTGCTACCGCTATTGCTGCGACACCTTCACCGCGGCCGATCGAGCCAAGACCTTCGTTCGTTGTGGCTTTTACGCTGACATTCAGTTCGGACGTCCCGATTGCGTCTGCGATTTTCCTTCGCATCGCGGTAATGTGGTGAGCGAGTTTTGGCTCCTGGGTAATAACGCTGGCATCGACATTGATCACACGCGCTTTTTTACCGGTAAGCAGTTTCATAACGCGCTTCAAAATATCGAGGCTGCTCATGCCGCGAATAGATTGGTCGGTATTTGGAAAATGTTGACCAATGTCGCCCGCTCCAATCGCGCCGAGTAATGCATCCGCGATTGCATGCGACAAGACGTCTGCGTCCGAGTGTCCTTCTAGTCCGCATGAATGCGCTATCTCGACGCCACCGAGAATCAGTTTTCGTCCTTTGGCAAACCGATGCACGTCGTAGCCGATTCCGGAGCGAATGATAGACATTAGAGTTCTAAGTCAATGACGCCATTCGACGCCACAATGCTGTATTTGTCCTTCATGTCCTCGCGCGGGCGAAGATCGACAGTTCCGCCGGCGGTTTCAACTAGCAACCAGCCAGCGGCAATATCCCAGAGACTGATTCCCTGTTCGATGTACGCGTCAAAACGTCCGGAGGCGACGTAAGCCAGGTCGAGCGCGGAACTACCAAGCACGCGGCACTTTCGGACGCGATGAATCAATTGCTGGAGGAACGGCAAATTGGTATCGATCATTTCAGTTGTTTTCGAGAGCCCGACTGAGATCACTGCTTCGGAAAGATCGGCGCGTTCACTGACATGGACGTGATGGCCATTCAATTTAGGGCTCTCACCTTTTTGTCCGGCCCACATCTCCTTGCGCATTGGGTCGAAAATGACGCCCATCAAGATTTCGCTTCGGAGACGCAGAGCAATCGAGACGCAAAAATGTGGAATTCCATAAAAATAGTTCACGGTGCCATCAAGAGGGTCAACGACCCATTGGTAGTCGCTGGACTGGTCGCCGACGATGGCCTCTTCGCCGTACAGCGCGTGTTCGGGAAATTCTTTGAGAAGCAATTTGGTAATCAATTCCTGCGCTTGAACATCGATCTCCAGCTTGATATCGTGGGCTTCAGCGGAGTTAACACGCAGCTCCGAATGTTCTCGGGGTTGAAAGTTCCTTCGAAGCAGTTCCCCTGCTGCGCGCGCAGCTTTTTCCGCCGTATCGAGATAATGCTTCATAACAAGACTACCTCGCACAAACGGTACCACGTGCACAACGGAAATCGAAAACGCGCAAAAAAACCGGGAGGAAAATCAACTTTCCTCCCGGGTTGAAGTTAGGGGTTGTGATCCCGAATGAATTCGGGGTCGTTATCAAGCGTTGGGCTTAGTGCCTCTTTTTCTTCGCTTTTCTCTTTGCTGCTTTCTTTCTCTTTGCCATCGACTATTCCCCCCTTTCAATCCGCAACGTGCGGAGGTTGGTGAAGAGTTGGGGATGATTTCACTTCACTTAACTGCGTTCAGTAACCGTCAGATTTTTTTTGTCAAACATTTTTCGCGCGAATTTAAAAATATTTTTACGAGATCGTGTGCGACTTTTTTTTTTGGCGCGCGAAAAAGTTTTTCTTTTTCGCCGCTGCGAAAGAAGATTGTCACTTCATTTGTGTCGCTCTCCATTCCTAAATCGGAACAGCTGACATCGTTTGCCACGATGATATCGCAATTTTTCTCGCGCAATTTTTGTCGCGCGTTTTTCTCGAGGTCATTTGTTTCTGCGGCGAATCCTACGACGAGAAATTCGCGATGTTCTTTTGGAAGCGACGCGAGGATATCGCGAGTGGGAACCAAATCGAGCCGGAGGCTGTCGTTGCGCTTCTTTATCTTCCGCGCGGAAACGTTTGCCGGTTTGTAGTCAGCGACAGCGGCGCACATCACGAGCACATCGCATTCGTGCGCATGCCGGTGGACAACATCGTACATTTCATCGCTGGTGAAAATAGGAATGAAATGTACGCTCCTCGGCCGATCCAGGTTGACTGGGCCGGAAACCAGAGTGACTTCGTGTCCAGTCTCACGCGCTGCTTCAGCGATGGCGTATCCCATTTTTCCTGACGAGCGATTCGAAACGTATCGAACGGGATCAATCGGCTCGCGCGTTGGGCCGGCCGTGACGAGAAATCTCACGCGATCAAGTTGTCCTGGCGCGCAAGCATGAACTCGGCGCGAAACGCGATATCATTGACTTTCCAAAGCCGGCCAATGCCTTCGTAACCGCAGGCCAGCATTCCTTCTTCCGGTCCTATAAACTCGACGCCACGCGCTTTTAATTTCTCAACGTTTTCTTGCGTGGCGCTGTGCTCCCACATTTTTCCATTCATGGCGGGTGCGATAAGGATCGGCGCACGCGTCGCGAGTGCGATGGCCGCGAGAGGGTTACCGGCCAAACCGTGCGCAAGTTCGGAGATGATATGCGCGGTCGCAGGTGCGATCAGCAACAGATTCGCGCGATCAGCGAGTTCGATGTGGCCGGGACGCCAATTTTCCTTTTCGTTAAAGAAGCTGGTGGTCACTGGATTTTTGGAAAGTGTTTGCAGCGTTAGCGGAGAAATGAACTCAGTTGCGTCCTGCGTCATCACAACAAAAACTTCATGGCTCTGTTTTACGAGTAGGCTCGCTAATTCCGCAGACTTATAGGCAGCGATGGAACCTGTGACGCCGAGCACGACGGACTTCGTGCCTCGTGGAATGCGCACAACTTTTCGCGCGCTCGCTTTACTGAATCCACGCTTGGAATTTTTTTCCATGTAAGATCGACAATTGGCGTATCAGATCAATTCTGGATTAAACGCTGGCTCAAATAACTCTCCGCTCTCATAATGCACCGGAACTTCTCCAAGTCTTCCTCGACTGTTCCACTGATAATAGTGTAGCGATAATCGCGCCATAATTCCATTTCACGTTTTGCGGTGGCGAGACGCGAGTCGATTTGCGAGGTTGTTTCCGTTCCACGCTTCAGGAGGCGCCGCCGCAACTCTTCGAGATCAGGGGGCATGATAAACACATCAGCAAGCGCTTGGCGAATGACTGGATCGTGGCAATTACGAACAGTGGTTGCGCCTTGCGTGTCGATGTCGATCAAAACATCCACTCCGTTTTTCAAATTGGCCAGAACCGGCTTGCATAGGGTTCCATAATAGTCTCCGTGCACGCGTGCGTGCTCCAAAAAATCCCCGGTTTGGATTCGCCGCTCAAAATCGGTGATGGAAAGAAATCGATAATCGTCGCCTTCAATTTCGCTGGCTCGCGCCGCACGCGTGGTGCAAGAAACAGAGTAAAACAGATTAGGAGTTTGCCGAAGCGCTTCGATTAGCGTGGTCTTGCCCGCGCCTGATGGCGCAGAAATGACAAAGAGAATTCCGTGACGGCAAGACTGTTTACTCAAGATTTTGGACTTGCTCTCGAATCTTCTCCAATTCCGCCTTACAGGCTACAACGCGCTGTGAAATGGCGGCATCGTTGGCTTTTGCGCCCAGGGTATTGAGTTCGCGAAAAATTTCCTGAGTAATGAATTCTAGCGTGCGACCGACCGGTTCGTTCCTGCGCAGATGATGCGCGAATTGGGCAAGGTGGCTTTCGAGGCGCGTCAATTCTTCTGAGACGTCAGCCCGATCTGCGAAAAAGGAAACCTCCTTCAACAATCGTTCGTCGTCGTTGGCAATCGGCAGCCCAGCCTTTTGGATACGATCAAGCAAGGTTGCGCGATATCTTTTCACCACGTCGGGGTGAAATGCGCGCACCTCTTTCAGCTTTTTTCGGATCGCTTTCAGACGATGAATTAAATCCTTGGCGAGGTGTTTGCCCTCGCGCTCTCGCATTTTGATCAGATCCGCCAGCGCCGCGTGGAGGGCTCGATTGATTGCCGGCCATGCCTCTTCTGCATTCACGGCTTGTTCCGGAAAGCGCATTACTCCCGGTGCTTGCAAAATTGTGCTGATTGTGATCTCGCCTGGCGCGTTTAACTCCTTTTGCAGGGTGCGCATCGCTTCGTGGTACGAGCGAGCCAGCTCGGTATCCAGTGCCAGATTCCGTGCGCCATTTACGCCGGTGTGAAGAGTGATGGTGGCGTTGGTTCGCCCGCGGGAAATGCTTTCATTGATTGTCTGGCGAATGTGCGGCTCAAGCTCAGCCAGGTCGCGCGGCAAATTGATCACAACGTCGCTCTGCTTCCGGTTCACGGAATTAAGCTCTACGCTAATCCTTTTCCCGTCGTGATCTGCCTCTCCGCGGCCATAACCGGTCATGCTTCTCATACACTCTGAAGCTCCTGCGTTACGGCTGAAAGCCGGGCTGTGGTCGTTAGCCGGAAATAGATCATGTTTAAAGGAGGCTATGCATTGCGCTGTCCCTTCGCAAAGAAATTGTGCTCGTTGAAGAGTGACGTGGCATCCACTATGGACGCCGTGTTAATCATTGGCAGCGGAGCTGATCGCGACTGTGATCTTTGCGATCACGTACGTTCTTATTATCGGACGACAACTCAAGATTCTGCCGCTAAATCGTCCCCCACGGCTCTGCTTATGCTTTTGATCCTTCCCTGAAAAGATGCTGCAGCGCTCTTCGGTGTGGCGAAGGAATCGGAATGGAGTCGAGCGACTCGACTCTGATCCAACGCTGTGAGCGTCTCGCGATCTTCCAGTTGCGAAACACAAAAACGTTCAACGCGATGCGATGGTTTGTGAGTGGGAAAATCGCCTTGTAAGCCAGGCGCTGATTGGCCGGTCTTTTTTGCAATGGCGGCAAGATCCACATGCTCCGCCAGCGATGATTGGCTTGCTGAAGCAAGATCTTCTTTTGCTTAACAACGAACGCGTGATTCTCAGTCAGCCGCACTGTCGGAGGCCGCGCTCTTTTTATCGGAAGAGTCTCTGGATTTTTTGCACGGCAGAATCTTTTGACGGGGCAAATCCAGCATTTTGGTAAGCGCGGAAGGCAAACCAGCGCGCCAAGATCGACAAGTGCGGAATTGTAGATGCGCGCAGCGCGTTTTGGGACAAGCGCAGCTGCCAGGTCCCAAAGCACTCTGCGACCCATGGCTCGATCGATAGGCCTCCGAAGATCAAACAGGCGGGCCAAAACGCGAGCAGTATTGGCTTCGACAATCGGGACTGGCTGATCGAAAGCGAACGTCGCGATGGCGTTGGCGGTGTAACGTCCAACGCCGGGCAGCCCACGAATTGCCGCAGGATCGCGTGGAAATCTGCCGTTGTGGCGATTTTGGATTGTCTTGGCGGCCGCGTACAGATGATGCGCTCGTGCGTAATACCCGAGGCCCTGCCACCTATGAAGGATCTCATTTTTCGAGGCTCGAGCGATCGCCGGGAAATTGGGGAAGCGGCGGAGCCACTCATTATAATAAGGGATAACAGTGGCAACTTGTGTCTGCTGGAGCATGAGCTCAGAGACGAGGACTGCGTAAGGATCGTGGGTGCGACGCCAGGGGAGGTCCCGGCCGTAGCGGCGATACCAATTGCTCAGCGCGCGGCGAAACTGATCTCTTTGGAACGCCACAGATTGATACAGATTAGCACAGATTCCCGACGCCCAAACGCCGAACTCGTTTCTTATCTTTGTTTCATCTGTGGTAACCTGTGGTCCAATGAACTCGTATACGCATTCGCTTGTGCAGGAACAAGTGGCCAGGCTCCGGGCATTGCTGCAAGATCTCGGGTTCGAATTCTCCTCAAAGCAGTGGACGATTTTCTTTGCGCAGAAAAACAAGTTGAGCGTCTCAGTTTACGAAAAGGGGCCGAAGGTGCTTGTGCAGGGCAAGGGTGTGGAGGAGTTCGTGCAGTTTGAGCTCGAACCAAAGATCCTGGGCGAAGCGAGGCTGGGATACGAAGAAGTGCACTCGCCGGAGATGTTCGAGCCGCACTTGGGCGTGGACGAGAGCGGCAAGGGCGACTTTTTCGGTCCCCTTGTGGTTTCGGGTGTGTACGTCGATCGGGGAATTGCGCGCAAACTTCTTGATGCTGGTGTGCAGGACAGCAAGCGAATTGGTACGGATGCGCGCATTCGCACGCTCGGCGAAATCATCCGGAAATTCGCTGGTGGCCTCGTCGAGACGGTGCTGATTGGTCCGCAAAGATACAATGAGCTTTACGAGAAATTCGGTAATTTAAACAAACTGCTCGGGTGGGGGCATGCTCGTGTAATTGAAAATCTGCTGACAAAAAAGCCTGATTGCCCGCGAGCGTTGTCGGATCAGTTCGCGGATGCGCGCCTGATCGAGCAATCGCTCCTTCATCACGGGCGAAAAATCTACATTGAGCAGCGTCCCAAAGCGGAATCTGACATAGCGGTGGCGGCGGCCTCGATTCTGGCGCGGGAAGCTTTCATCAACTGGCTGGAACGGCGGGGGAAGGAGCTGGGGTTACGACTTGAGCGAGGAGCATCTGCGAGCGTGAAAGAGGCCGCAAAGAAACTGGTGAAAATGAAGGGACCAGTTGCGTTGCGCGAAGTAGCGAAAGTGCATTTTCGCACCGCGAACGAGGTTGCTCCGGAAGAGTATACCGCTCCTCCTCCCCGTGAAAATTGGCGGAGGTGAAGGGTTGAAGAATTGACAAGATCTGAATCAAAGATGAATCGCGAAACCGGAAGCTTCGCTCATTGGTCAGTCGTGCTTGGTCGTTGGGTTGGAGCATTTAAAAATTAGCGCTGCCTTTGCGCTTCTCGTCGAAGATGTTAGCATTCAAAAAAATTGCGCTTTTATGCTTCGTTTGACCACCACCACGGACATCTGGAGCGATTAGTAAGTATGGCAAAGCTAACCAAACGCGACATCGTTGTGGCGATCAGCAATCAAACCGGCATGGTCCAGCATGAAGTCTTCGATGTGGTTCAGCGGACGCTCGATAAAATCACTGATAGTCTGGCAAACAACGTCCCCGTTGAACTGCGCAACTTCGGTGTTTTTCAGCCGCGACTGACAAAGCCGCGCGTTGGGCGAAATCCGAATCAACCCGGCAGCAGTTTCGTGATTCCGTCGCGAGCCACAGTGAAGTTTAAGGCTGGCAAGATCATGCGTCAGCGCGTCGAGAAGCTTTCACGAGAATTAAAAGAAGCCTCCGAGAGGCGGAAGAACCCTGGTGCACCGGCCCGCAACGGTCCTTAACAGCCGGGGGACTATTAAAGTCAGGCTTTCGTAGTTGGCTCGAGATCGAGCAGGCTTTGGATTGCCTCTTCCAAGCGCTCAAAATTGATCGGCTTGGTGAGATGCTTGGAAAAGCCTGCTGCCCGTGCCTCGATTACGTCTTGTTCTGTTCCAAAGCCACTGAGAGCGATTCCAGGCAGAGCCTTGCTGGCGCGCAGTTCCCGCATTAACTCGTAGCCGCTGCGGTCCGGTAGTCCGATGTCGCTGATGAGCAGATCGAAATCCTGCCCACGCACTTTTTCCACTGCCTGCTCCGCAGAATGGGCCACTGTAATTTCATAACCGCGGCGCTCCAGCATCCTCTTCATCCCGGTGCACGTGTCCTGATGGTCATCCACAACCAAAACGCGCCGATGCCTCGACACGGCCGCTTCTCTTTGCTCAGCTGAACGTCGATGCTTCCTGGCACCATCACCATCACGCTTGACCGGACTAGGCACTGTCTTTAACACCAGGGAAAAAGTGGAACCTTGATCCTTTCCCCTGCTTTCTACAGTGATTATTCCGCCGTGTGCATCGATCAACGCTTTCGAAATCGCAAGGCCGAGGCCGAGGCCTCCAAAACGACGGGTAATCGAGATTTGTCCCTGTTCGAAGGCGTTAAAGACTTTGTCAATCCTTTCCCGTTCGATCCCCATTCCCGTATCGGCGATCCGAATCTCAATTTTTTCCGGTGTGGGGTTAAGTGTCTCGATAATAATGCGGCCTTTTTCTGGAGTAAACTTCACGCTGTTCTTGATTAAGTTCCAAAAGACTTGCTGCAAACGCGCCGGATCACCCTCTACATAGGTGTGGCTAGCGCGAAGACGGAATTCTGCTTCAAGATGCTTGGCTGCGATGTCCTCGCGGCAAATTTCGTAGGCGCGCTGCAGGATTTCGTGCACGCAGACAGTCTCAAAGCTTAACTGCAGTTTACCTTTTGCGATGCGCGTGACATCAAGCAGGTCGTCAATCAAGCGAGCTTCCAGCTCTACATTACGCCGGATTACTTCCAGCGCTTCGTGCACTGGCGGTGAATCCGGCACTGCTTCTTGCAACTCGCCAACCATCGCGATCACCGGCGAAAGGGGATTGCGTAATTCGTGGGAAAGCAGTGCCAGAAACTGGTCCTTTGCAGCATTAGCACCGATAAGTTCCTTGCGCAGTTTGACGTCTCGCGTTTTGTCTTCCACAAGATAAAGTACGCCTTGGATAGTTTCATGCGGCCCTTGTAGCCGGAGCAGGTTTATGTCCAAAAAGTGCGTCATTCCGGCTTTGTCTTTCAATGGATGCTCGATCAATTGAAATGGCGTACCGAAAGAAAGCACTCTCTCGATTGCTTCGGTCGGTGCGATTTTAACGTCCTCGTAAGTCGCTTCCATGACCTCCCCGCCAGACGGCAAATCTCCGAAACGCTGTGCCATGTGCGCGAACGCATCGTTCGCCTGGAGGAACCGGCGGGACTTCGGATCCACTAAGGCAATTCCGCTGGGCATGTTTGCCAGGATCTTTTCGTTGAAAATGACCTCTCGTTCGATACGCCGCGTCGATTCCATCTGGCGCTGGTAAAACCCGCTGCCCAGCCATGCGAAAATGGCCGTGAGAATAATCAACCAAGCCGCGAGAACGGTCATTCGTGCAAGGAGGTCGTGAACCGGTTTATAGGCCAGACTCTTCGGCTGCTCTACTACAGCGACCCATCCCGTCGATTCGATGGGACTGTAGGAATACAGATTGCCGTGCCTTTCGAAGTGGCCAGTTTTGCTCTCTCCGATTTCTTTGATCAAAGTCCCTCCCTCGGGCGAGGTGGTGTTCAGATTCGGCTTAAAATCATTCGCAAAAAGCGCCGTGCCGTTTTGATCCAGCACTTCGAAAAGAAACCGGTCGGCAAACTCGATTGTGGATAAGCGCCGTCCTATTCTTTCTACTAGGACGGAGACTCCAATGTATCCGAGGATGGTCCGATCTGGCGCGCGAACCGCGCCTACGATATCGGTGACAAGCCGCTCGTCTAACAATCTGGGATGAACTGCCGAGACAAAAGTACCGTTCGAGGAGGCGGCTTCCGCACGCCAGCGATCGGAACCAAAGTCATGACCGATCATCTGAGGAGCGGTCGGAATTGATGCGATGAGACGACCGTCCGGCGCAGCGATGAACATTCCGTCGATATAGGGATGTGAATAAAATGCCGAGGCAAGCCACTGTGAAGCTGTTGCGTGTGGATCTGGCGCGCTTAAAATCCTCGCGACCTCTGGTAGCGTCTGATAATACTCAATAATACTGCTGCTGCGGCTCAGGTCGTGGCTTACTAGATGGCCGACCAATTGGATCAGGGTTTGACGGTCGCGGAGGATTCTTGTTTCCAAGGTGTCGCGCAGGATCGTGTAGGAGACAATCAGCGTTAAGATCGATGGGATCCACCCCGCGAGCAGGATCGGAAAGATGATCTTGAAACGGTCGAAACGGTCGCTTCTTAGCTTCTCAATCTGGAATATATCTCGCAATTGCATGCCCCTCTCTTGCGAAGATTAGCTTATCACGGTTAACCGAGTCGCTGTTTCAGGCAAGGCCAATCCTACAGCCAACAATTTGCCTGCGATGCCGACGCGGCAAGAAGGCGCGTTTACGTGTCAAGTGCAAGGCCGATGGTACCTGCAGTTACGAAGATGGATTAATGAATAAACCTTTGCTGCTCTCTGTACTATGGCCCCTTACTTATTCGCTCTGGGGTTGCGATTTTCACAGGCGAAACGTACGATTTTTTGATTTGACGCAAATCCTGGAAACGGCATGATGTCGCCCTTGCTGCCTTAATCCACCGTAAGGCGGGCAAGTGGCAGAAACTCCCATGCAAGGAAGCCTCGGACACATTATCTGGACGATCTGCTACCTGAGCGTGCTCATCGGTCTTTCAGCGTACGGCGTCCATCGTTATTTCATCATCTATCTGTACCTAAAAAACCGGAAGAGACCACCGCTTCCAGCCCGTCACTTTGAACAACTACCAAAGGTGACTGTGCAGTTGCCAATCTTTAACGAAGTTTACGTGGCCAAGCGGTTGCTCCGCTCAGTAAGTGAACTGGATTATCCGCGGGAGCTTCTACAGATCCAAGTACTCGACGATTCGACTGATGAGACTCGTGAGATTACAGCTTTATACTCCGCCGAACTACGTCAGCGCGGCTATGACGTCCAGCGCATTCATCGAGTTGATCGCACCGGCTTCAAGGCTGGCGCGCTGGCCGTAGGGCTTGAGGCTGCGGAGGGCGAATTCATTTGCATACTTGACGCCGATTTCGTCCCACAGCCTGATTTGCTGAAACGCACCATCCATTTCTTCACCGACCCCAAAATAGGAATGATCCAGACCAGATGGGGTCATCTGAATCGTGGCTATTCGCTGCTTACGCGTATGCAGGCGATCTTTCTGGATGGACATCTATTGCTTGAGCAAACTGCGCGCAGCCGCAGCGGCCGATTTTTCAATTTCAATGGAACCGCAGGTCTGTGGCGACGTTCCTGCATCGAGAGCAGCGGAGGATGGCAGCATGATACGCTGTGCGAAGATCTCGATCTGAGCTATCGGGCTCAGCTTGCGGGTTGGAATTTCATTTATCTTTCGGATGTTGTCACTCCCGCAGAATTGCCGGTGGATATGAACGGCTTCAAATCGCAGCAACATCGCTGGACAAAGGGTTCAGTACAGACGTGCAAAAAGTTGTTGCCGACAATCTGGCGCAGCCAGCTTCCTTTTCCGATCAAGCTTGAAGCTACGGGGCATTTGATGTCGAACTTTGCCTATCTGCTCCTGGCCTTGTTATGCGTTCTCCTGCACCCCTCATCCGGGGCGCCTGAAAGCGGATGGCTTCGGACGTTGCTTATTGATGTCCCAATCTTCCTCGCCGCATCCGTCTCCGTCGCGGCCTTCTATATTTGCGCACAGCGAGAGTTGCATCCTCGAACATGGATGAAAGAGATTCTTTTCCTGCCGTGTCTGCTTGCTCTCGGCATCGGTCTTTCGCTCAACAACGCGCGCGCCGTACTGGAGGCGCTTTTTAATCAGAAGTCCGTCTTCACACGAACTCCGAAGTATGGCATCGAACGCAAATCGCAGCCCTGGCGCAGCTGCAAGTACCGGCCCTTGAAATCAGCGCTTCCACTGGTAGAAATGGGCTTTGCTGTTTATTTCACGTACTTTCTTTGGTTTGCGATCGCACATGGCCAGTTTATCTCGGTGCCTTTTCTGCTAATGTTTCAAGGCGGTTTCCTTTACGTTTGTCTCTCTTCGCTTGTGAATCGCTGGCCGAGAATGAGGTTTGGCGTCTCGCGTACCGCCACCGCAATTCCTGCGTGACAAAACCCGAATTATCGGGTAAAAGGTTGCGCATGTGTCGGCCTCTGGCTGTGATTCTTAGTTTCGTTTCGATCGCGCAGGCATTTTCTGCCACACAGCTCACACAGCTCGATACCTCCCACCGTCTGATAATAAGCATCCACGACCAAAAGCTGATGCTTCTGGAGAATGGCGGCCGAGTGGCAGTTTACCCGGTGTCCACCTCCAAGTACGGCGTAGGCGATTTTCGAGGTAGAATGACGACGCCCCTCGGTTATCTCACGGTTGCGAAGAAAATCGGCGACAGCGCACCAGTCGGTGCAGTCTTTCATAATCGGCGATGGACTGGCGAAATTCTCCAGCCAAATGCTCCCGGCCGCGATCCGGTGACTACGCGGATCATTTGGCTGAGCGGACTTGAACCGGAAAACGCGCAGGCCTTTTACCGCTGCATCTACATCCACGGCACGCCGGAGGAGAAGACAATTGGGAGGCCGGCCAGCTACGGGTGCATTAGAATGAAGGCCACCGATATCGCCTCGCTCTATGATCAAGTTCCAGTAGGCGCGCTTGTACAAATCATTCCCGATCGTTTGCCCAAAGTGCCAAAGGCGCGGCCGGCGCCAACTATTAGCACATTGGTGGTGCAGAACGGAAAACCGAACAGTCAGGATCGGCCTCAGCCTGCGTCCGCTCCGAGCACGCTGACCGTCGAGCAAATGCGGATGGGTGGAACGCTTGCTGGCGAGCGACAGAAGGCGAAGCTCGCGTTGGGCAGGAGCTTGTAGCGTTTGGTCCAAGCTGGACGCGGGGAGATAGTAGTCCGCAAAATTTTCGATCGCCAATGGCCAACACCAGATCAGCTACGAAACGTGCTCGCCAGACCTTGAAGCGGTCGCTTCGTAATCGCAGCGTTGTTACGCGTCTGCGTACCATGCAGAAACAGGTACGCTCTTCGGGAGCTGCCAGCGCGGATCAAATCCGGGCGGTGATCTCAGCTATCGATAAGGCAGCCAAACACGGGATCATTCATCGGAACGCTGCTAATCGCCGAAAAGCGCGTCTGAATAAAGCGTAAAGCGCTCGCCGCTGCCAAATAGCGGAACCGGTTGAGAACCAGCCGCTCTACCAACTGAGCTATGCCCCCAGATCGACGGAGAAACACTTTCGATCCCTACGCAACCGAACGCCGCCGTTCTCCCACTCAAAGTCGTCGCGTTGTCATTGGCATCTTGTGTATTTTCCTTGCCGTAATTGTTTGGATCGCCTTTGGCCGGGTGCTTAGCCACGACTTTGTAGCCTACGACGATGACAATTACGTCGTTCAGAATCCCTGGGTTACAAATGGTCTTAAGCCAGGCGGAATTCAATGGGCATTCACCCACGTGCACGCCAGTAACTGGCATCCGCTCACTACAATTTCACACATGCTGGACTGCCAGGTCTACGGCTTACAACCCTGGGGGCACCATCTCACTAACATTTTACTGCATGCCGCAGCGGCTATCCTTTTGTTTCTGGCTCTCCGGAAGCTTACGGGGGATCTCTGGCCCAGTGTGTTTGTGGCGGCAGTCTTTGCCGTTCATCCGCTGCGCGTCGAGTCGGTGGCCTGGGTGTCGGAGCGAAAAGATGTGCTCAGCGGCGTGTTCTTCATGTTGACGCTCTGGGCTTATGCGCGTTACGCGCGCAGCAATGGGTCTCTCTCCTTCTGGTATATAGCGGTTGTATTTCTCTTTGCCTTCGGCCTGATGTGCAAGCCGACGGTAGTGACACTGCCCTTTGTTCTGTTGCTGCTGGATTACTGGCCCCTGGGCAGAACTCAGCCATCTTCGTCCCGCGCTTTCGGAATTACGGCGAGCCAAGGGCAGCAGAGGAGGAGCACATGGCCGTGGCTTATCGTCGAAAAGCTTCCCCTGTTTGCGCTCTCGGCTGCATCCTGCGTAGCGACGCTTGTGGCGCAGAAGCAAGCCTTGGGCGCAAGCCTTAAGCCGCCTCTCTGGGAGCGTGTTGGTAACGCTCTGATCTCTTACGTCGTGTACATCGGCCAGATGATTTGGCCGGCGCGCCTGGCGGTCTTGTATCCGTATCCCGAAGGTAATCTGAACGTTCCGCAGGTGATTCTTGCGTTGCTGCTCCTGCTGGTCATTTCCACAGGCGTTTTCCTGTGGCGTAGAAAGTATCCATTCCTTTTGACAGGCTGGCTTTGGTACTTGGGCATGCTGGTCCCCGTGATTGGCATTGTCCAGGTAGGATCGCAGGTGCGCGCCGATCGTTACACCTATCTGCCGCAGATTGGTTTGTATCTTCTGGTGGCTTGGGGCGCGA
>Ga0126381_100002885_pt1 | contig 18683 bp, 13 predicted proteins | sample PanSoiMetPlot_28_FD_96465 | JGI IMG/M metagenome (GOLD analysis project Ga0126381, IMG submission 96465) | Tropical forest soil microbial communities from Panama - MetaG Plot_28 | ecosystem: Environmental > Terrestrial > Soil > Tropical forest > Bulk soil | place: Panama | collected 2016-02-17
ACAGGCGGGTTCTTCGGCAAGTTCTACATCTTTAAAGCCGCTCTTGATTCGCACTTGGTGTGGCTGACGATTCTCGGCCTGCTGAACAGCGCCGTCGCTGCTTATTACTATCTGCGGCTGTTGGTCGTAATGTACTTTCAGGAACCGGGCGAGACGATGGAGAACCTGCCGCCCGCAGGAGGAGCCCTCCGCATCGCCGTCTATGCGTCCGCCTTGGCGACACTCGTTCTGGGCATCCGTCCCGATTTGATCCTGGACTTCGCCAACAAAGCCTCGCTCAAATAAGCTTGACGACTAGCTCACCCTTAACCGCCATGTAGTGCAGGCTGGTAGCCTGCGGCGGGTTGGCAACCCGCCTCCGTGAAGCCTCCAACACGCCTAACCAGGCGGATTACCAATCCGCCGCAGGTTGCCAACCTGCACTGCATGGCATACGATTGCCTTAACGCATGTTGGTACACTCTGATTCCGAACTCGGCTTTCTATTAACGTTTCTAATAACGTGTGCCGTAGTGGTCGCGCTATCCGTGAGCGTAGGACTTGCCCTCGGCCGAAAATTTCGGTCTGCAGCGAAGGTCGCCGGAATCACGCTAGGCGCAATGGCAGCGTGGGTGGGACTAGTCACGGCGATCTCGTTCGCAACGCCCCAAACGATCGTCAAAGTAGGCGACACGTATTGCCTGGACATCCGCTGCACCGGAATCGACAAGGTATCCGTGGAGCCGGCGGAGTCGGGCGCCGTTTACAAGCTCGACATTCATTTCTTTAGCGATGCCAATACCGTAAAGGTCGCTATTGCGCCCGGCTTGCTGGTTGTTGTGGACGAACGAGGCCGGCGGTTCCCGATAATTCCATCCGGCGATCGGACGCCTCCCGTTACATATCTCGACCCTCAGCAAACCATCAAAACGACGCTCGTATTCGCAGCGCCGTCAGACTCCCGGCAACTCTTTCTGATTGACGCGCCGCGAAGACCAGGGGACAATTCACCTGCATCGATCGCAGCCAAACAGCCACCGCGATTTTTGCGCTTCGCCGCGCTATGGTTCTATCTCGCCACTCTGGGCAATGACGCATCCCTGCTGCACAAACCAACAATGCTTCGGGTGCTGTGAACGGCTTCACCCGAGCAGATTCAGCAAACTCTCCGTCATCTCATCCGCTGTCTGAATGACTCTGATATTCGAATCGAAATTCTGCCTCGCGACCATCAATGTGACGGCCTCCGCGCTCAGATCCACAGTGTCTCCCGAAGCACTACCGGCCTGAGCCACGCGCGCGGCAACCTTATCGACGGTAGATGAGGCTCGGCCGAGAGCTGCAAGCGGATTGCTGAAGTCGACCATAGCGCACTCATCGGCGGAATCGGCATATTCTAGAAATGATTCGTCAAGTCGGTAAACCGCTCAACCTGTAGGAACCGGCACCCCTCCGGGGTACACAGCTCCTGCCGCTCCAGCACCCAAGTGTTCGGATGCGGCACGAGCACAGCTCCTAGTCCCACAGACAACGCAGGATTTATATCCGACTTTGGCGAATTACCGATCATCCAGGCGTCGGAAGTGTCGATTCCCTTCCCTACCACCCAACTCCGATACGCCATCGCGTCCTTTTCCTTCACGATCGCCGTGTGCTGGAAATAGCCGCCGAGCCCGGATCGGTCTACCTTCAAACGCTGCTCTTCCAGATTCCCTTTGGTGAACAACGTCAAATCATGCCGGGAAGAAAGCTGCGAAAGCGTCTCCTCGACATCCTCGATTAACTGTAAAGGCTGCTCGAGAATCCGCTCCGCAAGCGACAGTACGTGGGTCAGGTCGTCCAGGCGGATGTGTCGTTCCGCGAGGTGATGATAGGCTTCCTGCAAATTCCGTCCGAAGTTCTTCGCCCCGTATCCGTGTACCTTCGCATTGGCAAGCTCAATCTCATTCAGCACGTCTCGGACTTGGGCCGAGGTCATTGTCGAATGATCCAGGAAACTCACGAAATCGTCGAACGCGCGCTCGAAGTAGATGTTGTTCTCCCAAAGCGTATCGTCCGCGTCGATCAGTAGGACGCTCACGAAATCTCCCGCTTGCCGTGTCCATTGCGCGAAGCCAGGTCCTTCACGTCGCGTGTGCGTTTTTCACGCGCGCTGAACTTGCGGAAATATTCCGCTAGCCGCCGCAGCCGCTCCGCCTCACTTCGCGCCGCGACCAAGGATTGCCGGAACGATGGATCCTCAATAGGCTCGGCAAGCGCGAAGCTGAGCAATGGATCTTCTACCGGAGCCGGCGGCGCTTCCGGAGCCACTGCGCGAAATTCGTTGTACGCATGCAGAGCGCCCTCGCGAGCCTCCGCGTCCGGCGCGGCGGACGCCTCATCTTCGAAAAATTCGACCGAACCCCGCAAGAAATTTCGCTCTTCATTCACCAGGAGAAGTTCGAACCGGCGCTTACCGCGGGTCATGATATCCAGGCGCCCGTCGGGATATTCGTGCAACACCTTCTCCACCACGGCTGTCGAACCTACGGTCGAAAGTCCGTTGCCCGTCACAAGCAAAATACCGAACTCACTCTGGTCGCGAATCGCCTCGGCAATCATCTCCTTATAGCGTTCCTCGAAGATATGAAGAGGCAGCGGACCGCCTGGAAACAGAACAACTTGCAAGGGGAAAAGGGGAAGAAGCAAGCGGTTCTGCATGCTACCATTATGTAGCCTCGCGACTAACGCCCCTGCGCGGATGCGACGCAGATCACAAAGTGATACTCAAACTCAAGCGAACTCCTGGCATATATTTGGTCGGCTTCATGGGATGCGGGAAATCCACCGTGGGCGCCGCGCTTGCCGATAAGCTCGGTTGGAATTTCACGGACCTGGACGAAGAAATTGAGCGCATGGAAGGCGTCTCCATCTCCGAAATCTTCGAAGCTATGGGAGAGACGGAGTTTCGGCGCATCGAAAGCGATGTCCTGAAGATCAATGTCAAAGCCGTCACGCGCGGGAAAGCTAACGTGGTAGCGTTAGGCGGCGGGACGTTTCAAAAACAGGAAAACATAGACCTGGTGACGAACCATGGCGTTCCAATCTGGCTCGATTGTCCGTTGGAAATGGTGGAGCGCCGCATCGCCGGACAAACGCACCGCCCTCTCGCGCGCGATCCCGAGAAATTCCGGGCGCTGTATGAGGCACGCCGCGCGTTGTATTCGCAGGCCGAGTATCGAGTCGAAGTCTCGAGTGACGATCCTCAATCTACGGTCGATCAAATCCTCGCGTTGAAGCTCCTTTAGCGACTGTTTCGAATGATGCGGGCCCGCAAACACGCGCTAGAAATCTTCCGCTCCGCGCTCGCAGCTGCCGATCCGAGCGAGGCTGTCGCGCGCGACGTTAGCTTCGATGGCCGAAAACTCACCGTCGGCAAACGCTCCTACGATTTAACGAAATTCGACCGTGTGCAGATTATTGGCGCAGGCAAAGCGAGCCGCGCGATGGCGCAATCTCTCGAACGCATGCTCGGCCGCCGCGTTTCAGGCGGACTAATCAACGTTCCCGATGGCGGCGATGCTGCGCTGCGGCGCGTGAAACTCAACGCTTCAAGTCACCCTGTCCCGGACTCTCGCGGCGAGGCTGGCGCACAGCAAATTCTCGAAATCGCCAAGTGCGCGGGTCCGCGAGATTTGCTGCTCTGTGTCATCTCCGGCGGAGCATCGGCGTTGATGCCGCTTCCGGCGCCGCCTCTCACACTTGCGGACAAGCAGGGCATCACGAAGAAGCTCCTTGCGACGGGCGCGACCATCCATGAGATGAACATCGTGCGCAAGCATCTGAGCCTGATCAAGGGCGGACAACTCGCCCAGTCCGCATTTCCGGCGACGGTGATCACCCTGATGCTTTCCGACGTACCCGGAGACGATCCTGCGACCATTGGCTCGGGCCCGGCCGTGGCGGATCCGTCAACCATTGACGATGCGCGGCGCATTCTGGGCCGGTTCGGCATTTCGGCGCCCGAAGAAGCGCTCCACGAAACGCCGAAGTCGCTCAGCCGCACGCAGACTCTGGTCGTCGGAAGTAATCGTCTCGCGCTCGACGCCGCTGCGCGCAAGGCGAAGCATCTCGGCTACCATCCCTTGCTGCTCTCGTCGTTCATCGAAGGCGAGACTCGCGAAGTCGCCAAAGTACACGCGGCCATCGCAAAGGAAGTAGCGGCCACGGGCCGGCCTGTGCGGGTTCCTGCTTGCATTCTCTCCGGCGGCGAAACCACCGTCACGATTCGAGGCGCAGGCAAAGGCGGACGAAACCAGGAATTCACCTTAGCCGCTGCGATGGCGCTCGAAGACTTGCCTTCCGTTCTCGCCTTTAGCGCCGGCACAGATGGGATCGACGGTCCAACGGACGCCGCGGGGGCAATCGCCGACGCGGCGACCATTTCCCGCGCGCGCTCTCTAGGGCTCGATCCGCAACGCTATCTCGATAACAACGACTCTTACTCGTTCTTCGAAAAACTGGAAGCTCTTATCAAAACCGGTCCCACCGGCACAAACGTGATGGACATACGAATGTTGCTGGTAACCTAACAGAATGAGCCAAAGCTCCCCGTTTTCGTGCGTTAACAGCAAGGAACGGGATCTTTCGATTTACTATGAACATTCGGCCTCTTTTTCAGGGCTCTGCCCTGCTCTGCCTTTTTTCTCTCACTGTCTTCGCGCAAGCTCCTACTAGCCTTACAGTAAAAGCCGCAACCAGCAAGAAGGTTGACCTTACCTGGACGGGTACGGCGACAAGCTACAACGTGCAGCGCCGAGCCTTGGGCGGGACGTTTTCAACTATTTCCACGGTCAATAATGCGACAGCGGCGTCGGATACGACAATTGACGCTTTCACGACGTATCAATATCAGATCGTCGCGGCTTCCGGATCGACGACGCCTTCAAACACAGTGACGGTTGGCCCGCCGCCCGCAGGATTCAGCGTGCTTGCTCCCGCTCCTGGCGCGCCGGGTTCGGAACTTGCGAACAACTACGGTTACGATGTCACGACCACACTGGACGGCAACGGTGATCCAGCAGTGGCGTTCATCTTCGACGATCCCAACGCCGATTCGGACCACACCGATACGCAACTCATTTTCCGGTCATGGAGCCGGGCGCAGTACAAATGGAACCCGGACAACAAAGTCGGCGTAGTGGGAGATGTCGCAACGGGCTTCCGTTACGTAACTTCTCTCGCGTATGACTCCTCAACGGGGATCCTTGGGCTGGCCTCGGAATTCGCGAGCGGCGATTCTGAAGACATTCGGCTCTACCTTTCTACGGATGGTGGAACCAGCTGGACCACAAAGACGACGTTCCACGTCGATGGCGACGGATTGCACGGGCCGTCGCTGGCGCTCGCAAACGGCAACATTTACCTCGCCTACGGCGACGATCCCGACGGGATCAAATATGTCACCGGCCAATTGTCCGCCGATCCGAAGACCTGGACAACAAAGACGAACCCCACAGTGAACGGACAAGATCCCGACGAGAACACTGCGCCGTCGCTGGCGCTCGATAGCAACGGAATTCCTGCCATCGCCTATTTTGCGTACGCCGATAACTACAACGCGATCGCAAATTACTGGCGCCCTTCCGGCAATACACCGCCCGTGAAAGCGATCGATAGCCAGAACACCCAGTCCGATTCCGTAGCAGTGCGGCTGAAGTTCTTCGGTACGCAGCCTCGCCTGATTGCGGAACTGCAACGTAAAGACGCGGATTTTGGCGTGGGCGTCCACTTCGTACGTTCGCAAGATGGCGGCGCGACCTGGCTGACTCCGGTTGTCATTCCTCCAGATGGGAATTCGTCTTCGGACTTCCCGTTCGATCTCGCTCTGGATTCGCAAGGGCATGGAGCAATTGCGTTCGGTCAGAACAGCGGCTCGGGCGATGAGGTCTGCGGCCGGCCCAAGGTTTCACTCTCCACGGATTTGGTCACTTGGAAGACTTGTAACGTTGGATCGCTTGATGCGACTCAGAATTTCGATGTCTATCCGACTTCCATCAACGTCGCCTACGGCAACAATGACAAGCTCTATCTCATGTGGACACAGGAAGACCCGAACCCTACCGGCTACGGAATCCTGATGTATCGCGAGCCCCCGGCTGGCTCCAACTCCACACCCTCTCTTGATACTGGCTCGCTGGTAAACGGCGCCACCTATCTGCCGAACATCGTCTCCGGATCGTGGGCGCAAGTGACCGGTCAGAACCTCGCCGACGTCACGCGAGCCTGGGGCGACGCGGATTTTACCGGCGGCGAGAGCCCTGGCGATCCCCTTCCCACCACGCTGAGCGGCGTTCAGGTGAAGGTGAATAACCTTCCGGCCGCTGTTTACTACATCTCGCCGACACAGGTGAACTTCCAGACGCCCACTGGCGTTGTCGGGACTGCTAACGTTCAAGTTATTCGGAGCGGAGCCGTCAGCAACACTGTCTCTGGGCCTGCCGTTGCGAACGCTCCCGGGCTCTTTAGTTACGCGATCGGGGGGAAGAATTATCCGGCGGCGCTTTATGCAAATTCATATACCGTCGTCGGCGATCCTTCGCTTGCGGGTAGTGCGGTGCGGAAGGCTGTCGTGGGTGACCATATTGCGCTTTACGCCACTGCGATCGCTTCTTCCCCGGCAGGAGTTATTATTAGCCCAACCGGCGGGCTTCCCGGTGTTACGGCTACAGTCGGCGGACAGCCGGCAGCCGTCGAGTTCGCCGGGTTGGTGGCGGTCGGCGAGTATCAGGTGAACATCGTTGTGCCGCAGTTGAACGACGGCGAGTACGACGTCGTGATCAAGTACAACGGGCAGTCCTCGCAGACTGGCGTAAAGATACCGATCGGCAAATGAGCCTGACCTTGTTTTAGACCGCCGGCTCCAATCCCACTCGTCGAAGAAGAAGGAACTCGCTGAGGTTGTCCGCCGTGAGCAGGCCGATCAGCTTTTCGCCGTCCATGACGAGCGCGCATTGGCCTGCCTGCGCCATTAGCGGGAGAACTTCGGAAAGATCCATTTCAGGCTCAAGGATCAGGAAGTCGCGATCCATCACTCCTGCGACATAAGTATCCGGCCCTTCCGCGGCCATCGCTTTGACAAGCAGGTTACGGCTTAGGAGACCGGTAATCTGGCTGCCGTGAAGAATCGGAAAATCCTGTTGCGAAGTTGAGAGCAGCAGGTTCGCGGCCTGGCGGATGGTATCGCCTTGGCTGAGCGTGTGGAATTCCTTGATCATCGCACTGCGCACGGGGACACCATGCGTAAGAGACCTCCCCAACGCCGCGGAGCCTTCCTGCAACGCTCCGAAATAGATGAAGGGGAAGATGAAGACAAGCGTGGGATGCGAACTGAGCAGCCCGTAAAGTCCAATACTAATGGCTAGGGCCCGGCCAAGCCAGGAAGCGATTCGAGTGGCTTCCTCTTCCGTGCGGATGTAGCTCAACAGCCCTCGAAGGATGCGTCCTCCATCCATCGGGAATGCCGGAATCAGATTGAATGCGGCGAGCAGCAGATTGCCGAAGGCGAGACGCGCGATGACATTCGCATCGCTTGGCTCTAAAACGTCGGCAAGCTTGATCGGCGCGCTACCACTCCAGTAAAACAGGAAGCCGAAGATCCCCAGACTGATCAGTAGATTTGTGAGAGGTCCTGCGAAGGAGACCCAAAGCTCCTCCGCCGGGCGCAACGTCCGCTCCATACGAGCTACGCCGCCAATGGGAAACATTACGATTTCGAGGGTCTGCACCCGAAAGCGTGAAGCGATGAAGGCGTGGGAAAGTTCGTGCAGAAGAACGCTCACAAAGAGGCCAAGTACATAGACCGTGAAGGAGGCGCCGCCGACTTTGCTTGCGAAGTTCGTAAAGGCAAGGTAAATGAGCAGCAGCAAGAACGTGAAATGCAGCCGTACAGGAACTCCCCTGAGCCGAAAGGAGGCGACAGTGCCAGCTGCGGCTGGACGCGCAGTCAGCAGGACGGACGATTTCACAGGTCCAAACATAACATGGAACTCACTGTTTTCAAGCTAGTTAGGGTGATTGCGCAGGTGGATAGCAGGTGAAAGGGGTTATGCTTCGTGGAGTTCACATTAGAAGCAGGGTGGTTAGGGAACGTTCCAGACGTCTTTCATGAGCTGGATCTCCTCCGGGGAATACTGTTCCCGAAATTCCGGGCTCTGGATACGCTGGCGGCGTTGCGGCTGCCGGAGGTCCCGGAGGGTTTGCATTTCGGTGCGGAGGGCCTGCTGCCTTAAAGGCGTGAGCTTTTGGAATTCCTGGAACCGCCAGTTGAGCTGCGCCTTCTGCTCCGGCGTTAACTGATCGAGCCGTTCTAGACGACGAGTCAGGTCTTCGCGGCGTTCCGGCTTGACATTGGCAAGGAGCTTTTCGCGCTGTTCCGGCGTCATGTTCATGAGCTGGTTTAGCTGGGCATTGGGAATCTGCGCGGGAGCCTTCGCTTTTTGCTGGGCGACGGGGGGAGAAGCTGCCTTCGGAGCTACGACCTTCCCCGCCGCCTTAGGCGGTTTGTTGTTTTTTCCGGTTTGTCCAAAAGCCGGCAGGCACACCGCGACTGCGAAAGCAGATATGAACAAAGCCTTAGACATTCGCGTGTGCGACCCTTACATCGCAGACGAGGGTGTCAGCATGTCGATGTCATCCAGGGTCTGTTCCAGATGATCGATGTCGGCTTTTTCAATCTTGGTTTGTTTCGGGGCGGAATCCATCGGGTCGGGAGTCCGCATCAACAAAGCAAATGAGAGCGCCGCTGCCGCGAGACCGATCGGTACAACAGGCTTCCACCATCGCGCCCAGAATGACTGCTTCTCTTCTGTGATTCGGGCGTAGAGCTTGCGATCGAAATTGGCCGAGACTTCGGGAGCACGGAAGTCGTCGAGCGCCTCAAATGCGAACTTCTGCGCTTCGACCAGATGCCGGCATTCTTCACACGACTGGATGTGGCTCTCAAGCTGGATGATCTGCGCCTGATTCAGCTTTCCGGCGCTGTAGTCCAGGAGGATCTCAGCTCCGTCCTCGTTCTTTGTAATGCAAGTCATGCACGTTCCCTCAAATGATTGCATCTCAAGCCATGTGCGCCAGGCGGCCTCGGAGGCTTTCATAGGCGCGGAACAGCAAGGATTTTACCGCAGATTCTGAGCAACTCAGGGCGCGAGCGATCTGCGTATACTCGAACCCTTCATACTTGTGCATCAACACCGCCGCCCGTTGTTTTTCGGGCAGCGCCTCCACCGCGCGGCGAACCTCATCGAACTTCGCCTGACGCAACATTCGAGCCTCGACAGTCGGCTCTGCGTCGGTAATCTGCCGCTCGGCTCCATCGATAAGCTCGTCGCTTAGGCTTTCCTGCTTCTTTTCGTTCTTGTTATCGCGGATCCAGTTGAGAGCCAGGTGCGTTGCGATTCGGAACAACCACGTGCTGAACTTGGCCGTGGGCTCGTACTTTTCCCGGCTCCGGTAGACCCGCAGGAAAACCTCCTGGGCGAGTTCCTCCGAAACCGCCTGGTTAGGAATCATCCTGTACAGGAAGTGAACCACGGGTCTCCGGTGCCGTTCGAGCAACAGCGCAAAACTGGTCTCGTCGCCCTCACGGACCCTCAGCATCAGCTCGGCGTCGCGTTCCAGGGCGGCAACTGCCTCCATATCTTTAACAACACTGGACGCAGGCGAATGTTGCGGGTCTTGCGTAAAGCTACTCCGGCTTTAGCGAGCGTTCCATAAGTTCCCGGACGGCCTGGCGGGGGCTCTTCGAGGAATAGAGGACGTCGTGCATCTGTTGGATGATCGGCAGATCGACTCCGTACTTTTGAGCGAGGGCCATGGCTGCGGCGCAGGTTTCCACGCCTTCGGCGACCATCTTCATCGAACCGACGATTTCCGTTAGAGATTTACCGGCGGCTAACTCTTTTCCTACCATTCTATTCCGGCTTAAATCTCCATTACAAGTTAATACTAAGTCGCCTAATCCCGCGAGACCCGCGAGGGTCTTGGGCTGGCCGCCCATTCGCACGGCAAGCCGGGTGATTTCCGCCAGGCCACGGGTAATGAGAGCGGCTTGCGTGTTGTTTCCGAGGCCAAGTCCCTGGCAGACCCCGGCCGCAATGGCGATCACATTCTTGAGGGCTGCCCCCACCTCAACTCCGATGGGATCCGTATTCGTGTAAAGCCTGAAGCTTGGCCCAGAAAATGCTGATTGAATGAAACTTGCTGCATCTTCGCTTGCGCTAGAAATAACTACGGCTGCAGGCTCACCCTTGGCGACTTCCCGGGCGAAAGTGGGGCCGGAAAGCACGCAGGTTGGGAATGCCGCGGTTACGGACTGCTCGACGACCTCAGAGGGGCGAAGAAGAGTTTCGCGTTCGATTCCCTTTGTGGCTGTAACGAGACGTATTTCAGGCGTGAAATAGTGGCGGGCGGCGTCATAAACCTCTCGGGCGTAATGCGAGGGCATGACCCCGAGCAGGATCTGGGCATGGTCGAGCGCGGTCTCGAGACTATTGGTGATCTGAACAGAGTTGGGGATTTGGATGCCAGGGAGGAAAATGTCATTCTCCCGGCTGGAGGCCATGCGTTCGGCGAGGTCGGCTTCACGGAGCCATAACCGGATACCTTTTGATTTCCCGGTTTGGGGAAATCTTGGGGCGAGGACGATGGCGAGGGCTGTCCCCCAGCTTCCGCCTCCGAGGATGGCGAGGTTCATGGGCGGCCCCACTGAGCGACCAGAGGCGAGAATTGTATCGGCATTTGTTTGAACTTGTTGGCGCCGCCTTTGGATAAGGATAAATCATACGCGTGGGCGCCGTGCGTCTTTCTGTTCCATTTCGGAACACCGGTTCGATCGAAAAATTATGTTTTCGATCGAATTTTTCAGATTGAAGAAGGGCACATGGATTTCGCCTGGGCGGGGCGCGACTCGACTACCTGTTGGAGCGATGGTTTGCGCGGAGGATCTCATACGCCCCAAGCTTGGAGTAGAAGCTGCGAACGACAGATAACGGGAAAGGTTATGTTATTGGAAAGGCAAACAAAATCTTTTGAGAATCTGGATCCTCCGCGCACTTTCAGACCGGCATGGAGCGCGTGAAGTTAAGCCCGCTGGGGGGCTAGCGTTGATGGGATCACAAGCTTTTCAACGTATCGAAACCGTGACGCCAAGCGGACTCGCTGCATTGCCGACCATCAGAATCACAGGCACATCGCCGGTGGGCGCATTTGCGGGAATCCGGAAGTTCACCTGAAGCGCGCCCTGTACCAGCCCCGGAGCTGCGCCCGCGTAGGAAACTTCGGCGTCGATTCCTCCGACCTGAACCTTCACCGGAAGCTGTGGGTTAAATCCCGCCGCCGTATAAGTGGAGCCATCGAGACCAGGTGGAGTGGTTTGCCCTCCTCCCGCCGCGAACATCGCGACGAATGAACCCCGCGCGGCTGGGTTCGAAGGCGAGTTTACAGAGTTGTCCAGGTTCAGGATCGAGGCGGCGCCCGTACCGGTGAAGCTCTGGCTGAAGATCCCCGGCCCGGCAAGGTTCACCGTCAAAGGAACCGGAGTTGAGTTTACTCCCAGGTATTGCACGACAACGTTCGCGCTCGTATCGCCGTGTACAGCGAAGGACGCTACCGCGTTGATCTGCGAGTTGGAGACGTAGAGCAACGGGCACGGAACTCCATTCACGAGTACTTGTACGCCTGCGGCTACAATCGGTAGCAAGCCGCCGGACATCGTGGGGACCACCGGACTGTCAGGGCCCAGTCCAAAGCCGAAGATGGAGAAAATGAGGCCGGGGGCCAGCGCGGCAGGATAGAAAAAGCTCGCGCCGTTAGTAATAGTGGATATGCGTGGGGAGGAAAGCTGAGATACGTGGAAATCCACCGGAATGCTAAGCACTGGTGCGGAGATCCCGACTGTGGTTATCGTAATCTGGCTGTGGTATTGTCCGGGAGCCAGACTGGAGGCGTTCACTGTCACTCCGACTCGCGCGGGAGTCGTGACAAAAGAGTTGTCCACGGACAGCCAGGAATCCGCCGACGCTATTTGAAGTCCGATACCCGCAATGGCGCTGGAAACCGCCAGGGACTGAGCAGCTGGAGTGGGACCACCTTCGTTGTAGGAGAATGCCAGGTTCTGCGGACTCGCTACAACAGCGCCAGAGGCGCCCACTCCCAGCACAACCGAGACAATGTTATCCGACGCGCCTTCGGTGTGAATTGTCACGGCTCCGGCATAGGAGCCCGGGATTAAGCCCGTGGGATCCGCGGTAATCGTAAGATCAACCGGGATGCTGCCCATCGTCGGTGAAACCTTCAGCCAGGTCGAGCCCGTCGCGTTAGCTGTGAAATCTGCGGGGCCGCCGCCGATGTGAATCGTCTCTAAGGTTGCAGCACGTGAACCCGTCACTGCCCCAAGTGCGACAGAGGTGGCGGAGAGTTGAACAGGGACTCCCGAAACGCTCAGCTGAACAGGAAGCAGGATAGGACTGTTCGCGGCCGTCGGCTCCGTCACGGCGACTCCAGCAAGATAGTCTCCGATCGCCACGGCGCTGGGATCGGCAGTCACAACGAATCCTCCCGCGGTGGGCTGAACAGTCATCCAGGCCGACGGCCGCAATGGGAGAGGCTCGCTATTCGTGGCGGGTTGTCCGTTCAGCAGAACCGTGACAGTTTGTGACTGCATTCCACCCCCGCTGGAAGACGAGAAGCTTATCGTCGATGGGTTGACCGTCAGCACTGGCGCTCCCAGCACGGTGAATGTCACCGGCACAGTCGTCACTGAATTAGTGGCTCCCGGAGCTGTTATCACGACCGCGCCGCTATAGTTCCCTGGCGTCAAGCCCGCCGCATTTGCCCGAACAGTAATATTCGCGGGCGTGGTTCCCCCTCCCGAGACTCCCAGCCATGGGGTATTTGACGAGGGTGAGGCCGTGAAGGCTAGCTGCGCTCCGGTGCTTTGCACTTGAAGCGAAGCCGAGACGGTCTCATGCAAACCTGCCGAGAGGGACAACGCAGGAGGTGAAGCTGTCAACGCCGGCAGACTCGCTACCTGCAGGGATACGGGTATCGATAACGGGCTATTGGCGGCTCCCGGGGAAGTCACCATCACGGCGCTCGTATAGATACCCGGCGCCAGGCCCACCGGATTCACAGTCAATTGTAGGTTTGCGGGCGTCGGTCCTCCTCCCGAAACGGACAGCCAGAAAACAGGAGGAGAGACGCTCGAGGACACAACAACAGCACCGGTGCTTTGGATAGTGATCGGCAGAGGCGCCGGGAGCGGTCCCCCTTGCGTATAGACAAAGTTCGCGGCAGGCGGCAGCGCCTGTAGCACAGGCTGTGGGGACACAGAGAAGGTCACGGGAATAAGCAATGGGCTGTTTCCGGCGGCAGAAGAATTTACAGCGATGGTTCCCGTGAACTTGCCGCTCGAAAGCCCGGCGGGATTGACCGAGACTGTAATATTCAATGGCGTGGAATTCCCCTCATACGCTGCCGATAGCCACGGCACACCGTTCGATGTAGAAGCGACCACCGAGACCGACACCGAAGCGCCCGAAGTGATCTGAACTTGCTGGCTTGGCGGGGGTGCGGTGGCGCCTTGTGTGTAAGCGAAACTTAGAGAAGTGGGCGCGGCCGTCAGCACCGGCGCTGTGCTGACCGTGAATGTCACCGGGACGGTGTACGGGCTGTTCGCAACGCCCGAAGACGTCAGCTCGACCGTACCTGAGTAGACACCAGCGGGCAGGCCGGCAGGATTCACCGAAACGGCAACCTCAAACGGGGTGTTGCCGGATCCCACCGCAGAAAGCCAGGGCCCGTCCGAAAAGGTACTCGAAGAGGCTGTAACGAACGGATTTCCGACATCGCTAGTCACCAGTAAGGTTTGGCCAACCGGCAGCAGCCCCTGAAATTGGTATTCGAAGCTGAGGCTTGAGGGAGAGGTCGATAAGTTCGGCAGGCTGGTGACAGAGAACGTTACCAGTACAATTTCGAAGCTTTCCACCGTCGTGGAGGAAACCAAAATACTCCCGGAGTAATCTCCGACGGCCAAGCCGGTTGGGTCGACGCCGACCTGAAGTGCGCCCGGCGTAGTGCCCCCTCCGCCCACGCGCAGCCACGTCGCTCCTGGAGAAACTGTCGCATGAAATTGAAGCGGCGTTCCGGTGCTGGTAACCGTAAGATTCTGAGAAGCAGGAGGCGACCCTTGGATCAAATACGTGAAGCGCAGAATGTTTGGCGTAACGCTCAATGCGTCGGAGGCTGCCACATTCAGAGAAACGGGAACTTCCAGAGGGTTGTTGGCGGCCACGGGCGATTGAATCACCACGCTTCCCGCGTAGTCTCCCGGCGCCAGGCCGGCTGGGTTCACCGAAACCGTCAGGTTGCCGGGAGTAAGCGAATCGCCGCTGACGCTGAGCCATGAGGCCCCGGGTGCGATCGAAGCGGAGAACGAAACTTGCGCGCCGCTCGAGGTCACCTGTACCTGCTGCGAGGCAGGCAGGCTTCCACCGGGTTGATAAGTGAAACTCAAGTTCGCGGGAGAGGCAGTGAGCGTGATCGCCCGGCTTACCACCAGAGTCACCGGAATATTCAGCGGACTGTTGCCTGCGCTCGCTGACGTGAGCGTCACCGTTCCGGTGTATGTTCCAGCGGTCAAGCTAGTAGGATTCACCGCAATATCCACAATAGAAGGCGTGTTTCCACCTCCCGTCGCAGCGAGCCACGAGCCGCCCGCATTGGTGGAAGCGGTAACGCTGAAGTTGAGAGACGCTGAACTGCTGGTTACCATCACTTGTTGGTTCGCAGGATTGGGTTTACCGATCTGATGAGTGAAACTCACCTGAGGGGGCGAAGCTTGCAAGGTCGGCGCTGCAGTGACGATGAACGTCACCGGTACGGTAATTGGGCTGTTCGATGCTCCGCTGGACGTCACCGTCACGGTCGCATTGTAGGTTCCGGCGGTTAAAGAAGAACCATTGGCCGTCACCGTGAAGACCGCGGGTGTCTGCCCAGGGCTGCCTGCTACTGACAACCACGGTTCGCCGCACGTGATAGCGGAAACGGGTACCGGAACTCCGCCGCTGGTAATCGTTAATTCCTGGCTTGGAATCGCTGGTGCACCCAGCTGATAGCTGAACGTGAGTTTCGCCGGTCGCGCTCGAATAAGCGGGGCGGCTGCCACGGTTATCGTAACCGGGATCGTAAGAGGGGTATTGGCGGCCGCCGGGGCATCGATGAGGACTTGACCCTCATAATCGCCGGGCGCCAATCCCGTCGGATCCACTGTCACGGTCACGATGCCGGGAGTGGTCCCGCCCCCGGTTGCGCTCAGCCAAAACGTGTCCGGATCCACGCTGGTGGTGAAGGCGATCGGCTTCGTGGCGCTAATGCTCACCGGCTGTGGCCCCGGAACTTTTCCCAACTGTGTGTAATCCAAATGCAGCGAGGCCGGCGAAGCGGAAATGACCACTGCGGCGGTGATGGTCAGGTCGACCTGCACCACCACCGGACTATTGCCAGCTTGCGAGGATGTAATCGACACGGAGCCCCTGTGCGATCCCGCCGCCAGCCCTGTGGGGTCCACCGAGACACTGATAGAAGCGTCTGTGGCTCCTCCGCCCGATAGATGAATCCAAGGATCGCTTGCAGAGACCGTAAATGGTATTCCGGGCGGAGTGCTGGTCACGGAGACAGTTCGGGGAAGGGGCGTGGGTCCGCCCTTCGGATAGGCGAAAGTGAGGGCTGCAGGAAGAGCATTGAGCACAGGCGCGGCCGTGACAATCAATGTGACTGGAACGGTTTCCGGTTGATAACCACTAGCCGTGATGGTGATGGTTCCGCCGTAGGATCCCTCGGCCAGCCCCAAGGGATTCACCCGCACCTGCAGCGTTCCCGGCGCCGCTGCAGTAGGCTGAACGCTAAGCCAGGACCCACCGGAGGAGGTTGCAGTGGCTCCCACGGTGGCCGGCAAACCATCCGATGTGGTCACCGTCAACTGTTGATCCGGGGGGGCCGAAGGGCTGAGCGCCTGATAGGCGAACGACAAGCTTTCCGGATTGGACTGAATCGCGGGCGCGTCTTCCACGGTGAGCGTGACGGGGATCGGTATGGGGCTATTCGCTGCTTCAGTCGAGGTGACTGTTACATTGCCCTGATATACGCCGACTCCAAGGCTCCCCGGTTGAACGGAAACCGTGAGGGTGCCCGGCGCGGATCCGTTTGACGGTGTGACCGAGAGCCAATTTCCGCCGGAGGATGTCCCCGCACTCGCGCTGAACGAGATTACACCTGGAGGATTGACAGACAGAGAAACTGTCTGGGTTGGCGGATCAGATGAACCACGAATTTTTCTGAAGTAAAGCTGCTGCGGGGAGGCGCTGAGAGAGGGCGCCGGAAGCTCCTCGAGCGTAACCGGAATCTGGAGAGGAGCCACGCCCGTTTCCGAGGCGGAGACGGTTACGCTACCCGTATGCGTGCCGACTGTCAGGCCCGTAGGATCGACGGACACATTGACGAATGTCGGAGTCGCGCCACCCCCCGAGGAGTGAACCCATGGATCGGACACCGAAGTAGGGCTTACATGCAACGTCGATTGATCTCCTACAACTGAGATGGCAAGAGTTACTTGCGCGGGCGCCGGAGTGTTTTGCCGGTGCACAAACGACGCCGAAGACGGGTTGGAGAGCATGACGGGCGCCGGCGTCACCGTTAGGGTCGTTGCAACGGTTTGGGGGTTATTCAAGGCCTCCGCCGACGTAATAACCACGTTTCCGTTGTAATTTCCCACAGCTAACCCAGCAGGGTCCGCCGTTACAGTGACATTCCCTGGAGTCGTGCCTTGGCCGCTGGCATGCAGCCATGGGGTGTCAGAAGACGCGCTGTACGACACGGGTGCTCCGTCGGAAAGAATTCCAAGGGACTGGGGGACTGGCGCCGGGCCACCCTTCTGGTACTGAAACATCAAATGTGTAGGAACAATTTCCAAACTAGACTTCGAGATAACTGTGAGGCGAATGGGAATCAGGACGTCCTGAGTGGTCTTGTTAAGCGTGTCCCTCCCATGGACGATGACCGTCGCGTTATAGTCACCGACCGGAAGGCCAACTGGAGATACCGTCACTGTCAGTAGCGCGGGAGTTGGGCCTCCGCCAGATACCGAAGGCCACTGGAGATTCGCTGGACTCACCTCAGCGGAGACAACGATGGTCTGGTTTCCGTTGACGGTGACCGTGAGAATTTGCGGGGGCGGGAGTGCGCCCTGTTGCGTATAGGAGAACGTCAGAAACGACGGCGATACATTCAGTTTCGCTACAGGCTCGGGCTGCGGGTCCTGGACAATGGGCACTTCGATGCTGGGTGCGTCGATAGGCTGACTAGGTGAATTGAAGATGATGGCGCCGTGTCGCGGCGCTCCCGTGGCATTTGGCTCTACAGAGAAAACGACCAGTCCCGCGCCCGTTCCGGAGGATCCAGAAGTTATCTTGATCCAGGACACGTTGCTAGCGGCACTCCACACGACGGATGCTGTTCCCGTCGTAACGGTAATCGATCCGTCGCCACCGTCGCCGCTAATGTTGAAAGAGGCTGGAGTTACGCTGAGGTTTTCGGCACGCGCGGCACACGACAGAACGATGGCCGCAAACAATGCAGTCCGTATGGTGCACCGAAACAGCTTCGAGCCGCCAGGGTTCGTCATCACGGGCTGCTTCTTTGATGTCCGCGCAGACGGGGAGAAAGTTTTTCTTTCGGAACTCTACTGTTATCTAGTTGTCAGGCCCCGCGCACGGCCGCGAACGCCGTCCCCAGGAGAAATTGTTGCAAGGAAGACGATGGGTGCAGGCTCCTGAAACCGGCGCGGAGATCCGGTGTTACTGACCAAGCTAATTCGTTCTGCACTTTACTTGCGGACGATTCCAAGGCTCGTTGGCATCTTCCTACAGGCGTTGCTGCCGCCAAGAGGGAGGGTACTCGTGGGCTCCGTAATCAGAAATCAATGATCCAGCTGATTGCAATCCTAGGAGTCACCCAAGGCGGGGAGTGTCTTTCGAACCCCGCGCTTCACGGGAGCCCTCAAAATGCTTGCCTAGTCTGTTTTTCGGCTCCAGCGGAAGACGTTCTCCGTTCCGCTGCGGATGCGCTGAACGTTCGTTTTATGGCGAATCACGATGAATCCTCCAGCGAGGAAGGCTGCGATCAGGACTGACCAATCCGGGTGAAGGATCATCCAGACGCCGAACGGAAACAGTCCGGCGGCGATGATTGATCCGGCAGAGATATAACGCGTCGCCGACACCACTACTACAAAAACGAACAAAGCGGCCAGGAGAGGGCCGGGAGTGAGATAGAGAAACGCTCCGATGAAGCTCGCGACGGCTTTGCCCCCATGGAATCGAAGGAAGATCGGATAGGCGTGCCCGGCCATTACGGCGATGGCGGCAGCGCTCATCCACAAGTCCGATCCGCCTGTAAGTTTGTCCGCGATGAAGACGGCGAGGAGCCCCTTCAGAATGTCCAGCACCAGCGTAATTACACCCCGGCCGCGACCCTGGGTGCGCAAAACATTCGTCGCGCCAATGTTTCCGCTACCAGATTCGCGGATATCTTCGCCGGTCGAGAATTTCACAAGCAAATATCCCACCGGGATGGAGCCGAGGAGGAAGGCAATGATTACCGCAAGTAATCCA
>Ga0126381_100002886_pt1 | contig 18674 bp, 11 predicted proteins | sample PanSoiMetPlot_28_FD_96465 | JGI IMG/M metagenome (GOLD analysis project Ga0126381, IMG submission 96465) | Tropical forest soil microbial communities from Panama - MetaG Plot_28 | ecosystem: Environmental > Terrestrial > Soil > Tropical forest > Bulk soil | place: Panama | collected 2016-02-17
GATTGTAAGTGGGCGAGTTCAGCAGGTTAGTCGTAATCTTATCCCAGAGGTGATGACCTTCTCCACCCACATAGCCCACCTGCAGCAGGAAATTAGCGGGCAGCTTCTGCTGCACGTTGATGGTCCAGTTCTCGTAATACATTTCCTTCCGGTGCCGGTCGATCGCTTTGGGCGAATAAGGCGCGGTGGAAGGAACGATAAACGGCAGGATCGGATACGTCAACTGCACGCCATTCACGCTCTGGATGTTGTAGCGCGGCACGGCGCTTTCGGCGGGGTCGCTGAAGTCGTCGTTCTGGTTCATGCCGTAGTAAACCCCCCAGCCGGCGCGCACCACCGTATTGCCGTGCAGCGATTGGGGCGCGTAGGCGATGCCCACGCGCGGTCCGAATTGGAAGTAATTCGGGCTGTAGTAGGGCGTGCCCTTGGGGCAGAAGCCGCCGCAAGCCACCAGGTCCACCACCGCCGACCGGTTGAGAATCTCGTGCGGCACGCTGAAGTAGTCGTAGCGCAGGCCCAGATTCACGGTCAGCTCGCGGTTCACCTTGAACTCGTCCTGGCCGTAGAACGCATACGCCGTGTGGCGCGTGCCTACGATACCCTCACCTTGGAGGTAACCACCGGAAGCCGCCTTGTTGTTGATGAAATCGGCATCGGTCAGATAAGAAACCGAAGACGTGGTGAGCGTGTTTCCGGAGTTATTCAAACGGATGCGCCGGATGTCGAAACCCATTTTGAACGTGTGCCGCCCGGCCGTCTTGGTCAGGTTGTCGATGTAAGAGAACGTTGTTCCGACTTCCGAATCGAGCGAGATGTCGCTCAGGCTGCTGAAGCTCGCGGTGCTCAGCTCGATCGGAGCCGTGCCGTAGCCCCAATCATGATAGTTTGCGCGGTTCAGCCCGAACTTGGCTTCGTTGATCAACGTCGGCGAGAAAATCGTCTGATATTGGAGCACCAGGTTGTGCGTAACGTCGGTCACCAGCTCGTGCGTGCCGATCGCGTCGCTCGGCGTGTTCGCGTTCGAATTGTCGGTATTGTACCGGATGTAGGCCATGGACTTATCGGAGATGTGATAGTCCATGCGGATGAAGCCCGAATTCTCTTGCGTCACGGAGCTCTTGGCCGCGCTGACCTGGTCCACGGTCGGACTTAGCGACACGCGCTGCGCGGCGCTGAAATTACCGAACGCCTTGATGAGCGGCGTCAGCGTCGGTGAGGTAGCAACCACCTGGTTCGCATACGCGACACTCGGAATCTGGCTTATGTAGGTTGCGCCCAGCGTCTGCTGCAACCCTTCGTAATTGGCGAAGAAGAAGAACTTGTCTTTGACCACCGGTCCGCCCAGCGAGGCGCCGAACTGATTCAACCGGAAGGGCGGAATGCTGGAGCCGTCGAACGGACTGCGGGAATCGAGGATGTTGTTGCGGAGGTACTCGTAGGCATTGCCGTGGTAGGAGTTCGTGCCGGACTTGGTCACAACGTTCACCTGCGCGCCGCCGTTTGCGCCGCTATCGACCGTGTAGTTGGAGGTGCTGACGCGAAATTCCTCGATGGCTTCCGGCGAGATCTGTAGTCTTGTCGTCGTTTTTTGCGCCTGTTCCTGCACGCCGGTGGCGTCGATACCATCGAACTGGTAGTTGCTGTCGTCGATCGAGTGGTTGTTGAAGCGGATGCTGCGCTGCGACCCGTCGCCGTAATTCACTGCTCCCGGCGCAAGCACCATCAGAGTGGCCCAGTTGCGGCCGCTCAGCGGAATATCCTGGATCGTCGCCGACTCGATCGTGCTGCCCACCTCGGCATTGGTTCGGTTGAGTAGTTCCGCCGTCGCCGTCACGTCCACGGTCTCGGTTGTAGTGCCTACCTGTAATGTGGCGTCGATCGTCCGCGCCGCGCCGGCCAGGAGGTCCACTTTCTCGATCGTTACCGGCCGGAAACCCGGTTGCGAAATGGAGACCGTATAAACTCCAACCGGGAGGGGTGTGATCTCGTAGATGCCGTCGCCGCTGGTATGGGTAACGCGATGCAGACCCGTGGACGGCGATTTGAGGTCGATCGTGGCTCCGGAGATCCTCGCGCCGGAAGCATCCGTGACCGCGCCGTTGATCGAAGCGCGATCCTGCGCCGCCAGCGTGCAGGCCAACGCGAGCACGCAGAAATATACACGTAGGAACAACCTTCTCATCAAGACCCCCTGCTGAAAGTTCGGATTGGAACAGTAGCAATTGTAGAAGGCGTCTATTGCGATGGGATTACAATTCGATTTCCGGACGATCAATTAGAACCTGATAGTCTGATTCTCAGTGGGGAATGCCGTAGTGCGCCGGTTGCGCTATTCGCGGCTCCTCCTGGCCGGGTCAGTGGCGCGGAGCGTGCGGCCGCGAAGCGGCTTGACGCCGACCTGGAACCTACGTTCTCGAGCCGCCGCAGTCTCTGAGCGGCTACAGCTTCCAGGTCCGGGCGCAGCCGCCGATCGCGAGCAAGAATTTAACGCATGTGACCAGTGGAGTCACGGTACGTTTCCACCCGCTTATCGTCTCAATGCAAAAGATTTATTTGCTGGGGTAGAAGAACCGCTGTAACATTCCAAAAACTAATCTTTTTGCATCGGAAAAGGGGGTCTGAATGCAATTCCGCACAGGTCTATTCTTGGTGCTGGCTGTAGCTACAGCCGGGTTGGGGCAAATCAATACAAGCACACTGGATGGGACGGTGACCGATCCGCAGGGAGCGACAGTCGCGAAGGCCGAGATCGGCGTCACGAGCCTCCAGACGGGGCAGAGCTTCCACACAATATCCGACGACAAGGGCCATTGGGCAGTCCCCTCGTTGCCTACGGGAACTTACAGCCTGATGGTGAAAGCGTCCGGATTTAAAACCGGGACGAAGAGCGACATCAAAATGGACGCCGGCATTCCCGCGACGGCCAATCTGACGCTCGAAGTGGGCGCGGTGACCGAAACCGTGGAGGTCACCGGGGGTGCGGAAGTGGTGGAAACCACCTCTGCGACTGTTTCGAACGATCTTACGGGGCGCCAGGTGAACGACCTGCCGATTCCCAGCCGGAACGCGACGGACCTGATCGTGACGCTGCCGGGCACGAACACGCCGGCCGGTCCGCGAAACACGACGTTCGACGGGCTGCCGCAGGCCACGGTGAATATGACGCTGGATGGCGTGAATATTCAGGACAACCTGCTCAAGAACGGCTCGGGCGGAGCGTTCTATCCGGTGGTTTACCCGCGCACGGATGCCGTGGAGGAGGTTTCGGTCACGACGGCGGCGTCAGGCGCCGAAAGTCTCGGCGAAGGCGCGATCCAGGTGAAGTTCGTCACTAAGTCCGGCACCAACCAGTGGCACGGAGGAGGTTTCTGGCAGGAGCGCAACACATTCTTCGATGCCAATACTTACTTCAACAATATCGACGGACTGGCGCGCGACCGCATCCTGCTGCACCAGGTGGGCGCGCACATCGGCGGGCCGATCATTAAGAACAAGCTGTTCATCTTCTTCAACTATGAAGTGTTCCGGTTCCCGCAGAGCTGGAATGAAGCGCAGGACAAGGGCGCGCAGTTGCAGGTTTTGACCGACAGCGCCCGCAACGGCATTTTCACTTACCGGGCTACTACCGGTCAGCTTCAGCAGGTCAACCTCTACTCGCTGGCTGGCGCCAACGGATACCCTTCGACCCCCGACCCGATCATGGCAAGCACGCTTTCGCAGATTGCACAGGCGACGTCGCAAGCGGGTAGCCTCACTTCCCGAGTCAGCGCCAACGATTACAACCGGAACTACTACAACTTTCTGGCGTCGGGCGAGCACAAGATCGATTTCCCGCAGGGGAAACTCGATTGGGTGATCAATTCGAAGCATCACTGGGAGGCGACGGGCGGCGTAAATCCGTACCGGCTTTTCCCGGATGGCATCAACGCGGTGATCCCCGTATTCCCCGGCAGCGGAACGGTGCTGGGTTCGAAGGTGAACGCGGGACAGCGGGAGGCGTTCTGGACCGGGTCGACGGCGCTGCGCTCTGCATGGAGCCCTCACTGGACGAGCGAAGTGCGCTTCGGCGAGTCGTCGGGAAACGTGCTGTTCTTCAACGATGTAACTCCGAACCTGTTTGCGCCGTGGCGCGGGTATGCGCCGAATATGGCCGGGTACGTTACAGTGCCGTATAACGCGAACACGTTCTCTCGCAGGAACGATCCGGTGAAGCAGCTCTCCGGCAGCGCGTCTTATATCCGCGGCAGCCACCTGGTGAACCTGGGCGGCAGCTTTTCCAATATCGCCGAATGGACCGCGAGCTGGGGCACGCAGGTGATTCCGCGTGCCTCGTTCGGCGTCACCAGCAACGACCCGATTCTCTCGATTTTCAACAATACGAATTTTCCATCAATTTCCTCTTCAGACCTGAGCAGCGCGGAATCGCTCTATGCATTGCTGACCGGCCGCGTTTCGGCGATCACGAGCTCGGTTGTTCTAGGCGAGAAGAACAAGACGTATGGTCCGAACGGAACCATAGGGCGCTACCGGCAGCGCGATTTCGGACTATTCGCACAGGATAGCTGGAAGGTGAGTCCGCGATTCACCTTAAACTACGGCATCCGGCTGGAGAACCAGTATCCGTTCCACGTCTATAACAACACCTATACGCGGCCGGGATATGCCGGGCTATATGGCATATCGGGCGCGGGCAATCTGTTCCAACCCGGCGCTTCGTCGGGCGCCACTCCGGCATTAAGTCCGGTAACTGGTGACACTGCGGGTTACTCGCCGATTCACTTCCCTTCACCGACGGTGGGTGCGGCCTATGTGCTGCCGAAGAAAGAAGGCCTGCTCGGATGGCTGCTGGGAGGCGAGAGCCAATCGGTTCTGCGCGCGGGCTTCTCGATTGCGACAGTGCGCGAGCAGTTCACGATTCCGTGGAGCAGCAATCAGGGCGTTTCAATCAATACCAGCGTCGATCCGCTTTCGCAGAATACCGCGGCGTTCGGCGCACCGGGGAGCGTGCTGTTCAGCAACCCTGTGCTGCCGTCCGTTTCCGTGCCGGCGTCGCCGGCGTATCCGCTGGCGGTGTTGCCCGGAAGTTCGATCAACGATTTCGATCCGAACATCAAGACCCGCTATGTGGAATCGTGGAATCTCGGTTTCCAGCGGCCGCTGACGCGCGACACGGTGCTGGAGATTCGCTACGTGGGCAACCAGTCGCACAGGGCATGGGCCTTGTTGAACCTGAACGAAATCAATGTGGTTGAGAACGGGTTCCTGTCGCAGTTCCAGGCAGCGCAGAACAACCTGGCAATTGCGAACGGAGTTCCAGTCAGCCAGCTCACTTCTATTGCGCTGAAGAGTACCAATTTCCTTAACCAGGGACTGCCCGGGCAAACGAATATTCCAATCATTTCGACCGCTTTGGCCAGTACCACGAATTCGACGCTGGCGAATTACGTGGCGCAAGGCCAGGCCGGCGCATTCGCGAACAGCATTGCGGGAACAGTTAGCCAGATGGCGCGGCTAACGGCGGCGGGTTATGCGGCCAACCTGTTCCAGGCGAACCCGGCCACAGGCGGTTCGGCGGCGAACCTGGAGACCAACCAGGGCGGGTCGTCATTCAACTCGATGCAGATCGAGCTGCGCCGCCGGCTTTCGAGCGGACTGCTGGTTGGCGCGAGCTACAGCCTGGCGCATGCCTTCACCACGGGCCAGGTTCTGAGTCTGCGGGATCGGACCGGCGTCAACTATCCGTCGCTTTTCGATCAGCGCCACGCCATCAAACTGAACTGGGTTTACGAACTGCCGTTCGGCCCGGGGCGTCGTTACTTGAGCGGTATGTCCAACCCCGTGCTTCGCAAGGCGGTAGAAGGCTGGCAGTTCGCGGGGATCTCGCGCATCCAGTCGGGAGTGCCCTCCCAGTTGCTCAGTGGCAGGCAAACTTTCAATCTGGAGACGGTAGGCAACGCGACGGTCGACGGCGGAGTGGTGCTGCATAATCTCACCACGAGTCAACTCCAGAGCATGATGAGCATTACCAAGAGCAATGGGATCGTGAACTATCTGCCGCAGTCGCTGATCAATAACACGCTCGCCGCATTCCAGCTCATCTCGCAGCCGCTCGATCCGACGCAGCCGTATATCGGACCGGCGACTACTGCGGGGCAATTCGGGAACCAGGTGTTTCTGTATGGCCCGTGGCTCCAGAAGTGGGACGTCAGCCTGGTGAAGCGCACGAAGATCCGTGAGCATCAGGAAATTGAATTCCGGGCGCAGGCATTGAACGTCTTTAACCACCCGAATTTCTTCCTGGTGTCCGGAAACAACGGCAACCTGACTATCAACAACATTTTCGGCCAGACGCGCAACGCCTATAACGACATCAACCAGACCAATGATCCGGGATCGCGGGTGATGGACTTCCAGCTTCGATTTACGTTCTGAGCTGATTATTGACACGCCCCGAGGACAGCGATTGGGCCGCGGCGCCAAAAGCATTCCGGACGCTCAAAACCGGCTTGCTCCATGGCGCATAACTCTTCGCTCACGGAAAAGTACGTGTCCTCCGCGGCCCAATCGGTGAGGTTCTGATAGGCCTGGTCCAGCGAGAATCCTTGTTGTGCCATAAATTCAGCCCATCGGTCGCGTAGCCATGGCCAAAACGGCCCACTTACGGCGTCGGTGTTCAGAAAAACGCCGCCAGGTGGGAGCGCTTCCCGGATGCGACGATATACCTCCGCCTTCTCCTTAAGAGTCGGAACATGATGAAGGGCAAATGCAGCCAAAACAGCGTTGGACGGCGGTAAGGAGTCCGCAAATGATCCGACCTCCAGTTCGACGCGATTGCCAAAGCGCGAAAGCCGAGCGCTCGCAGCCTCCAGCATGTGGCGATCGATATCGCGCACCACCACAGACGTTGCCGGAAAACGATCGAGGATCGCCTCGGCGAGCGAACCAGTACCGCCGCCCAAATCGACAACACGACTGATCTCCGGTATGTTCGCGGCGGCAAGCAGATCGAGCTGTACTCCACGGCTCTCGTCGTAATACGGGATGAGTCGGCGAATCGTCTGATCGTACTCTGCGGTATTCAGGTGCAGATGAGCAGAGACCGAGTGTTCGCTCTTCATGGATAGATTACATTCTAGCCCCACCCTGCCTGCTATCATGTTCGAAATCAGGCCGGAGGAGGGAAATGCGAACGTCTCTTACCCGATTGCAGCTCTTAATATCCGTGTTCTCGCTTTACGGCATGGCTCAAGACAGTTCGAGCGATGCGGTACTGGAATTCGAGAATCCCTGGGTGCGTGTGGTTCGCGTGCGGTATAGCGCGCATCAAAAGACGGGGATGCACGATCACCCATCGACGCCTACCGTCTATGTCTACACAACCGACGGCGGCCGTCTCGAGATCGGTCATGAAGGCGAAAAACCTGTCATTCGGCCGCCGGTCAAAGCGGGCGGCATTCGATTTCAACGGGGTGTCGCCGAACGGCACGTGGTTCAGGAACTCGATGGCGTCAGCAGCGAATATGTGCGCATCGAGCTGAAGACTCAACCGGTCGATTTGCCTGAACAGGATGTGCGGCGAGCGCCTGGGGATTTCAATCCCTACGAAAGTGGGATGATTCGGATCGAGCGGGTCGTTTGTCCGGTGCAAGCTTCCTGCCCCGCGTCGGAGCATCCGGAGCGTCCCGCGGTCCTTGTCGAGAACGGTAAGGTGCGGTGGATCGAGCCTGGCTCAGCACCCACCGCTAATCGATCGGAGCGACCGCTCGAACTCGTGCGCGTCGAGCTAAAGTCGAATCCCGCAAAGTCTCAGAACTGAATTCTGAGGTGCATCGTAATCTGGCGTGGATCGAACGCGCCCACGCCGACCGTGCCGAAGGTAGCGCTTGTCCCCAGGCCCGGAATCAGCCCGGCCGCCGGATTATTACTGAGGTTCGTGTTCCCCAGGCCGCCGCTGAAATTGCCGCTCAGTTCCGTGTGGTTGAGCAGGTTGGTAGCATCGGCGGCGAGCTGCAGCCGGAACCGTTCCGTGATCGGGAACGTCCGCCGGAGACTCAGGTCGACATTGAAACGGCCCGGTCCGCGAAGTCCGCCGATGGTCGGATCCGAGTTGCCCACCCAAAACTGGTTCGGGACGAGGCTGCCGTTGGGAGCGGTAAGCACCTCGCCGGAGAATGCGCACTCGTTGTACTTGAGGAAGGTGTTCTTGGCGGGCGTGACCACCAGGCCGCAAGGCAGCGTGACCTTGGTCTTGCCGTCGTACCAATGTTGCAGATTCGCCGGCACCGTCAGCGGAACACCGGCCAGCCTGTCCGGACGCCCCACCATCGCTCCCGTGCTGGCTCCCGAGACCAGGAACGGCATGCCGCTCTGCAGGATCACGACGCTGCCTATACTCCAATCTCCCAGTACGGCGCGGCCCAAGCGGTTGGACAGGGCGAACGGCCGCCCTTTCCCGAACGGCGAATCGTACGCCAGGATTCCCACGAACCGGTGCGGCTGATCCGCGGACCCATAGTGCTTGTTGTTGTGGCTGTTCAGCAGATCCGCCGCCGCGCCGCTGAGCGAACCGCCGGAGTTAACACCCTGGCCATCTTCGATCCCGGTGCTCGTGTAGTCCAGTTCCTTCGACCAGGTATAGTTGGCCTCCAGATGCCAGCCTTTCGAGAACGAGTGCGCGAGCCGCACGTTCAGCGAGTTATACCCAGCGAAGCCGTTCGATTCGTCCACGCCCGCGCCCGATCCGTAGAGTAGCGGGTAGGGCAGCAGGGTAATGAATTGCGGAATGGTGCGGGCCGCGAGCGTTCCCGTGAACGGCAGGAGCGTTCCGGTTGCAGGCTGCCATGGATTCTGCACCTGCACGTTCGCCGGATTGGTGGCGCCGTTGCTCGTCACATACTGAGACAGCCATGAACTGAGGGTCGATTGCGGAATGTTCTGCATGCTCTGGAACGGCCAATTCCGGTTCTCCAGGTTGTTGGAATACGACATGCTGTACCCCACCGAGAGCAGCCACTGGCCGCTTGCTCCGAAAGACCTCTCCAGGAAGACGTTGGTTTGCTGTGCCACCGCGTTCTTCAATTGGTGCGTGAACAGGGCGTTCGATCCACCATAGATCTGCGGCGCGGCGGCATTCGACCCGGTGGCAGCCACGATCGGCGCCGAGTCGGAGAATGTCGTCACTGGCATGCCCGCCGGGTTCAACCCATACGGGATCATCTGCGTGCCCGCACTGAACGATTCTTCGCCGTATTCGTTGGGGCTTGAGAAGTAACCGGTATTGCTCGGCAGGTACGAGATTCCGAATCCGCCGCGCAGCACCATGTGCTCCGCGATCTGGTAGGCGACGCCCAGGCGCGGCCCGAAGTCGTGATACTCGGGTTCCCAAAGGTTGCGGGAATAGCCGTTGGCGCCGGGAAACGCAATCGCGCCCAGAGTGCCGAAGGCGTTCTTCTGCGTGAAATCGTAAGCGGCAATGCGGTTGTATCGCTCCGTCGGCCCCGGCTGGAACTCCCAGCGCAATCCAAGGTTCACCGTCAGTTTGCGCGTGGCGCGCCAGTCGTTTTGCGAAAACACTGCGAAATACTTCTGCGCGAATGCGGGCCAGACGTTTTCGCCGGGTCGCACCCACCACACGTTTTCGCCGACGAGCAACGCGGCTCCATTGATGCCGGCCAGCGCGGGCGAAGTGTTCTGAGGCGCAGAGGCGCCGCTCGCGGTGGTGTACTGGAACGTAAAATTGCCGCCCACGTTGGCGCAGCACGAGGGAATTTCGGCGGATGCCTCCTCCATGTCCTGATAATTCGAGAGCAGCACTCGACCCTCGACGCCCGCCTTGTGCGTCCAGTTGCCCCGGATCTTCGTGATGCTTCCGTTCAAGGCATGGCTGAGCTGATGCTCCACTTTGTTGGCGAACTGTCCGGAGGATAGGCCGGTCCAGTTGCTGCCGCCCCCGGATCCACCGCCGAATCCGTTCGGCAGCACGATCGGCGCGGCGCCGTAAAGTGCGAACAGCCCTTGCGTGCTCTGCGGAATGCCGAAGGACGCGTAATCCGTGAAGCCGCTGCGATTGCCCGCGATGTTCTTCGCGACGATTCGCGTGGCGCCGTAGCGCACATCGAGCAGCAGCGTGGGGCTGATCGTGATGGTGTCGCCGATCTGGCCGTAGGGATTGCGGTCGCTCGTCACCGCGGGAGCATCGTTGAATGGGGCCGTACCGAATGCACGCGGCTGGTTGATCGTGCCGAAATCTAATCCCCCACTGCCGTAGATCGAGTGTTTGCCCCACTTGTAATCGATGCGGTTGTTCAACGTGTGACGCCGCACCGTATTGACTTCGCTGGATGCGTAGTTGTTGGTGTTGTAAACATCATCGGGGGTGCGGTTGGGCGTCGGGTAGAAGCTGTACATCTTGACCGCGTACGGATTAGCGTTGGCGATGATTGCATTCGGAAACGGCGCGCGCTGATAGAGATCGGTGGCAAGCTGCGTAACGCTGAACGGGTTGAAGACCTGTGCGGCCACGGGAACGCCGCCGCTCTGAATAAATGTCTGGCTGAAGTTTCCTGTCCGTTCCAATGCTGTCGGCACTGTGCTCAGATAGTTCGTGCCTTGGTTGAACATCAGGAAGTGGTAGCTGCTGGAGAAGAATAGCCGGTTTTTGACGATCGGACCCGTCACAGCACCGCCGAACTGATTCACCTTGAATGCCGTCCGCGGCAGCAGGTTGGCGTTGTTGGAATTGCTATTGCCGTTCAGCGCTTCGTTGCGCAGGAGGTAATCGGCCTGGCCATGGTACTGGTTGGTGCCGGATTTGGTACTCATCGAAATCACGCCTTGGCCGTGCCCGTATTCCGCCGTGAAGTTGTTGCTGATGACGCGGACCTCCTGCAAGCCTTCCGTATTGGGGAGAATCGCGGCTTCATTAAAGCCGCCGCCCATAATCGGAAGGCCATCGAGCTGAATATCGTTGGTGAAGGCGCGGCCGCCATTCACGCCAATGGACGAGAACTGGGCCCTCCCCGCCACTCCGATTCCGAACGAATTCAGGGACGTGCTGCTCGCCGTGTTGTTACGCGGCTGGACGCCGTTCTGCAGCATGGCGTAATACAGAGGGTTTTGCGTAACGTTCGGAACCGAATCGATCACGGCCGCGGTGGTAGCATTAGCCACCTGGCTGCTGTCCGTCTGAATCTGGGCGGCCTCGGCAGTCACTTCCACCTGCGATCCGACGGTGCCGATCTTCAAACTGGCTTCGACCCTGACCGTCTGCCCTGTGCTCACCCTCAGGTTATTCTCGCGGTACGGCAGAAAGCCCGGCACCGTGATGTCCACCGTGTATGTACCGGCTTCCAGGTAAGGAGCCGTAAACTGGCCCGCTTCGGTGGTGATTGTCTTGTATGAAACATTCGTGTCGCTGTTCGTCACCACCACGGCGGCGTTCGCGACCATGCCGCCGGATTGATCGCTGACGGTTCCGGTAATGGTGGCCGAACGGATCTGTGCGCTCGCAAGGCCGGCGAACATGAGGCCGAGCGTAACCAGAATGATCAAGAGCGTCTTGGCTTTTGACATACGTGTTCCCTCGAAGTGAAAGCGGAGCTTTTGCCGCTGAGATTCCCCCAAAATGTCTGCGTAACCCCTCAAACCATTGCATAAGGTGCAATGGCCATTGCAAATCATCGGAATCGTAACAACGCCGCCGGCGAAAGTCAACGTAAAACTCGCCCGTTACGCGGGGTAGCTACCGATTCGCGGCGCGTCCGGGCAGCTGTGATATTGTTGCTGATTGTGGCGGGTAAGGTAGATCACTCAACACAATCGGAGGCGATCGCAAAGGTGCTTGCCTTTGCCCCGCACAGCCAGGAACTGCGCGTGCATCTGGCCGAGATTCTGCAGAGTCCGATCTTCAAGGCCAGCCCCAGAAGCCAGCACCTCTTAACGTATGTGGTCGAGAAGGCGCTCGACGGCGAGTTCGACCTTCTGAAGGAGCGGCTGATCGGAACGGAGCTCTTCGGTCGTTCCCCGGGATACGACACCGGAGAGGACGCTATCGTGCGTGTGGCCGCCAGCGACCTGCGCAAACGCCTACTCCAGTTCTATGGCAGCGGCCATAGTCAGACCCGTTTCCGCATCGACCTGCCGCCGGGGTCGTATATTCCGGCTTTCTGCGCGGTGGAAAGCACGGTTCCGGAGCCGCCGCCGGTTGTGCGGCTCTTGAAAGAACCCGCAGCGATTGCAGTTGCACCGCAACGGGCCACGTGGCGTCTGTTGACGATCGGTGTGCCGATCATCACGCTCATGTCGCTCGGAATCTGGCTTGTGTCTCGCGGAGCCGGGGTGGCCCCTCTGCCCTGGTCGGCACTGTTCTCCAAGAATGCCGCTCAGACCCAGATCATCCTTTCGGACACGAACATATCGAACCTGCAGTTTCTGCTCGGGGTTCGAATTCCGCTCTCGGATTATGCCAACCGCAAGTACATGCCCGTGCTCGACCATCCGCTGAGCCCGGAGATGCAGCGCGTCTGCAAGGGCCTGACCGGGATCGACTACACCGCTGCAACTGCGACAGTGGACACCATGATGGTGCTGCGGACGGCGCAAATCGCCGGCCCTTACGCTTCCCGCCTCAGGACCAGGCCGGCACGCTCGCTGCAACTGCGCGATTTTGAAAGCGACGACAATTACATCCTGCTGGGCAGCCCGTCGTCGAACCCGTGGGGCGCCCTGTACGCCGGCCAGTTGGATTTTGCATTCGATTACGACAAGAGCTACGGCGGAGAGTTTCTGCACAACACTCATCCCCGGGCCGGTGAATTGTCGCGCTACGTCCCGACCGCGTTGGGTGGTGCGACGGGGCGCACCTTCGGCATCATTGCCTTCACACGCAATCCGAATCATCGAGGCCACGTTCTACTGGTGGCTGGCACCACTGCGGAAGCTACGGAGGCAGGAGTCAAACTGGTCACCGACGCCGCGGCCTTTAAGGCGGTGTTACACCGAAACGGAATCGATGCTTCCGGTCCGCCTCGCGAGTTCGAAGTGTTGCTGAGCGTGGACGAGATGGCAGGAGCGCCGGCTCAATCGCAGGTCATCGCATTTCATACATTGGCGGATCGCACGTCCGGTAATTGAACTTCGCATCGTAGATCGGGGCCTCGTCGGACCCTGATGTATACTTCTCGCAATGCCCGCATCGCCGATGAAAGATCCTGTCACGTGGCTCTATCCGCCCATCGAGCCTTACCACACCGCGCGCCTGCGCGTGTCTCCGATCCATGAGCTGTATTTCGAGGAGAGCGGGAATCCCGTCGGCAAGCCGGTCATCTTCGTGCATGGCGGACCCGGCGGCGGCTCCGATGCCAAGCAGCGCCGCTTCTTCCATCCCGAAAGATATCGCATCGTGAACTTCGATCAGCGAGGCTGCGGAAAGAGCACGCCCTATGCATCTCTGGAAGAGAACACCACGTGGGATCTGGTTGCCGACATCGAAAAGATCCGTGAGCATCTCGGGATCGAGCGATGGCAGGTGTTCGGCGGCTCCTGGGGATCCACGCTCGCGCTAGCTTACTCCGAGACGCATCCCGAGCGAGTAACGGAGCTGGTTCTGCGCGGCATATTTCTGCTCCGCAAGCAGGAGATCGACTGGTTTTATCAGCGCGGTGCGTCCATTATCTATCCCGACGCGTGGGAGCCCTACATCGCCCACATCCCCGAGGCCGAGCGCGGCGATCTGCTTTCCGCTTACTATCGCCGACTGACCAGCGACGATCCGGCGGTGCGGCTTACCGCCGCGAAAATCTGGAGCGGATGGGAGGGCGCGACGTCGAAACTGCTGCCCGACGCGGCGTTCGCCGGCCATTACGAAGAGGACGAGTTCGCGCTCGCGTTCGCGCGCATTGAAGCACATTACTTCTATCACAAGGCGTTCTTCGAGTCGGACGATCAGTTACTGCGCAACGCTTCGCGCATCCGCCACATTCCCGGCGTGATCGTGCAGGGGCGGTACGACGTCGTGTGTCCGATGGAAAGCGCGTGGGCGCTTCACCGCGCGTGGCCGGAGGCCGATCTCATCATTACGCCCGATAGCGGCCACAGCGCCTTCGACCCGCCCAACAGCCGCGCGCTGGTAGCGGCCACGGACCGTTTCGGGGGCTGAGATCGCTCAATGGATGCGCGTGGAACGCATCGGTGCCTGCGGTTACCGCCGTAGTACCGCTTCGCCGCGCAATCTGTTACATGGAATCATGCAACGAAGAGAGTTTGCGTGCGCGCTGGTCACCCTGACCCTTCCGCGGGCTGGCGCTGCCCAACCGCCGGCCGCGAGCCGCAGTGGATGGATTAATGTCCGCGCATCCGGCGCCGCGGGCGATGGCGCGCGCCTCGACACCGCGGCGATCCAATCCGCCGTAGATGCCTGTGCGCAGCATGGCGGCGGAACCGTCTGGTTTCCGCCGGGCACTTATCTTTCGGGAACGATTGTCCTGCGCGATCGCGTACGCCTGGAAACCGGAGCGACTCTGCTTGGCAGCACCGGTCTCGCCGACTATCCGACGCACATTCCCAAGCTGCGCTCCTACACCGACAGCTACACGGAAAAGAGGCTCATTTATGCCGAGGGAATCCTCGGGCCGGGGCTCGAAGGCGATGGCGCCGCCGTTCGCACTTCCGACTGCCACATCGTTTCGGGTGACGATGCCATTGTCCTGAAGAGCACCGCGATGCGTCCATGCCGCGATGTGGTCGTAAGCAACTGTGTGACGGGCTTCGCAGTCACCCAATTGAAGATCTGACGTTGCGCGACGTTTCCCTTTCGTTCGAAGGCGGAGGTGCGCCGGTGGACAGTGTTCCCGAAGACCCCGAGAAATATCCGGAGTATAAGATGTTCAGCCCTCTCCCAGCTTTCGGATTGTACGTGCGCTACGTCCGGCATCTTCACGCTGAGAACGTCCGCTGCACATCGGTCACTCCGGACGCTCGCCCCGCAATGTGTTTCGAAGACGTGCAGGACTGATTCCCACCAACCGGCCAGGCCTCTTATACTGGTCCGGTGAGAACCGCGCCGTTTCTCTTCGCAGCCTTGGCTGCCGCCATGGCTCAGCCTGTCCCGCGGCCCAGCGACTGGCCAGTCTACGGGCGCGATCCTGGAGGTAGGCGCTTCTCGCCCCTCGACCAGATCAACACGAAGAACGTCGTGCAACTGCAGCGCGCCTGGGTCTACCACACCGGTGAGCGTGGCCGTGCGTTCGAAGTCACTCCGATCGTCGTCGATGGCCTGCTATACTTCGTCACTCAGTCGCAGAAGATCGTGGCCCTTGAGCCCGAGACGGGCAAGGAGATCTGGAAGTTTGACCCGCACTCTCCCGCGCGCGAGATCCGCGGCGTGTCCTACTGGCCGGGCGATCGCAGAATCGCGCCACGCATCATTTTCGGCACTGGCGACGGCCGACTGATTGCACTCGACGCCAGGACCGGAACTCCCGCAGCCGGCTTCGGCGACAACGGCACCGTCGATCTGAAAGTTGGAATCACCGACAAGTTTCCGCGGGCGCCGTACGCCATCACATCGCCACCGGCTATATATCGCAACGTGCTGATCGTCGGACCGAACACCCAGGAAGGACCGAGCCTTGGCCCGAGCGGCGATCCTCGCGCCTACGATGCGCGCACGGGCAAACTCCTGTGGCGTTTCCACTCCGTGCCCCAGCCCGGTGAACCGGGCAACGACACGTGGGGTCCCAACGGGTGGAAGGACCGCTCCGGCCCCAGCCAGTGGGGACCGGCGACCGTCGACACTGAACGCGGCACGGTGTTCATTCCCATCGGGAATCCCGCTGACAGTTTCTATGGCGCCGACCGCAAGGGGACCAACCTGTACGCGAATTGCGTGGTGGCGCTCGACGCGCTCACCGGCAAACTGCGGTGGCATTACCAATTGGTGCATCACGACATCTGGGACTATGATGTGGCCGCTCCTCCCGCGCTAGTCGAAGTCAAGCGCGGTGGAAAGACTATCCCCGCCGTCGCCCAGATCACTAAGATGGGGCTTCTGTTCATCCTCGACCGCCTCACCGGACAGCCGGTCTTCGGCGCGGCCGAGCGTCCCGTGCCCCGCAGCGATGTTCCCGGAGAAGAACAGTGGCCTACCGAGCCGTTCCCGCTCAAACCTCCGCCGCTCGCTCGCATGAGCATGAACAAGGAAGACATCACGACGCGCACGCGCGAGGCCCAGAAGTTCTGCGCCGACTGGTTCAGCCGCCTACATAACGAGGGCCCGTACACCCCGTTCGGCACTTCGCCCACGCTGGTCTTTCCCGGCACCATGGGCGGCGGCAACTGGGGCGGCGTGTCTTTTGACCCAGCGCTCGGGCTCATCTTCGTCAACACAAGCGCGCTAGGCGGCGTCGGACGCATGGTGAAGACGGAAGTCGGCGCGCCCGTGCCGTGGCGCAACGAGGGCGGATATCAGCGCTTCATCGATCCCGATGGCTACCCGTGTCAGCGGCCACCCTGGGGCGAACTGACCGCCATCAACGCCGAGGGCGATATCGCCTGGCGCGTGCCGCTCGGCAACTACGATGAGATGGACGCGCGGGGCATCCGCAACGCCGGCGCCGCCAACATGGGCGGTTCCATTGCCACCGCGGGCGGCCTCGTCTTCATCGGTGCGACCACCGACTCGAAATTCCGCGCCTTCGATTCGCGTACGGGAATTGAACTCTGGGTCACGCGCCTCGACGCCACCGCCGACACCGGTCCAATCACTTACCAGGGCCGTAACGGGAAACAGTACGTTGCGATTGCCGCCGGTGGCACCAACCGCTTCCGCATGCTGGCTGGAACGGCCGATGAGGCCGCCGATTCGTTGATCGTCTTCGCCTTGCCCGATAACCCTTCGAGTCCCGTTCGCGACACGACTCAACTCACGCGCCCCGCTGCCGCGGTCCCTTCGGCTGCCGTTGAGCTTCCCGACGCTCCCGGCAAAGCCGACGTGCAGGAGATGTGCACGAAGTGCCACGGTGCGGCTGTGTTCACCCGCCTGCGTATGTCCAGCGCCGGCTGGCAAGAGGAAGTTTCCAACATGATGGAACGCGGCGCCGCCGGAAGCGAGCAGCAGATCCGCGCGGTGATCGATTACCTGGCGAAGAACTTCGGGCGCTAGGCCGCCTCCGCTACCGACTTCATCTTCTCCAATCCTCGTCTGGCTGTCTCCAGCGCATCTCCTTTCCAATATGCAGGGTTGAATACTTCAAGAGAGAGCACCAGGCCCGGATTCACGCCGTGGAGGTCGGCGAGTAGCTGCTTCAGCGGAGCGACGCCGTCGCCAGGGTAGACGCGGTCGCGATCGGCGATGGTCTCCCGGGCGAGTGTTGCCGGATAGTCATTCATGTGCAATACGTGCACCGCCTGAGCGCTCAACATCGGCAGTCCGCGAAAACCGGAGCCTCCCTTGTAGAGATGAAACACATCCGGCAGCACGCAGGCCTTCGGATGATCCGTGCTCATCGCCACGAATGCTGCATCCGCGAGTCGCCGCAGATTCACCGACACGCCCCAGAACTCCAACTCCGGCACCACACCCATCCGATCGCCCAACTCCAGCACCGCCCGGTAACGGTCCACGATTCTGGGCAGAGCGATTTCGGGGCCAGTCGTAGCGCCCGCCGGGGGCGCCGCGATTCGCATCCCGCCAATCCGTGCGACCATGTCCATTTCGCGGCGAAGCTGCTCCATGGCCGCCGTCCGTTTCGCCTCGTCGTCGACGATCCATTGCGGGAATGCGATCGCGCTCTCCACTGTCAGGCCGAGGTCGGCGATCCGCCGCCGCAGATCGGGCCAGGATCCGGAGTACGCCGTGAGCTGGGTCAACCAGGGCTCGAGCGCGTGGTACCCGGCCTTCGACGCAATTTCCGCGGACTCCGCAATCCCCAGCTTGAATCCCTGCAGAGTTGCAGTGTTCAAGCAATAGCGGAAGGCCGGTCGTGCCGGCTGCGCCGTCGCGCGTGGCAGGCCGGCCACCGCCAGCGCGGCGGTTCCGAGAAAGTGTCGCCTTTTCATATATCCAGCTCGGTTTTCTCACTATGAGTGCATGATTGTCAAGAGAAATAAGCTACTTATTCATCAGTAATTTACTGCAATTTTTTATCACTCTAGCTTCGAGTGTGCTAATAATATTCGCAGGAACCCTCAGGTATTGATCCAGGGTTCCGGCCAATTAACCAAAAACATTCATAGTGGAGGTTGTTCGATGAAGATTCGTCCGCTCTATGACCGCATTGTGGTCAAACGGATTGAGCAGAAAGAGCAGATGCAGGGAGGCCTGTACATCCCTGATTCCGCCAAGGAAAAGCCCCAGGAAGGCGAAGTGGTTTCCGTCGGGAAGGGCAAGCGCCAAGAAAAAGACGGCAACATCGTACCGCTTGACGTCCAGGTAGGCGACCGCATCCTGTTCGGAAAATATTCCGGCAGTGACATCAAGCTGGATGGTGAAGAATATCTGATCATGCGCGAGGACGACGTCCTCGGCGTTCTCGAAGGCAAGCCCCAGGTGGCCAAGAAGGCGTCGTAAGGAGCTATAAAAGCAATGGCGAAACAGATTGTATATTCCGAAAGTTCGCGTCAGGCGATTCTGCGCGGCGTCAACCAGTTGGCCGACGCTGTGAAGGTCACGCTCGGCC
>Ga0126381_100002887_pt1 | contig 18670 bp, 12 predicted proteins | sample PanSoiMetPlot_28_FD_96465 | JGI IMG/M metagenome (GOLD analysis project Ga0126381, IMG submission 96465) | Tropical forest soil microbial communities from Panama - MetaG Plot_28 | ecosystem: Environmental > Terrestrial > Soil > Tropical forest > Bulk soil | place: Panama | collected 2016-02-17
GCATTCCTGCCGTATTTGTAAGCTGTCTTGCGGAAGGATATCCAGCGCGGCCTTTCTTCGAGCCATTCAATACGAAAGCTCGTACTTTGGGATGGCAGGTCCACGAATTGAAGACCGGTCACGACTGCCATGTGGAGCGCCCCGCAGAAGTCGCCGACATTTTGCTCTCTGTTGCTTCGGATTCATAAACTGTTGAAACATCGCGATTTCACTCATCGTCCGGGGCTTTGACCTTTCCTACTCTACCCTGTCGGTTTTGACAGGTGGCGAAGAAAGACGGCTTCCGCTTCAACGTTTCCCTGCCACCTAGACGTAACGCCCTGCCCTGCGCGCCGAAGCCCCCCTGCCAGGGGTAGGGCCGGATGCCCGACTCTTGGCCCAACGGAGCCTCAGAGCCTTCCTGGGAAGGGCCTGAGCCTTCACAATCGACCCAGAGATTCGTTCCCACAATGCACACGGGCCGTTGCTCGCCAAAAACTCAAAAAGATGACCGCCACCTAGACGTTACGCCCTGCCCTGCGCGCCCAACCCCACCCGCCAGGGGTGAGGGCCATGCCCCTGCTTTTGCTCTAGCGGAGCCTCAGAGCTTTCCTGGGAAGGGCCTGAGCGTTCACAATCGACTCCGGAGATTCGTCCCCACAATGCACACGGGGCCGTTGCTCGACAAAAACTCAAAAAGCCCTGCCATTGACCGCCATCTAGACCTAGGCTAACCCTCTTTCCACATCTATTTATACGTTTTGCATTCTTTCTGCGAAAAATTTCGCGCTCAGCACGCCTAGCGTCTCGTTTCCCATACCCGCCAGGGTGAGCCAATGAGCCCGACAATCAGCCTTGTGCCGCTGTTGTTGGGGTGGGAGCGAATATCACTGATGTCTGAAGCGTCTTGTGCTCATCCTTCTCATGGCCTATGGCCGTGGATTCTGTGCAGTAACTGTGCAGTGTGCCCCTATTTCATTGAATCTGTTAGCCGAATTTCGATGTGGACTATCGGGGATAGTTAACGCGAGAGGAGCTAACAGGATTCTTCACAGTATCCGGGGTGCTGCACAACCTGCTGCACACTTGCAGGACATCAACACCCCGGAACATCCCCAGACACCCACCTAAATCCTTGAATACACAAGAAGACGTCCTCCCACCCCGATTTGTTGAAATAATTCTCCACGGCAGGTCAGCGGGCAGAACGCGGAGTTGCGGGCGCAGCGTCTCCGTTGGCGGCTTTAGGCTGCTTCGCGTGCGGCTTGGCTGCAGGTTTGGAGTTGCCCTTCGCCGCGTCCTTTCGGTTCGCGGCGTTCCGCTCCCAGATAATTCGCAGTCCCTCGAGGGTAAGAAAATCGTCCACGTGCCTGATGAATTTCGATCCAGTCCCGATCATCGGACCGAGCCCGCCGGTCGCGATCACGTGGGTGTCTTTGCCCAACTCGGCCAGCAGAAGTTCGAGGATGCCGTCGACGAGTCCCAAATATCCGTAGTAAAGGCCAGATTGCAAACTGCCAACCGTGTTGGTTCCAATCACGCGAGCGGGCTGGCGAATTTCGACGCGCGGCAACCGCGCCGTGCGCTCAAAAAGCGCATCTGCCGAAATTCCAATTCCCGGGCAGATCACGCCGCCAAGATATTCGCCTTTCGCTGAAACGCAGTCGAACGTGGTCGCCGTGCCGAAATCGACAATCACGCATGGCGTGCCATATTTCTCAATCGCGGCAACCGCGTTCACGATCCGATCCGCGCCAACCTCGGCGGGATTGTCGTAATGCACTGGCATCCCCGTCTTGACACCGGGCTCAATAAAGAGCGGCCGCAGATTGAAATAGCGTTCGCAAACTTGCCTCAGCACCGGATCGAGCGGCGGCACGACCGACGACACCACAATCCCGTGAATCCCTTTTGACTCGAGTCCTGCCATCGAGAAGAGATTGCGGAAAAGGACGCCGTATTCATCTACCGTGCTGGTACGCGAAGTAGCGACCCGCCAGTTCGCCAGAAGCCGCTCGTAGTCAGCGTCACCTGCGGCATCGCCACCAGGATGCACTTTGGCCACACGAGCGAAAACGCCCAGCACCGTATTCGTGTTCCCGACATCAATGACAAGCAGCATTGATTGTTATTATCGTCGTGCGGTTGCTATCTCTCCCGCACCGTCCCGCTCAACACCGTCTGCATCCCATGCGAAGTTTGAATCCGCAAAAACCCGCGCGAATCGAGCCCCTCGGTAGTTCCCTCAAACGCCGAGCCATTCTCGTCGATCCGAACCTTCTTCCCCACCACCCAGGAGGAATTCTCTGCAAACCGCCTCAGAATCGACTCCCGAGCCTCCGGCTCTTCGAGCAGTTGCCGGTACTCGCCGTCGAGAGATTTTAGCAAAGCGGCAATCAATTCCACGCGCGACCACTCGCCGCCTGTCTCGAGTCGTAACGAGGTCGCCGGCAAGTCTTTCGGGAAACTCGTCTGGTTTACATTGATCCCGATGCCGACCACGATGTAGCGGACTCGTGTCGCCTCAGCATTCATCTCGGTGAGAATCCCGCAGACTTTGTTGCCGCCAATCAACACGTCATTGGGCCACTTGAGATCCACTTTCAGCCGCGAATCCACCTGCTGAATCGCCGCCTGCACGGCGAGGCCGCTGGCCAACGATAACGGCAACACATCGGAAGGCGGCAGTGCCGGCCGCAACCCAACCGAACAATAAATTCCAGTCGATCGCGGAGACTGCCACGAGTTCGCGCCGCGCCCCCGGCCGGCCGTCTGTTCCTCAGCCAGGAACACGCTGCCCTCGGGAGCGCCTTCGGCGGCGGCAGCCATTGCAGCGGTATTGGTCGATCCGATTTTGTAGAAGTGATGCAGATGCGCGGCAAAGATTGTGCCGCGCAACAGCGGACGAAGAATCTCCGGCAGAAGCAAATCGGGAACTGAGCGCAACCGGTAGCCGGTCGCGGGATGCCCCGCCACATCGACACCCAGGCCGCGCAACTGCTGAATCAGCCGCCACACTTCCGACCGGCTCGAAGAAATCTCCTCGGCAATCTTGGTGCCGCTGACGACAACGGTCGCGTGCTCCATCAGGAGCCGGACAATGTGGCCAAGCCGCAGATCAGTGGGCTGTGGAGCGTGCGCCGCCGGCCCAGATCGCGCGCTTTTTTGCGGGCGAATTGGAGAAGCCTTGCCGATGGCGAGATTATGCGCGAATCGCGGTCAAACGACAAATCGGCTCACTGTGCCGTCTCCGTAAAGGTCGCGGTTGGATGTCCGAGTGCATATTGCCCTTCGGCGGTCACGTGCACGGTTTCCGCCTTCGAGGGCAGAGTCAGCACGACAGATGCCTTCCCCGTCGAGTCGGTATCGACAATCCGGCTCGCGAGCGTTCCAGCCGTCGTTGTAAAGAAAACGGTCGCGCCGGAAGCGCTCCCGCCCGAGCTGCTCGGATTCAATGTCACGCTAAGCGTCAACTGGCTACCGGCCGCGCCCTTCTGCTTGTTGCCAGTCATGGTGAACGACGCCGGAGGATTCCCAACCAGAATGTATCCACCCTGCTGTTGCGACACGCCGTTCGTGTCGGTACCGGGCACGCTGTAGTGATAGAAACCGGGCGTGCTCCCGCCCGTCACTGTAATTCTTCCCTCGTGTCCCTTGCTCAACGTGGGCTGGGCCACAACTACCGTGATGCCGCTATCGGACGTTGGAGTCCCCAGCGTCACCGTGGCTGTTCCTGACGTGACCTTCGGCAGCAGCGTGACCTTGTTGCCCGACGAAACCATCGTCGTATCCGGATTCAGATCCCACTCGGCTCCCGGCAATTGCGCCGTGCCGCTGACGACTAGCAACGTCGCGGAGTAGGGAGCAAAGCCCATTGAAGAGGACCACGCGCTGGTTCCCGATGCGACAATCTGCGTCGGATCCGTCGATGACAGCGTGTACGAAGTCACCTGCTGCGGGGTGAATCCGTTGAATGTGAATTGAACCTGATCGCTGTTCGAGGGATCTTTATTCAGCACCAGTAGCGTCAAAGTATTGCCGGCCGAGTTAAGAGCCGCATAGCTGCTGAACAGATCTGGATCGCCATCGTTTGTATCAGAGACAGAAGTCGTCGCGAGGCCGTGATGATGTCCGTCATAGTTGGTAAACAGTTTCAGCGCAAGATAATTGGGATTCCCCGGCACAGGCGCCACCCACCGCGATGCGAGATACACGCGGTCCCGTCCCAAAATTCCGTAAGCATCCGCATCGCCGAGCGCCGTCGAGAAGTCTGACTCACCCGCGAAGTTCGCGCTCCATTCCGTGAAGCTGATCGGCGTGTTCGGATAAATCATGTTCGCGGTTGCGCGAATCCGCGGAATGCGGAAGGGGATCGTTTTGTTGGGCTGGATGAATGTCGCCCAGTTCTGATTAATCGTGCCCGACTCGCTCACGTACGTCGGATCCCAGTAGTCACGATAGATGCGCGCGGTAAGCGCCTGCTTCTCAGCCTGCGTCCATGTGGAAGTGTCCGGGCCATCCGGATACGCGTGAACGTCGAGCACATCGACCGATCTCACTCCGTCGCGCTTATCTTCCCAGTAGACTTCGTTGAGCCACCAGGGCAGCAAATCGACTCCGGCATGCGCGCCTTTGTCACTGCCGTTCGCGCCGTTCCAATAGAACCACCAGCAACAGCTCACCGGTCCGAAGCGGATCGCCTTCGAGTCCCATCCTTTCAGGTTGCGCGCCCCGGTCACGAACGTGTCGCGCATTTCGTTGTAGGCCGTCGGCTGGGGATGTACATCGCGATGCGTGCCACCCCAGATGTCGATCTCGTTATCCATGTTGTAGAAATGCGGCGAAGTGCCAAATGCCGAGGCCAGCGCCGAGGACCACTGACTTCGGTACAAACTGTTCGGCGGATCGCTCGTGCCAGGCTGATCGAGTAGCGGATAGTTCGCGTCGTTTGGATTCGCGGTCAGGGTCGTGGAGCAATCGGTCTTCAAACCGTTGCCTGCATCGGTGTTAAAAGGATCGACGGAGCATTGCGATCCGTACTTTGCCACCGAAAAGCTCCAGTGTCCGTTTGCTCCATTCTCCGCCGATTGTGCGACCCACGGCAACATCACCATTGTCATCAACGGATGACTGCCGGCATTCTTTACGTCAGTGATGAATTTAGTGGAATCCCCGTCGCCGATCTCAGTGTAATTGAAGTCCTCGAAGTAATAATCATTTGCAGCGTTGTACGTGAACAGCTTCCAGTTGTAGCGGGAAGTTGCGTTCCCGCCCCAGCGCACAACTGTTAATCCGCTGTCGGTGATCGTCGGTGCATCCTGCGGGTAAGCTCCGCCATAAACATAGGAGCTGATCGTGTGTCGATTATTCAGTGCATCGACGGTCACGTTGATGCTGACGGTTCCGGTTGCTTTCGGCGAAGAATCCGAAGTTAAAGATTGATTGGCCGGGGACGCGGCTTGCGGCTTCGTTTGTGGCCCACCGGCAAACGAAATGCCTGCTGCGATTACGATAAGGCAGAGAACTGCGAAGGCACGTGCGAAGGAGTACATAGGGGAAGGACCTCCGTTGCGTCCAAGTCTAGTGGTGGGAGTTCGAATGTCGAGGCACAGAAGTACATCTGTTCGGAAATCCGGAATGGAAACTGCGCCCACACAGAGAAGCCTGATGCGCTACGCGGGGACCACGCGCATGCTCATATCCGCCGCGTGCGTCGAGTGTGTGAGGAGGCCTACGGAAATGAAGTCGACCCCGGCCTCGGCGTAGGCGCGCACATTCTCCAGGCGAATGCCGCCGGAGCATTCGATCGGAATCCGGTTGGGGGCTTTATTCGCTCCCGTCTGCAAACAGCGCTCCACCGCCTGCCGGACATCTTCGGGAGACATGTTGTCGAGCAGAACGGCCTCGGCGCCGTTGGCCAACGCCTGGTCCAACTCGGCTAGCGTCCGCACTTCCACTTCGATCGGCTGTGAGCCGCGGCGATTGTGATGTGCGCGCTCGAGCGCGGGAACGATTCCGCCAGCCAGCGAGATGTGATTGTTCTTGATCAGCACGCCATCGGAGAGATCGAGCCGATGAATCTGCCCACCGCCACAACGTACCGCATACTTGTCGATCACGCGCAAACCGGGAGCAGTCTTGCGAGTGTCGAGTATGCGTGCGCGAGTTCCTGCCACGGCCTCAACAAACATGCGGGTAAAAGTTGCGATCCCGCTCATGCGCTGCAGAAAATTCAAAATGACGCGCTCGCAGGAAAGAATCACGCGTGCGTTGTGCCGGATGACGGCAACCGACTGTCCAGGCCGCAGCCGCACGCCGTCGAAGATTTCTGGATGGGTCGTGACTTCGTAGTGGGCGGTGACGGCTCCATCGAGCGCGGCATAGACGTCGAGAATCCGTGCCACGACGCCGATGCCGGCCAAAATACAATCCTGCTTCGAGATAACTGTGGCCGAGGCACGCTGGTTGGGGTCAATGCAGGCGTAGCTGGTCGCATCGCGCGTCGCCCGGTCCTCGAGCAGCGCGTTCTCCAGAATCGCCGTTAGCCGCCTTGAGTTCCAATCCATAGCGTAGCGACGTTGCTTCTAACGTCTTTGCCCCGTGGCGAGAGAGACCTAGCAAGCTACGTCTCTACGCTCATTGGCAGCCCAACTCCCTCAACTTGCTCTCGGTCTTATCCTTGAGTACGCCCAGTTCGTGCTGCTGCTTTCGCAAATTCTCCACCACGTTCTGCGGAGCCTTAGCTAGAAACTGCTCGTTTCCCAGCTGCCTCTGCCCGTTGCCGATGCCCTTTTCCAGTTTCTCCAATTCCTTCTTCAGGCGCTCGCATTCCGCGGAAAGGTCGATCTTCCTCTCGAAGATCAGGTGCACGTCAAACCGCGCCGTGCTGCGTGCCCCTGCATGCTTGGCAAGGGACGTTTCTAAGAACCCAATCTTGTCCACGTTCGCGAGCCGTTCGACCGCACCGTGATTCTGTTCAATCAGTGTCCGAATCCCAGCTTCGTGGGCGAAGACCTCGATCGGCACCTTGACCTTCGGCTCAACCTTCAATTCCGCCCGCAGGTTCCGGATGCTCACAATCAGATCCTGCAGAATTGCCATATCGGTCTCGGCCGCGAGATCGAATTGATTCTCATCCGCCTGCGGGTACTCCGCCAACGCAATCGACTTCGCCGGAGCCTGACCCTCGTAGATCGCCTGCCATATCTCTTCAGTGATAAACGGCATCACCGGATGCAGCAAACGCAGCGAAGCATCAAACAGATTGACCAGATTCGCGCACGCGACTTGCGCCACGCTCTTGTCTCCGCCTTCTTCAAAATTCAACCGAGGCTTGATCAACTCTAGATACCAGTCGCAAAACTCGCCCCAGAAAAAGTCGTAGATGCTGTTCGCCGCTTCGTGGAAGCGGTAAGTCGCCAATGCATCGTTGACACTGGCAGCCACGCGATTGAACCGAGACAGAATCCAACGATCCTCGAGGGTTGACCCATGGAAGTGAGCAACGCCAGCGGAGCGGCGGACGCTTGAGCGGGCCCCGAGCGAAGTCGAAGGGCGCCCGGGCCGCAGGCCCGGCTCGATTCTGTCCACATTCATGAACATCAACCGCGCCGCATTCCAAATCTTGTTTGCGAACGCCCGATACCCATCCGTCCGGCTCTCACTGAAAGCAATGTCCGTCCCAGGGGCAGCCATCGCTGCCAGGGTGAAGCGGGTCGCGTCGGTGCCAAATCGCTCAATCACCTCCAGCGGATCGACCACGTTCCCCTTGGTCTTCGACATCTTCTGCCGCTCGGCATCGCGCACCAGTGCATGAATGTAGACATGATGAAACGGCACGCTGTCGTTTTTGAAGTTCTCCCAGCCGTTCGCCTCCTTGATCGCGGGGTCCTGCTTGTGATCGCGCATGAAGTGGCATCCGAACATGATCATGCGCGCGACCCAAAAGAAAAGAATTTCGTAGGCCGTAATCAGCAGCGTTGTGGGATAGAACACCGCCTGATCGCGCGTCTTCTCCGGCCATCCGAGCGTCGTGAACGGCAGCAGTCCAGACGAAAACCATGTATCGAGCACATCCGGAACCTGCTCCAGCTTCGCCCCGCACTTCGCGCACTTCGTCGGCGTCTGGCGCGCCACAATCACTTCCCTACAGTCATTATTGGTGCACGTCCACGCCGGAATCCGATGTCCCCACCACAACTGCCGCGACACGCACCAGTCGTGGATGTTGTTCATCCAGTTCAAATAAATGGTTCGATAATTTTCCGGAACGATCGTGATCTCACCGGACGCAACCGCCTCGCGCGCGCGATCCGCCAATGGCTTGATCTTGACAAACCATTGCTCGGAAAGCCGCGGCTCAATCACGGTCCCGCAGCGGTCGCACTTGCCAATTGCGAGCGCATAATCCTTCTCGCCAACCAGAAATCCCTGCTCCCGGAGATCGTGCAGCACGCGTTTCCGGGCTTCAAACCGGTCGAGCCCCGCGTACACGCCCGCGTTCTGGTTCATGTGGGCATGCTCGTCCATGATGTTGATCTGCGGAAGACTGTGGCGTTTGCCCGCTTCAAAGTCGTTCGGATCATGCGCCGGCGTCACCTTCACCGCGCCGGTGCCAAACTCCGGCTGCGCCAGTTCGTCGGTGATGATCGGAATCTCGCGATTCATCAGCGGCAGCAGAACCTTCTTGCCGTGCAGATGCGTGTAGCGCTCGTCCTGCGCATTGACGGCAATCGCGGTGTCGCCAAGCATCGTCTCCGGCCGGGTCGTCGCCACGGTGATGAATTCCTCCGTCCCGATCACTGGATAGCGAATCTCCCACAGCTTTCCCGCGACGTCCTCGTGCTTTACTTCGAGATCGGAGATCGCCGTCGTGTGCCACGGGCACCAGTTCACGATGTAATTCCCGCGGTAGATCAGGCCTTCTTCATACAGACGAACAAACACCTCGCGCACCGCGTGCGAAAGATTCTCGTCCATCGTGAAGTACTCGCGATCCCAGTCGACCGACGCGCCCAGCCTCTTCATCTGGTCAAGAATCGCGTTGCCGTAAAGCTTCTTCCATTCCCAGACGCGTTCCACAAACTTCTCGCGGCCCATTTCACGCCGCTTGATGCCTTCGCTAGTGAGTTGCCGCTCCACCATCATCTGCGTCGCGATGCCGGCATGGTCGGTCCCCGGCAGCCACAAGGTGATGAAACCGCGCATGCGATGCCAGCGCACGATGATGTCCATCTGCGTCTGGTTGAGCATGTGCCCCATGTGCAGTCGCCCTGTGACGTTCGGCGGTGGGAGCAACAGAGTAAAGACAGGCCGAGTCATTCCTTCGAAAAGCTGGCCTTCGGGGGGAGTCGGCACGGAGAAGAGTTTTTCTTTGATCCAGAAGTCGGCCCAGCGCGTCTCAATCGCGCCCGGCTCATAAGCTTTGGGCAATTCATGCGGCATAGAAACGGTTGAGCACTCAGACGTCAGCATTCGCCAGTCGAAACTGCTCTTCCCATCTCAACTGACCACCGAATGCTGAATGCTGAGTGCTCCATTGATCTTACCTACCGAAGAAAAGAAGGGCAAACCGGAGCGGGGGTGAGAACACAGAGGGAGGGAATATGCACCCCCAAGGACGAAGGTGCGACTACTTCCGGTCGTGAGATACGCTAGTTGATCTTTGAGAACAAAAGCGCCGCGCGGCATCAGGATTGCTGTACATCAACACTCAGAGAAACTTGCTGGCCCGACTGCTGACTCCGTTCCAAAAGCGTTCAGATTCGAGGCGCTTGGTTCTCCCGAACATTGAAGCGTTTAGTCAGGTACCGTCTGCGACAATTCCAAGCAATCGCAACAGGCACGAGTGGCGTTGCAAAAGGAGCTCCAACGTTTTCTTAGTGCCCACGCCGTTTAAGTTCCTTCAATAAGGGTTCTACATTCCACATTGCTGGGGCCGGTGAACTTGAATTCTTAAAGTGTGTACGACCTGGTCGCAGGTTAGCCAAGAGCGCGGTTGAGTATCCATTCCCAGCCTTCCTTGATCCAAGTTGCCACCTCGCACTCCGCATCTCGACCCACCTTGGGTCGATAGTAGAGTCCGAGGCCGTGTTCAGTTTGCGATTTGGATCACTTCCAATCTGATCGTACGCATGAGCTCCGATCTCAAGGGTACCCGCTATGCGGTCTGGGGGGAGACTCTTTGCCGCGCGCCGTAAAGCATCTCCTTGGCTGCGGCGACAGCTTCTTCCACAGAACCGAAAGGACCGCCTAGACTCCGATCACTATGGTACAGCTTTCGGTTGAAATCGAGCTTGTGCTCGACGAGATAAATGCGCCGGAGAAACCACTCTTCTCCGTCAAAGACAATCAGAATATGCTCCGGATTGGCCATGGCCTTAGTGTTGCTCTTCATCTCAACCCCCAACATGTTGCAGCACGTTGCAGCATGTGCCAGATCACTCTGCGCGGGAAGTTTTCAGAGTTGCTAGTTTTGCCTTGTTCAATCTGGGAGACGGACCTCCGATGCCGGTGTTCGGTCGGGCAGCGAAGCCAGATACGAGTCTTCCAGAACGGACCAGCTCCACTCAGGTAAGGTAGAGGAGATTCTAACGGCTGTGCGAGCGGTGTTTTTCGTCCGCATTTTTTCAGCCTCGCCACTACCCTTTGGTGACAGACTGCGTGCAAATGGCGTGTCGCGCTAACGAGAATTCCACTGTGAGTTCATCATCACGCTTCCGAAACGTCCAAACCCGATTCGCTTCCAGAGCCACTCGCGAACATTTTCAGGGAGCACAACCTTGGGGCGTTGGAAGGTCCCTGATGTGGCGACGGCCGGCTGAGTAGAATCATCACAGGGATTGACGAGAGCGTAGTCTTCGTTACATGGGATCGCCATCGCGGCGTGAAATTCACCACTGCTTTGATCAAAGGCAAAAGAGGCGATTTCGCCTCGCGAATTGATGTCGTTGCCAAATATTAGAAACAACGATGTTGAACCTGGCTTCACGAGGCTGTTGATATCGGTCATCACCCCATCATTCCAGAGGAAGGCACGACAGTTGAAGTTCTGGTCGCATGATCCTCCGACCACTTGGCCGGCATCGTTCAGGCCGAAAGCAATGCTTCCGAAATCTCCAGGGATCTCGCCGAGATCGGTCATGACACCGTTCCTCCAAAGGAATGAATGCAACGTAGTATCGCCCGGCGGAGAGGCCTGTCCTGTTACTTGACCTTTGGAATTGATGGCCCAGGGAAAGATGTATGAACCACCTAAGGTCCCAATGTTGGTCACGGTACCGTTTTGCCAGATCACGGCATGTTGTGGCGTGGGCGCACCTGGAGCGTTGAAGTTAGGTGAGAGGCAATTTCCTGAGAGACCCACAACCTGCCCGGCATCGTTGATGCCGATTCCCCAAGCTGAGATATCGCCTGGCAGCGGAGGCAATATCTGTATCTCTCCTGTCTTCGGCCCCCAGATCACTGCTTGAATGTCGAGAACTTGGGGTAGGATGCAGTTAGGGTCTTGAGTGTTCTGCTCGGCCATTCCCACCGCCTGTCCCCGATTGTTGATGCCCAGGGCTTGAGCATTATTTCCACCCAGAGTGGGAAGGGCGGTCATGACCCCGTTTTGCCATAGGAAGCCAACACAAATCAGTCCCGTTGGGGGCACGCCGGAGTTGGCATCAAAACCACAGAAGTCTTCGTTGAAAGGATCCGCAGCGGCCGTCTCTGCGTCGCCCACGATCTGCCCTCGAAGGTCCTTCACAGGCCACTGCTCCTGGCTGTTCACACCTCCTAGCGTGCCAAGGTCGGTGACCATTCCGTTGCGCCACAAGGTAGCGTGAACACTCTGGTCGCCGGGCAGGTTGGCGTCACCGACTACCCAGTCATGGTCGCTGATGCCTTCGGCTACGCCTGCGGTACCTCCAAGTGTGCCCAAGTCTTTTACAACGTACTGGACCTTCTGCTGTGGGTGTTGGTTTTGTGCGACTAGTCCGCTGGGCACCGCCAGCGCAGTCGAGAATGTTATGGCGGCGATCAGCGTCAATAATCTGGATTTCATGATTTATCTCCTTGATGCGGCCAGCAGCGTGGCTGCTGATTCCGCAGAGTCTAAGAACAAAGAGGATTGCGGTCAGCACCCGGTCACTGCATCACTCGCCACAACACGAGCAACCAGAAGAGCCACGAAAGCAGAGCCCCGAACTTCACGCCACGCCATGCCACGAACTTTGTGAGCGGGACTGTCATGGGCTGCTTCTCGCTTCCTTACAGGTTGCTCGCTGTGTTGTTTCCACCGCTCCAGCCTCGTTTACTGCTTGTGCGCTTCGAGGTAGATGACCGTGGGAAGGACAGTGCCATTGGGCTCGGTCACAGACGTGAATACCCCCCGCATCTCGCGCATGCTGTCGTCGAATGAGTCGAACAGGGTGAGTGTGAAGGCGAGGACTCCCGACTGGTAAATGTTGACCGAGAGGGTACCGGTGCAGTCGGAACTGACCGTGTAGGTTCCGGAAAAAGTTTCGCTGGCGGCTGTGCCATTCAGGCTGGACCAAGCCAATCCGTTGAGGACGTTTCCGGAAGCATCCAGGGTGAGGATACCGACGGCGGTTCTTGGGCCGACGCCGATGACCGTGCCGTTGTCAGACACCGTCCACTTGCCGGCCGCGCGGGCCAACGAACATTGCTGCCCCCCGTCGGCGTAGGAAGGCAATGCCATGCTTGCAACCAATCCGGCCGCGAATATCACCGCAAGTCCAAAGCGTGCAATTGTGTTCATAATGCGATCTCCTTTGTGTTTTTCTTGAATCCTGTTTCTTTTTTCTCCCCCTCACTTGGACTACGCGACATTCCCTCGAAAAACCGGACATTGCGGGGAAAAAATGACGAGATCTGCCCGCGACGGAGTAAAATCGCGCCTGTTGCCTGTGGGCTTACGAGAGTGCTTATGGAGTCCTCGGCGGAAAGCGTAACGTTGTTGCTCAACCGCTTGGCGGGTGGCGACGAATCTGCCGCCGCTTCCCTGGTTCCCCTGATCTACGACGAATTGCGCCAAATTGCTGCCGCCCGGATTCGCCATGAGCGCCCGGATCACACGTTGCAAGCTACCGCTCTGGTTCATGAAGCCTACATGAAGCTTGCCCTGCAGCGGGATGCGAAATGGCAAAACCGCATCCAGTTTTTCGCCGTCGCATCGCAGGTCATGCGCCGCATTCTCGTCGACTACGCCCGCACTCAACAACGCATCCGCCGCGGCGGTAAACAGCACAAAGTGACTCTGGATGAGGGCGTTCTCGTCTCAGCCGGCCGAACGGAGGAGATGTTGGCTGTCAATGAATCTTTGACGAAGTTGGAGAAGATTGACCCGCGCCAGGCGCGGATAGTCGAACTTCGTTATTTCGGAGGTCTAACCATCGAGGAGATTGCCGAGGTGCTAGGGGTCGTGGGCAAGACGGTAACTCGCGAGCTGAATGTAGCCAAAGCGTGGCTTTATGGCGAGTTGAACGAAACTCCTTAGTAGAGCATCGCAATGACCATGCCAGTTAACGGTGTCCTTTTCTCTCAGAAAACATCGCGTAGTTGGTAAGGGGACGGTTTCCGCCATGAACATCGCTGGCAACAACTGGGAGAAGGTCAAGCAATTGTTCCAGGCGGTGCTGGACCTGGACCCTCCCAAGCGAGCGGATTTTCTCGACCAGCATTGTCCGGATCCTGATCTGCGCCGGCAAGTCGAACACCTGCTATCCAGTTATCGGCGGGCTGGCAGCTTCCTGGAGCACCCCGCCATAGGGCCGCGCGCCACTCCTTCCGTTACGCCAGCACCGGACGAGGAGCAGACTTCAAATGCAAGTCCGGGATCGGCCAATTCCTCGGCCACGGAGACGGCCACCGCCGCGCACGCAGATGATCCCATGGTGGGACGCCAGTTCGGGGCGTACAAGCTGATTCGTCGCATAGGTGAGGGTGGCATGGCTGCCGTGTACCTCGCCGAAAGAGCGGATGATGAATTCCGGAAGCAGGTCGCGGTAAAAATCGTGCAGCCGGGATTGGACCACCACGACCTGCTCAACCGCTTCCGCATGGAGCGCCAGACTCTCGCCGGCCTCGACCACCCGAATGTGATCAAGCTGCTGGATGGCGGAAGCACCCCGGAAGGCTTGCCATTTCTGGTCATGGATTACGTTGAAGGTTCCCCAATCGATGATTACTGCGACGGGCACAGATTGTGTGTTGACGAGCGTCTTCAGGTTTTCACCAAGGTCTGTGAAGCGGTGCAATATGCCCACGAACGGGGTGTCGTTCACCGCGACCTCAAACCCGGCAACATTCTGGTAACGACAAACGGTGTCCCGAAGTTGCTTGATTTCGGGATCGCCAAGGTTTTGAATCCCGAGTCTTCTTCCGGACCGCTGTTCGCGACCCAGACCGGCATGCGGTGCATGACCCCTGCCTATGCCAGCCCGGAACAGATGCGCGGCAAACCTGTTACCCCGGCCACCGATATCTATTCGCTTGGCGTGGTTCTGTACGAACTGCTGAGTGGCCATCGGCCCTACCGGCTCACGCAGCATACGCCCGCAGAAATCGAGCGAGCGATTTGTGATCAGGATCCCGAGACTCCCAGCACGGCAGTGAACCGCGTCGAGTCCGAAACCTCCGCCTCGGGGCTTCCCATTACCAAGACTCCGGAAATCGTCAGTCAGACACGCGAAGGACAACCCGAAAAACTTCGGCGCCGTTTGCGCGGTGATCTCGACAACATTGTTCTCAAGGCTCTGCAGAAGGAGCCCGGGCGCCGCTACGACTCGGTCGGTGATTTTTCACGGGACATCGAACGGCATCTGCAACATCTGCCGGTCGCGGCGCGGCGCAGCACACTCGCGTATCGAGCTTCGAAGTTCGCGCAGCGGCACCGGTTCGAAGTCGGATCGACTTTCCTCATCATTTTTTCTCTATTACTGGCAGCCTCGTTCGCGTTCAACCCTCTGGGATTCAGAGATCGCGTTATCGGCCTGGTCTTGCGCACAGGCGGTCCATCACGCTTGGTAAAAGGTTCAGTCAACTCGAAGCTGGTCGGAGGGGCGGGGCTGATGCCGGCAGTATCCTGTGACAGCCTGGCAGACTTGAAATTGCCCGATACAACCATTACTTCATCGCAAATCGTTCCCGGAGGCGGTTTTACTCCACCGCAGAGCGATCCCATGGGAGACCTGCCTCCCTTCTGTCGTTTGGAAGGCGCGATTCGACCGTCTCCAGACTCGGATATCCGCTTCGAGGTGTGGATGCCGGCATCCGGTTGGAACAGCAAGCTCCGCGGCATCGGCAACTGGGGCTTTGGCGGGAGCATCACTTACGGCAACATGGGGCCGCCTTTGCGCAATGGCTACGCTGTTGTTGCTACGGACACCGGACACATTGCCGAGCGTCACGACTTGGGCTGGGCGCTCGGGCACCCCGAAAAGTTGACCGACTTCGGCTATCGCGCCGTTCATGCCATGACGGAAAGTGCCAAGGCTGCGATCCGCAAGTTCTACGGCGAGGCTCCTCGCGCATCCTTCTTTGAGGGCTGTTCCAACGGAGGCCGGGAAGGCTTGATGGAAGCAGAGCGCTTTCCCCAGGATTACCAGGGCATTCTGGTCGGGTCACCCGTCATCAATGCGACACATGCTCTAACGGCCGCACTTTATAACATGCCTTCGTCTCGCGCGGCACATATCCCTCCCAACAAAATACCCGCGATCGCCGCTGCGGTGATTGCGGCTTGCGATGCCCAGGATGGCGTCAGGGATGGCATTCTCAATGAACCGCGGAAGTGCCATTTTGATCCCGACTCTCTTCTCTGCCAGGGAACTGAGTCCGATGGATGTCTGACCAAGCCGCAGGCTGCCCATCTGAAGGAGTGGTACTCCGGACTGCGCGACACGAAAGGAGAACTTCTCTACCCAGGCTACCTCCCGGGAGGTGAAGAAGGTGAAGGAGGCTGGGGCAGTTGGCTCGAAGGTAAGCTGTGGGGGCAAGCGACAATGTCGGTATATGGCATGAACTTTTATCGCAATATAGTCTTCGAGGATCTTGCCTGGGACTATCATTCCGTCAGCGCTCAGAAGGCCCTGGAGATTGCTGACGCCAAGACTGGAGGGATTCTCAATGCGACAGACCCCGATTTACGGCGGTTCAAGGCCCAGGGCGGCAAGCTCATTATCTACCACGGTTGGAGCGATCCAGGTATCCCAACGCTGGCCACAACCAACTATTACGATCAGGTCGCTGCCAGCACGGGAAAGGACGACGTGGGAAGCTTTGTTCGCCTCTACTTAGCCCCCGGGATGCAGCATTGTGGGGCCGGGGCCGGCCCTAACTTCTTTGGGCAGTTCGATATGTCCAGTTTGGGGACGGACAACGTCGCCACCACTTTAGACCCGCAGCACAATATCTTCAGCGCCCTCGAACAGTGGGTGGAGAAGGGCGTTGCACCGGGCCCGATTGTCGCCACCAAGTTCGTGGATGACCTCGATCCTTCACAGGGGGTCAAGCTGACACGTCCCCTCTGCCCCTATCCACAGATTGCAAAGTACAAAGGCACAGGGGACACCAACAGCGCCGCCAACTTTGCCTGTGTCGCGCCGGATCAGCAGCCTTAGGTCAAAAAATCGGGACCGAGGACAACGTTCTTAAGAAGCTGCAGCGATCTCCCGTGAACCGGTTGGCCTCTTCGTGCTCGCACGATCGTGTGCCGACTCAATCCAGTTTCGAATTTCAAGAAGGCTAGTTGGCTCGTCGGGAGGGGTGCATATTCCATCCCTTCCTGTTCTCACCCCGGCAAACCGGACGGGGGTTAGCTACTTCGACGGAAAAAGTGTCCCACCCGGAAACGCATGTTCAGCATGGCGAGCGAACCTACGTGAGAGCTGTTCACAAAAAAGATTCAGCCTCTTCTGGCCAACGTTCCCATGTCCGTTATTCGATCTTCCATCGGTGTCTCAAAGTGGTATGCGAGCAAGATTCGCCAGGGCTACCGACCGCACCCGAGACACTGGCGGGCTCTCGCCGAACTCGTCGGCCTTCGGTCCAGTTCAGCCAAGCCGTAGCTCGGAGAGCGCTAATCCGCAGCGGTGAGGATAGGCAGCCTGATTTTTCATCAACAATGCTCCTGCGCTCAGTACCGACGTAACTTTCTGGTTTCTTTGGGGAAGCCTACCCTGAATGAGGGTACGCATTGGGGGACCGCGATGAGCTGCTGGTTTTATCAGATCAATCAAGAATATTGGCCGCCAGAACGATTTCGAATCGAGATCTGGGAAAATGAGCGCTGGTCCTGGGCTCCTCACAAACTGAGCGGGAGCGGAGAGCCGCAGCCGGGAGATAGTATGGCGTTCTTCTACGCGAAGGCCGGCGGCGTAGACCCTGGTTTTTATGGCTGGGCCGTGGTTCTCGAATACCACAAAGCAGATGACGACAGGAAAAAGCTTTACTTCCGCCCAGTTACGCCAACAAATCATCTGAAAATGCACCCATGGTGGAATGACGAAGCTCAGGAAATCGCAAATGAAGTGCGACGACCAGTGGCGCAGGGTACTATCTGGCGGGTATCGGATGAACAGTGGAGGCGAATCCGGAAAGGAATCACTGCCTGGGTTGCCGGTCGTGGGACTGAAATGTCCTCTGCCGCGACGAGCAGAGGCTAATCATTCGGAATGCGAGAAGAGAATCCCAGGCAACGAAGAACTCGACGTGTTCTCGGTGTGCTGCGCTCGTCACGCACTGCGACGACGACAAACCGCTTGCCTGGCAGGCGGGACGATGAAACCGCTCAATGAAGACCGTCGAATCTACTTGGATCAGAACGCCGTTCGATACTCTTCGATTCTGGATGCCAACCGACCGAAGTTCGCGAAACAATCAAACCATAACTAGGCTTCATCGTGTCGTGACTCGCATAGCTCCCAACTAACCTCCGCAATCGTTTGCTGCACTCGACGCTGCAGGACTGCGCGCACCATCAGCACACATTTCTGTGGGTGCCCTTGTAGTGGGCTGGGAGCGCCGTCTAGAGCAGGCTAATGTTTTGGGCCATGAGCACCTGATCTGTACTGACTTCGGTGTAGATGCCCAAAGCTCCCTAAACGACTGGCACGAGTGGGCTGATCGCTTCAATCGTGCGGGAGAGAATGCGGCGGTATGGAAATCGATATTGGTCCTTCCACCTAAAAGATCGTCTGCGATTCGTCAGCCGGTTCAAACATTCCCGACGAAGGCTCTATTAATTTTCGTGAGTTCCTTTCTCCCATTTCCGAAATCGTTGGCAAACATTTCGTCGTTTAGTTTGACGCGGAAGGCGCAGCTCTGCCTGCAGCGCAGAGAAGCTACCAATTCCTTCGCTCGCTCGCGTTTTGACAACTGACAAAATCATTAGATTCAAGATGCCGGGTGAGTGCAACGGGGATATTACGCCAAACCAAACAACGACTGGTATACGGGTGGCTAACGACCTATTAAGAATCATCGATTCGGATTTAAGGTGTCTCGTTAAGGCATATAATTGCGCGAAACCATGGGGCTGCGCTCCGGCACGAAGCTAGGGCCGTATGAAATCCTCACCCCGCTCGGCGCGGGTGGCATGGGGGAAGTGTACAGCGCACGCGACACGCGTCTGGATCGCACGGTCGCGGTAAAGATTTTGCCGGAGCATCTGTCTTCCAACACTGAA
>Ga0126381_100002889_pt1 | contig 18666 bp, 13 predicted proteins | sample PanSoiMetPlot_28_FD_96465 | JGI IMG/M metagenome (GOLD analysis project Ga0126381, IMG submission 96465) | Tropical forest soil microbial communities from Panama - MetaG Plot_28 | ecosystem: Environmental > Terrestrial > Soil > Tropical forest > Bulk soil | place: Panama | collected 2016-02-17
CTCCTCCGGGTACTGGCTTCCCGGAATCCACACGATGACGTCATAGAGCCGACGGGTGTCCCAGTTGGAGGTCACTTTCAGATGCACATTCGCCGGGCCAGGGCCGATGTGATAGGTTTGGCCGAGCGCTCCGCGAAAGGCCGGCGGCGCCATAGGCCCGGCAAGGGCTGCCAGTAGCGGCCGGGCGTCGCCATATGAAATGGGCAACACCGGTATCTTCGTGATTGTCCGGACATCCTTCAGTTCCAACCGCTTTGCGCCTGGGACCGCGCCGATATCCGGTGTTAACGGATCGCCTGGGTAGATCACGAAGTCCATCACGCTGCCGCGCTGTACGCCATCGGCCGGGCGGAACGCGCCCTTGGGAAACACGTCACCGTTGAAGTAGCCGTCGTCGCGCGGATCGGAGTAGATGAGGCAGCCGACCGCGCCGTGCTCGGCAGCGACCTTCGGCTTGATGCCGCGCCAGGACGCACCGTAGCGCGCGATGACAATGGCGCCTTTCACCGAAATTCCCATGCGCTCGAGCTGGCCGTAATCGTCGGGCACTCCGTAATTCACGTAAACCAGCGGAGCCGTCACATCGCCGTCTTTGGAGTAAGCGTTGTAGGTGGGAAGCTGTTCGTCGTGCTGCGACGAAGTCGGATCGACAGACACCGTCGGCTCGGCGATTTTCGCGGTGAACTGTTTCGGCTCCACCATTGCCAGGACCCGCTCCTTGGGTGTCGGGAAGAGCACGTCGAAGGTTTCGATGTGAGCGTCGAGCCCCCACTCCTTGAAGCGCGCCAGAATCCACTCCGCGTTGTCCTTGTCATAAGGCGAGCCCACGTGGTGCGGGTGCGCCGAGAGGCGTTGCATATACGACCGCAGGTTGCCCGTCTCGGGAATGGCTCGGAATTTGGTTTCCCAATCGCGCTCGGCCGCCGCTGCGGGTGCCGAATAGCCGCGCATGACCATGGGCGCCTGCGGCGCGGCTGGAATCGCGGCGAGGCAGATAGAAACAACGCAAAAAGACAGCCTTCTCATAAATTGGCATTCTACCGCGCGGGGGATGAAGGGAGCCGAAGAGGCAGGACCGTCGAGGGATCGGCGTGTAAACGATTCCTGATCCGTCAGTACCGACACTTCGCTCCCTCACGGTCGCGCCTCCGATACGACGTGAACGGTCATAACGGAGCCGTGAGCATGAGCGAGCGGAGGCGTGATTCAACGTCACCCTACCTCGCGGCTCCTTTGCTCCTTCGGCTGCGAGCTTATGTCACCGGCCCCGGGTTGAACGGGGACAAGGCGTTCCCCAGACCCCACTGCTCGGCCCAAGGTCTCTTTTTGCCGCTGGCGACTTCGAGCAGATAGCGGAAGATTTCCCAGCCGACGCATTCGATCGTGGCATGGCCCGTAGCGATTCTGCCGGCATCGATGTCGATCAGGTCCGGCCATTTCTCCGCCAGCGCGGTGCGCGAAGAGATCTTCACCACCGGAACTAGCGACAGGCCGTACGGACTGCCTTCGCCAGTGGTGAAAACGTGCAGGTTCATGGAGGCGAGCTGCTGCGTACCGCAGATGAAATCGCTGGCGGGAGTGGCCGCGAAGACAAGTCCCTTAGACGTGACCTTCTCGCCATGACCCGCTACCGCGCGGATGGCCGTGCTGCCAGCCTTGGCAACGCTGCCGAGCGCTTTCTCCACGATGTTCGCGAGGCCGCCGCGCTTGTTGCCGGGCGTGGTGTTGGCGCTGCGGTCCGCCTGGCCGGCTGCCAGGTAGTCGTCATACCAGCGCATTTCGCGAATGAGCGCGCGCGCCACATCGGCTGTCTGAGCGCGCGGCGTCAACAGGTGGATGGCGTCGCGGACTTCCGTGACCTCCGAGAACATCACGGTTGCGCCGGCACGCACCAGCAGATCGGCTGCGTAGCCCAGTGCGGGGTTGCAGGTGACGCCGGAGAAGGCGTCGCTGCCGCCACATTGCAGCCCGACGACGAGGTCGGCAGCAGGGCACCTGACGCGACGCTTGCAATCGAGGTGGGCCAGTCGTTTATCCGCCGCCTCCATGATCGCCGTCACGGTCTCCGCGAAGCCGCGCTGGTCCTGTAGGCGGATGATGTTGCCGTCCTCCAACACTGGCAGCTCGCCGGCGAACAGCCGTGCGGGCTGCAGTTTTTCGCACCCAAGGCTGACGACCATCGGAGCGGCGCCCGCATTAGCGTGAGTGGAAATGTGTTTCAGGGTCCTGATGGGCACGCCCGCGCCCGGCGCATCGATGGCGATGCCGCAGCCGTAGGAGTGAGTCACTGCCACCACATCGTCCACATTAGGAAATCGCGGCAGGACCTCGGATTTGATGCGCCGTACCGCGTAGTCCACAGTCGGCGCCACGCACTGGACAGTCGTCGCGATGCCCAGCATATTGCGCGTACCGACGCTGCCATCGGCATTGCGATAGCCCTCAAAAGTGTAGCCGGTCAGTTCCGGAAGCGGCGCGGGCGCAGCGGTGGCGAGCGGCAGATCATCGAGAGCAGGCGCCGGCGGCATGTCGATCATTTCTTCCCGCACCCACGAACCGGCCATAATCTCGCGATTGGCGTGCCCGATTGCCTGCCCGTACCGCAGCACGGGCGCGCCGGGTTCCAGGTCGCGCAACGCGATCTTGTGCGCCTGAGGAATGAACTCGCGCGCCGCCACAGCGTCCTTGGGTCCGCTTCCCTTCCCGGCTCCTTCAGCGGCCACGACGATCGCGACGTTATCGCGCGAATCGACCTGTATGTACATGATTCAATTCTAACGGGCGGCACCCTGCTAACTTTAGTTGTCAATTCGAACCATAACGTATAGCCGATTGATATCTTTTGTAGACACACCGTAGAATCAGGACGGCGATAAAAGTGGGCCGGCACATGGATACCGCATGAACCTGGAAATCGGCACCCAACTCGGGGATTACCGCCTGCTCTCGCGCATTGGCAAAGGCTCATATGGCGTTGTTTTCGAAGCTGAGCACGCCATCACACGCCGCATAGACGCCCTAAAGCTGATGCTCTACGCCGGACCCGCCGCGGCCGACGACGAGCAGCGCTTCCTGCGAGAAATTCAGGTCCAGGCCAGCCTGCAGCATCCCAACATCGCTGCGGTTTATACCGCGTTCCGCACCGAATGGGGACCCGCGTTGGTAATGGAACTCGTCCGGGGCGAATCCCTGCGCGCCGTGATGGATCGCCGCCAGCTCACCGTGAGAGAAGGCGTCGGTTATATGCAGGAAGCTTTGCGCGGATTGAACGCCGCCGAGCGGCACCACGTAGTACACCGCGACATCAAACCCGAGAACATTCTCATCACGCAGGACGGTCTGGTCAAGCTCACCGATTTCGGACTGGCCCACGTGGTGAATGGCGCGCGCCTCACCGGCTCCGGCGAGAACATCGGAACGCCGTGCTACATGTCGCCCGAGCAGGTGATCGGAACCGAGCCCGTGGACGGGCGCAGCGACATCTACTCAGCCGGCATTGTGTTGTATGAAGTAGTCACCGGCCGGCCGCCGTTCCTCGGCACCAACGGGTTCGCGGTGATGCTGGCACAACGTCAAACACCGCCCGTACCTCCCATCGAGCTCAATCCGGCGGTCGGCGCGCGGCTGAATCGCATCATCCTCACGGCGCTCGAAAAAGATCCCGACCGCCGCTTCCCGACGGCCGCCGAATTCAACCGCGCACTGGGCGAGGTGGTCGCCCAGCTAGATGCGCATCCCGTTCCCGTTCCTCTACCCGTGCCCAAGCGCAACCGCTGGAAATGGATCGGCTTCACGGCAGCCGCTTCGACCTTGAGCTGCGCCGCGATTCTGGTGGCCGGGCACATCGCCCGCCGCCCCAGTGAGAAGCCGCAGGCGGTGGTGTCGCCGGCGCCGGCGACCGTGCAAATGCCCGCGCCCGTGCCTGCACCCACGCCTGCAGTAGCGCCGGAAGTCCAGCCGCCAGCGATAACACCGGCGCCGCCCGAGCCGCAACCCACGGTAGTTGCAGCCGAACCCGCCACGCCGGTTCACGCTGAACACCGGCGCACCACGGCGCGGACACGCACTCCAGCTCCCGTTCCCCCCGTACCTGTTATCGCCGCCGACGAGTCGGACCGTTCCCCCGCGGCGGCACCGATGACGGTTGCCGAAAAACCGGAAGGCTCGGCGCCCGCCATCCCACAGCCCCAGCAGCCCAATGCGGCGCCGCAGTCCGCAGCCAGCTTCGAGTCAACCGTTGCCCCGCCGGCGCCGAACCCGCCGGCCGATGCGGACAAGGCAGCCGACACATCTGCCAAGCGCCGTAACCCGATGGTGCGCGCATTCGGCAAACTCTTCCACAAAAAGGGCAGCACCGCTCCCAGTCCCGCCAAGGATCAATAGGCATGGTAATCTCTTGCCATGCCGAGCCGACTCTCCGCCTTCTTTCTCCTGGCGGGCATTCTCACCGCCGCCGATAAGTATCCGGCCGACTGGGCTTCCCTTCAGCCGGAGATCCTGGAGCACTACTCCAACCTCATCCGCATCGATACCAGCTCGCCTCCAGGCAATGAAACCAAGGCCGCCGAGTACCTGCAGAAGGTGCTCGAGCACGAGGGAATCCCGTCGCAAATTTTCGAGCTGGAAAAGGGTCGCGGAAACCTGGTGGCTCGGCTCAAGGGCAACGGCTCCAAGCGTCCCATCCTGCTCATGGGTCACCTCGATGTGGTCGGCCTGCAGCGCGACAAGTGGACTGTCGATCCGTTCGCCGCTCTGCGCAAGGACGGCTTCGTTTACGGCCGCGGCTCCATCGACGACAAGGACAAGGTCACGAGCGCGCTGATGGTGACGATGCTGCTCAAGCGCCTCAAGGTGCCGCTGGACCGCGACGTCATCTTCCTGGCCGAAGCCGGCGAAGAAGGCACGAGCCAAGTGGGTATCGGCTTCATGGTGGACCAGCATTGGAACGACATCGCATGCGAGTACGCCATCACGGAAGGCGGCGCCACCACGTCGCGTGACGGCAAGGTGCGGATTGTCGAGATCGCCACGACTGAGAAGGTGCCTGCCGGCGTCCGTCTCGTGGCCCACGGCGCGGCCGGCCACGGCTCGCGGCCGCGCCTCGACAACGCGGTGGCGCACCTCGCCGCCGCCGTAGCCAAGGTCGCCGCCAACCAGCCACCCATGCGCCTTAACGACACTACCCGGACGTATTTCGAACGCCTCGCCACGGTCAGCTCGCCCGCGGAGGCCGATCGCTTCCATCACTTGACCGACCCGGGCCGTGCCGCCGCGATAGAAGCCTACTTCGCCGGGCACGAGCTCGGGCACTATTCGATTCTGCGGACCTCCGTGGTCCCGACCATTCTGAAAGCCGGATTCCGTTCCAACGTGATCCCGTCCGAAGCCGAGGCGACGCTGGATATCCGCGCGCTGCCCGATGAGAACCTGCCGAAGTTCTACGACTGGCTGCGGAAGCTGATCGCCGATCCGTCCGTTGAGGTGGTGCCGACGCGCGCCGGGTCGCGTCCTTCGAGCCCGCCCTCGCGCTTCGACACAGAGTTATTCCGCTCCTTCGAGGCAACCCAGAAGGAGATGTATCCGGGCGCGATTACCCTGCCCTCGATGCTCACCGGCGCCACGGATAACGCGCAGCTCCGGTCGAAGGGCGTGCAGGCTTACGGCTTCGGACCGATCGTGGACGAGCGCGAAGCCGCCGGACCGGGCGGCGCTCACGGCGACGACGAACGGTTGCAGGAGAGCTCGCTGTATAAGGAAGTGGAGTTCCTCTGGAGGTCGGTGGTACGGGTGACGGCTGACTGAGGCGTTCGCTCAAGCTCGCGCATCAATTCTGTGCATGTGGGGCAGACGATCGGTTTTTGTCGTCTGCCTTCTTCGCCTCGGGTTCGCAGACCGCAATAGGCGACGGCCTACCCCACCGAACCGGCCAGCCGCTCCGGCCCTACCGCGGCGTTATGTCTGTCACCGGCACGTCCCAGTGGCCTAACAGGATCGCGAAACGGCGTTCTTCTTCGCGCTGGTAGGTCGCCTGATCGGGCCAGAGCTGCTTGATTAGTGCAGCTTCATCTGGGTTGGCGGTCGTACCGACGGTCGAGTTCTTGAAGCGGATGGTGACGCGGTAATCCCAGCGGCCATCCTCGGTCATGTGATTCGCCGGCGTTTCGATCTTCACGGAAAGAATGCGGCCGGTCTCGGTCTGCTTCTTCAGCAGCGGGTAGTGGTTCTTCAGGAAGAGCTGCAGGAACTCCTGCTGGTGGCCCCACTGCACCTTGTAGTAATACTCCATGATGTAGGGCTGGTCGGCCGAGGCGTGCGGTGGCGCGCCCTGGGCGAGGACCGGCTGCGCGGCAGCGACCAACAGCAGGGCAAAGAGGATGTACTTCACAGAACGGTTGGCTAGATCTGGCATTGCGTAACATACTAACATCGAAAGACTGTAAGGAGGCCCCGATGCGATTACTGTTTCTCATGCTTGCCGCGGCCGTCGTCTATGCGCAGCCACCCGTGCGTCTGCAGCCCGGCTTCGACTATTTGCAGCCGGCGCGGCTCAAAGCCGATCTCACGTTTCTTTCCTCCGATGCCATGGAGGGTCGCCGCTCGCTCGAGCGCGGTTCGGAAGTCGCCATCCAATGGATTGCGGCCGAGTTCGCCAAGGCGGGGCTCAAGCCTCTGGTGGGCGATTCCTATCTTCAGCTCGTGCCGCTCATCGAATTCACTCCAGACCGAAACCTCACGACGCTTACGCTGTTACGCGGCGGGCAGCGCGAAAGCTTCCACCCACCCGACGCCGCCGCCAGCTTCGCCAACGAGGTTGCGGTTTCGGGGGGCGTCGTGTTCGCCGGCTACGGCATCACGGCGCCGGAGCTGAACTATGACGACTATGCGGCGATCGACGCCAAGGGGAAGATCGTTCTCATCTTCAATCACGAGCCCCAGGAAGGGGACGCCAATTCCGTCTTCAACGGCAAAGGCAACACGCGATACGCCAACAACAACTACAAGCTGTTCAACGCACAGCGCCACGGCGCGGTCGCGATCCTCGCAATGCCCGATCCCAACCATCAAGGCCCGCTGCGTACCTTCACGGCGCCGACGGGCGTGCAGGGCGGCCGGGGGCCGGGTCAGGTCGCGGTGCGTCCCCGCATTCCGCCGGAAGCGCTGGTCGAGGGCGGCCCGTCTATTCCGCTATTCACGGTCGGAGCACGCGTCACCGAAGCCCTGTTCGACGCCGCCGGCAAGAATGCTCTCGCCCTGCAGAAGGCCATCGAGGCTAAGACCACGCCCGCCTCCTTCGAAATTCCCGGCGTGCGTGTAGAGCTTCAGACCGCGCTTGCCGAGCGCCACCGCGGCACCTCGTACAACGTCGCCGGGCTGCTGGAGGGCAGCGACCCCGCCTTGAAGGCAGAGACCATCGTGTTCAGCAGCCACTTCGACCACGACGGCATGGGACCGGCCGGCATTTACCATGGGGCTGACGATAATGGTTCCGGTACGGTTGGCGTCGTGAACCTGGCGCACGCTTATGCGCTGAATCCGGTGAAGCCCCGGCGATCGATCCTGTTTATCGTTTTCGCCGCGGAGGAGCGGGGTCTGCTCGGATCGTATTATTACGTGAGCCATCCGTTGCGGCCGCTGGCGACGACGCGTGCGCAGATCAATTTCGACATGATCGGCCGCAACGAGTCCGCCGACTCCCGCGTCATCACCGAAATCTCGGCCGACACATCGAACCAGCTTGGCCTGATCGGCACGCACTACAGTCCCGATTATCGCGAGACGGTGGAGCGGCAGAACAAGCCAGTGGGCCTCAACCTGACCTACAAGTGGGACCTCGATGCCTACAACGGCATTTTGTTCCGCAGCGACCAATATCCGTTCCTGATGCACGATGTGCCGGCCATCTGGTGGTTCACCGGGTTCCATCCCGACTATCACCAGTACACGGATACGGTAGAGAAGATCAACTTTGAGAAGATGGCGAAGATTCTGAAGCTGGCGTATCTGAGCGGGTTCGAGTTCGCCGATGAACAGAATACGCCGCGGCTGCAGCCGCGGGCCAAAGCGCAGCCATAAGCAGCAGCAACGCGGAGTTGGGCTCAGGCGCATCCGCCGCGGGCGTAATCGTGAACGTGCCGCTGGCAGTGACGTCGGGAGGCCCGGTGCTGGCCGCGGATGTAACGTTGACAAACGCCGCAAGCGTGGCAGTCGCAAGCAGGTTGGGCGGATTGCCCGGTTGGGCGCTGGCGTTATCGTAGAGATCGATGAAGCCTGTTCCGTTACCCAATTGAAAGGTCACTGCATCGGTGAACAAGCTAAAGCCGCCTGGCGCCAACGGGGTCACTGTGCCGGTAATCGGACCGTTCTGACTAAGGTTCGAAGGAGTATCCGTGATCGAGACGCTCTCGCCGGCGAAGCTTCCGAAGCAAGGAAAACTCGGCAGGCCGCTGGAGTTGACGCGGACCGAAAAATTGGCGTTCGACCCGGTGAAGCCGATCGTGTAGCTGTTGGTGAAGTCCTGCTGATCGCATCCGAACGTGCCGCCGCCCGCCACGGCAAGCGTTCCGAGGTTCACCGGCGCGGCAAGGGCCGCGGAAGCGAAGGTGAGGAGGATGGGGCAGAGTGAAGCGCGCATAATATCCACGCCCATGCTGCCAGAAAGAGGCCGGCGGGTCGGTGCTGGAAAGCGCTAACCCGCCGGCATCGGTTACGAAATCTCCAACGCGGCAGAAGGTGTTCGGTCGCACTCAGGTGAACGGTTGAAAACTATTCCGGTGAGGTCGCCGCTTGCGCTTGCGTACTTCCGGCAACCGCGATTCTTATGGCGACCGTGATGCCATCCTGCCCCACAGTCGCCTACTTGTTGCCGAATCCCGCGTCGGCGGCGCCGTTGGGTACGCCGCGCGGGTCGGGTTTCACGTTGACCGGCTGGGTGTAGATCTGGCCGTCGACGGTCAAGCGCACTGTATATTGGCCTGGCTGCAAGCCGGCAGCGCCGCGTCCGAAGCCGCCACCGCCACCACCGGCGCCGCGTCCGCCACGTCCGCGTCCGCCAGCGCTCTCAGCCGGCGCCGCGCCCGTCGGATTGCAGGCGTCCTTGGCAGGAGCCGCTGCGGCTCCGCGACCGAAGCCGCCGCGTCCCCCGCCCAGGTTGAGGGCGAAGCGGTGCATGCCGGCCGCGGCCGAAGGAGGCTGCGCGGGTTGCATCCAGATTGCCTGCACGTTCAGCGTTTCGGTATCGGGCGGATGCACGGGCGAATCGCTCGCGGCGCACACGGTTACGGCGCCCGAGGAATTCATCAGCTCGAGTTTGAGTGGCGTGCCCGCCGCGTTCTTCAGCCAGTAGTATGCCACTACGCCGGCGGGCGGGTTCTGCAACTGCGGCTCGTCGTGCGGCAGGGGCGTGCCGTTCATGCCGCCGTTGCGAATCGCGTATGTTTCACCGGGCTTGAACAAGTAGGCACCAGACGAAGAGATCTGGCTCCCCTGTCCCGCGAGCTGACGCAAGGGCGCGGCCTGGTCCAAAACCCAGAAGCCGCGGCCGTGCGTGGCGATGTCGAGATCGTCGCCGTGCACCACGATGTCGCGGACGGAAGTCACAGGCATGTTGGTCTGCAGCGACTGCCACTGTTCGCCCCCATTGAACGAAACATAGACGCGCAGCTCGGTGGCGGCATAGAGGAGGCCCTTCGCCTGCGGATCTTCCTTCACCGAATTGACGTAGGCCCCTTCGGGGATGCCCGAGATCTGGTTCTGCCAGGTTTTGCCGCCATCGTGCGTGACGTAAATGTAGGGCTTGTTATCGGCGATGCGATGGCGGTCCACTGAGGCATACGCCGTGCCCGCGTCATAATGGCCGGCTTCGATCTGGGAGACCTTGCTCCACGCGGTCATGGCGGGCGGAGTGACGTTCTGCCAGGTTTTGCCGTCGTCGTGCGTCACGTGGATGAGGCCGTCGTCGGTGCCGACCCAAACGGTTTTCGCGTCGAGCGGCGAAGGTCCGATGCTGTAGACCACGCCGAACCGGTCGGTCATCTGTTGATCGATATCCTTGGCGGTGACCGCGTCGAGAGTCGTCGGAACTTCAGGATGCAGGCGGGACAGGTCGGGGCTGACTTTGTCCCAGGTTTTGCCGCGGTCGCGCGAGCGGAAAACAAACTGGTTGGCGTAGTAGAGCGCTTCGTCGGCCTGCGAAAAGACCTGCGGCAGGGTCCAGGTTTTGCGGTTGGCATCTTCGGGGTCGGGATCGGGCAGGCGGCCACCGCTAGGAGTACTGAGGTTCAGAGCCTGGTCGCAGCGGCCGACGCCGCTGCCATAGAGAATGTTGCCGTCCTTGGGATCGGGCAGCACGGTGTTGCTCTCGCCGGCGAGGCAGGTGGGCTCCCAGTTGCGGAAGCTCAGCAGGCCCTGGCGCGACCAGGTGCTGACGCCGACGCCGCCGGAATCCTGCTGCGCGCCGTAGAGCCAGTAGGGGAAGCGGTTGTCGGCGGCCACGTGGTAGATCTGCGCGGTGGGCTGGTTATACCAGGAGCTCCACGTCTTGCCACCATCGACGCTGACGACAGTGCCTTGGTCGCTCGACAGCACCATGCGATTGCCGTCCTTCGGATTGATCCAGAGCTGGTGGTAGTCGTCGCCGCCCGGCGCCCCCTTGAGCGGCATGAAGGTCTTGCCGCCGTCGGTGGTGACGTAGGTCGCGGTATTGATGACGTAGGCTTTGTCGGGATTGATGGGATCGACGCTGACGGATTCGAAATACCAGCCGCGGCCCCAAAGGCGATTTTCGTTGTTGACCAGCTTCCAGGTGGCGCCGGCATCGTTTGAAACGTACACGCCGCCCTTGCCGGTGGGCCCTTCGGCTCCGGCGCGCCCGCCGCCTCCGCCGCCGATGCCGCGCGCGATGGCGCTGCCGAGGTCGTCCACCACCGCCCAAAGGCGGTTGGCATTGCTCGGCGCGATGGCGATGCCGATCTTGCCCACGAACTCATCGTTGGGCAGGCCGCCCGTAAGCTGCTTCCAGGTGTCGCCGCCGTCGGTAGATTTGTACAGGCCGCCGCCGGGTAGGTTCGAAGGTGCGTACACAGACCATGGTGGACGCCGCGTAGACCATAGTGAAGCGTAGAGCACGTGGGGATTCTTCGCATCGATGGACACATCGATGGCGCCGACGTTGTTCGGGTCTTTGGCGCTGAAGAGGATCTTCTTCCAGGTGGCGCCCCCGTCGGTGGAGCGATAGAGGCCGCGCTCGGCATTGGAGTCGTAAATGTGGCCGAGGGCCGCTACGTAGACGCGGTTGGGGTTGGTGGGATCGACTACGACGCGGCCAATCTGGCGCGTGCCTTCGAGGCCAATATGGGTCCACGTCTTGCCGGCATCGGTGGACTTGAACATGCCGATGCCGTAGGAGTTCTGGCTGCGGATATCAGGCTCGCCGGTGCCGACATAGACGACGTTAGGACTCGAAGGAGCGACGGCGATGGCGCCGATGGAGCCGATAGGAATCCCCTCATCGGAAATCGGAGTCCAGGTTCGGCCGGCATTTTCGGTCTTCCAGACGCCTCCGCCGACCGATCCGAAGTAGAACGTGTCGGGCTGATTGGCGTGGCCCGCCACGCCGAACGTGCGCCCGCCGCGCATGGGGCCTACCTCGCGCCATTGCAGGCCGGACAGCAGGGTCGCGGGGTATTGCTGGGCGTAGGTTCCCAGGGATAAACAGGCAAAAAGAATAAGAGCACGTCTGGTTAACATTAGGAAATACTTTAGCAGAAGCGCGATCGGCCTACCGCATTGCTTGCGGGACAGCCGGTCGGTTTTTGCCCTCTGCCTTGGGGGTCGGCAAGGCCGACGTCAAAATGCGACCATCGGCCTCAGGGGGCTAGTAGCTCAAGCCGAAGCCTAGCGGGAAGAGCGGGGACTCGTGAATGGCGCTCGAAGGGACCTGCGCCATTGATTTCGGCCAGGTGAACGGCAGTTTGCCGGTGGGTTTGTAGTCGCCGAACAGGACGTCGGCGACGCCTTCGCCTTCCGTGCCGGGCAGCCACGCGGCGATCAAGCCGTCCACCTGATCGGCCACGTCGCCGAGCACGAGCGGGCGGCCTGAGACGACCAGCGCCACAACCGGAATGCCGGCAGCCTTCATGTTCGTCACGGCGGCCAGATCTTCTGCGGCGAGCGCGAGATCGGCGCGGTCGCCCTTCATTTCGGCATAAGGCGTCTCGCCGATCACGACGACGCCTGCACTTGCACCCGCGGCTCCCAAGCCATCGCGCGAGAAGCTCACCTGCGTGTTCTTCGAGGCGGCCTTGCGAATCGCGGCCAGAATCGTGGTGCCGCCGGTGGTGACGCCGTTGCCGCTTGCGCCCTGCCAGGAGATGGTCCAGCCCCCGCACTGATTGCCGAGATCGTCGGCGCTCTTGCCAGCTACGTGGATGCGGGCGGCCGTCTTGGCGAGCGGCAGCACGTTAGCCCGGTTTTTCAGCAGCACCATGGATTCGCGCACCGCCTGCCGTGCGACCTGCCGGTGTTCGGGCGAGCCGAAAGTTCTCCATAGGCTGCGGTCGGCGGTTTGCGTGCGTTTGGGGTCCATGAGGCCGGCGGCGAACTTGACGCGCAGGATGCGGGTGACGGCATCGTCGATGCGCTCACGAGGGACTTTCCCTTCCTCGACCAGTTGCTTAAGGTCGGCAATGAACTCGCGATGGCGGCCGGCGACCATGGCCATGTCCATGCCGGCGTTGATAGAGATGGCGACGGCTTCCTTATAGTCAGGGGAGATCTGGTCGATGGCGTTATAGTCCGAAATCAGGAAGCCCTGGAAGCCGAGCTCTTGCTTTAGGATTTCTGTAAGCAGCCGCTTGCTGGCGGAACATTTCACCCCATTCCAACTGCTGTAGGACGGCATGATGGTGGCGACGCCCGCCTGAATAGCCGTGATGTATCCGGGCAGGTGGATGCGGCGCAGAGTGGCTTCATCGACCCGCGTGTCGCCCTGGTCGAGTCGGCCGGCGCGCGAAGAGCCGAAGGCGGTCCCGCCATCGCCGACGAAATGTTTGGCACTGCCGACGGCCGCCAGAGGGTTCGCAAGATCGCCGGTCTGCAGTCCGCGGACCGCGGCGGCGCCGAGCAGTTTCACCACAGCGGGATCCTCGGAGTATCCCTCGTACGTGCGCCCCCAGCGAATGTCCTGAGGCACGGTGACGCAAGGTCCGAAGGCCCACTGGATCCCGGTGGCCCTTACCTCTTCGGCGGTGACGCGCGCGGTCTTCTCCACCAGCGCAGGGTCGCGCGTGGCGCCGAGGCCGATGTTCTGCGGGAACAGCACTGCGCCGAGAACGTTGTTGTGCCCGTGGACGGCATCGATGCCGTAGAGGATGGGGATCTTGAGCCGTGTCTTGGCGGAATGAAGCTGCAGGCGGTCGTAGAGATTGGTCCATGCCTCCAGGCTGTTGCCTTCGACAGGGTCGGAATCGCCGCCGCTGAGGACGGAGCCGAGGAAGTAGTTCTCGACGTCGTCGTGATCTTTCAGCGAACCGAGGTCGGCCTGGGTCATCTGCCCGACCTTTTCCTCAAGCGTCATCTGCGCCACGATCGGCTTAATTTGCGGATCGTAGGAGGAGAGCGCTCTGGGCGCCTCCGCGACGGCCGTGATACGGCAGAGCACGGCAACAACAAAGGTGAGGAAGAGTACAGCAAAAATAGTGCGGCGATTCATACGCATTCCGGTTGTATCATGCTTCGGCAAAGCTTGGGGCCTTGCCTTCATCGCGGAGGAGTAGAGGGCGGGAGAATGCAATCGGGTCTTCTCCGCTGCTCCGCGTCTCCGCGATGATAATAAAGGTGTGGCCAAGGATAACGCGGATCAGCCGCTCCCGCAAGCCTCGCACTGGGTCTTGCCCATAGTTTTTCTGTCGCTGCTAGGCATCATGCTCGGGTCTGGGCTGGCCGCGCTTCACGATCTGAACCAAATGCATGAGGCCGAGCAGGCCGCTCGGCGGTTGATGGCCGACCGGTCGGAGCAGGAGATGCTGGCCACCATCGAGCAATTCCGCCGCCTGTTCGCGCAGAATGAGCTGCTGGATTCGATCGAGCTGCAAATCCTGCGCCAGTCCGACGCGCTGCGGGCGCGCAACGACCAGCAGGCGAGGATCATGGACCAGAATATGGTGGCGCAGTTCGCCGAACTGCAGGGCAGCCTGACGCGGTCGATCGTGCTGTCGCTGGCCAGCGGATTCCTGTTGATCGGCGCCAGCATGCTCTACATTCTGCGGCTGGAGAGCCAGATGCGCGGGCGCTACGCGGAACTGGCGCGCAGCCGTGGCGACCTCGAGCAACTTTCCGCGCGGCTGGTGGACGCGCAAGAGACCGAGCGCCGGAAAATCTCGCGCGAGCTGCACGACGAGGTGGGCCAGACGCTGGGTGCGCTGCTGGTGGACGTCGGGCGGCTATCGGCGGCGCTGCCGGATGCGCAGCCGGAGGTCAAGGATCAGGTCACGCATATGAAATCCGTGGCGGAGCGGGCGGTGCAATCGGTACGCAACCTCGCGCTGCTGCTGCGGCCCGGGATGCTGGACGATCTCGGCCTGGTGGCGGCGCTGGAATGGCAGGGCCGCGAGGTGTCGCGCACGAGCCAGCTGGAGGTGGATGTGCAATCGGAAAATGTGGAGGAGGATCTGCCCGACGATTACAAGGTGACCATTTACCGGCTGGTGCAGGAGGCCCTCAACAACGCGGTCCGCCACTCCGGCGCGCGCAACGCCCGGGTGCGCTTAGACCAGGAGGCGAAACGCATCGTGGTCGCAGTGACCGACGACGGCCGCGGCTTCGATCCGCACCGTCAGCGCGGGATGGGGATTTTGGGAATGGAGGAGCGGGTACGGCGGCTGGGCGGGACATTGGCGATCGACTCGCAGTCCGGCCATGGAACCACCGTTCGCGCCGAGCTCCCCGTATGAGGAAGCTGCGCGTGCTGTTGGCCGACGACCACAACCTGATCCGCGCCGGTCTGCGGCTGGTGGTTGCGCAACAGCCGGATTTCTCCGTAGCAGGCGAAGCGGAAAACGGACGCCAGGCGGTCGCCATGGCGGACTCGCTCGCGCCCGACGTCGTGGTGATGGACGTGGGCATGCCCGACCTCAATGGCATCGAAGCCTGCCGCCAGATTCGAGAGAAGCAGCCGGAAACACAGGTCGTGATACTGAGCATGCACTCCGACGAAGGTTACGTGCTGCGGGCGCTCAAGGCCGGAGCACGGGCGTATCTGCTGAAGGACTCCGCCGAGGCCGATCTGGCGCGCGCCATACGCGCCGCGGCGGAAGGAAAGTCGTTCTTCAGCCCGGCGGTAGGTAAGGTGCTGCTGGAAGATTACATGCGAAAGCTGGAGCGAACCGGCGCCGAAGACAGCTACGAGCTGCTGACGCCCCGGGAACGCGAAGTGCTGCAGCTTGTGGCCGAAGGTAAATCGAGCAAAGACGTCGCGAACAGTCTGCACCTGAGCGTTTACACGGTGGAGACGCACCGGGCGAAGATCATGCAGAAGCTGAATCTGAAGAGCGTGCCGGAGTTGATTCTGTACGCGGTGCGGAAGGGGATCATAAGCTAGCTGCGAGCTTCGAGCCGCGAGCTAAGAGACCAAACCCGGTGCGCAGTGTAAGCCATGTTTTCCTCGTAGCTCGCCGCTCGCGGCTCGCGGCTCGCGGCTACAATAGAGAGGATGCCTTTGCGCGCTAGGGGATACTTGTTAACTGCCTGCGTTCTTCTGGGCGCGGCGCTGCTGCTGGCTCAACCCGATTGGAAGACCGTGGAGAAGCTTCCCGATGTGGACTTCTCGGGGTTGTCACCTGCGAAGGTCAAAGATCTTCTGCGGCTGATGCGGAACCATGACTGCACCTGCGGCTGCGGCATGAAGGTGGCGGAGTGCCGCGTGAAGGATCCCCACTGCATTTACAGCAAAGGCGTAGCGGCCGCCATGGGCGACGCGCTGCGCGCAGGCAGGAACGAGAACGACGCCATCGCGGCGGCCAAGGCATCGAAGTGGGGCCAGGGCCCACAGCCGCCCAAGCTGCTGGAAGATCCGGTGGCCATTCCCACCGCAGGTTCGCCGGTGCGCGGTCCGGCCGACGCGCCCATTACACTGGTGGAGTTCTCCGATTTTCAGTGTCCCTACTGTTCCGAGGCCGTCCACAAGCTGAATGCGGTGATGGAAGCCTATCCCGGAAAGATCAAGCTCATCTTTAAGGAGTTTCCGCTGGACACGCACTCGCAGGCGGCATTGGCAGCGCAGTGCGCCATTGCGGCCCACCAGCAGGGCAAGTTCTGGCAGATGCACGACGCTCTGTTCGCACATCGGAGGGACCTTTCTCCCGGAGTGCTGATCGCCCTGGGACGCGAGGTCGGCCTCGACATGAAGCGTTACGAGCAGGACGTCAACTCCGTACAGACCAAGAAGACCATCCTGAAAGACATGGACGATGGCGACCGCGCGGGTGTCGAAGGCACACCCTCCATCTACATGAACGGGCGCAAGTACAACGGCTCACTCGAACTAGCGGCATTCCGCAAGGTGATCGACGAAGAGCTGAAAAAGCATTAAAGACCACCTAAGAGCGTGGCTTCGGCTTGACGTGTTCGAGAATTGAGCTGTGCAGGCATCTACGTGCCGAAATAGACGCTCCCGTCAAACTGCCTTATCCTATGCAGCAGGCGGTGCTGCAACTCGTCTCACTCTGTGGGAACCGAGGGGATACGAGGGCAAGACGGTGCGTCCCGGCGCCGGTTCGCCGGACTTTGGATCTCTGAATCGACCCGCGAGATGGCACGGGCTATCGACAAGGCCTGCGAGCGGGTCGGTGTCAGCGAGTGGTAGATTCCTCCTGGATACCAATATCGTCATCGCCATATTCGAGGGAGACGAGTCGGTCTTATCCAAGCTGGATCTTGCGCCCGAAATCTTCATCCCCGCAGTTGTTCTCGGCGGGTTGTTTTACGGAACTGCAAGAATCCGGACGCCCTGCTGAGAACATGTCCGAGGTGCAACGGTTCGCCGCCGGGCTCATCGATATCGCATGCGATATCGTAGTGCGAGAGTACGGACGTTTGCGCCAGGATCTACGAGAACAAGGGCGGCCCATTCCGGAAAACGACATGTGGATCGCTGCTACAGCAACTCGGCAGGGCCTGGCGCTGGTGACTCGTGACCGGCACTTCCTGGAAGCCGATGGTTTAGCTCTCGCCTCGTGGTAGCTAATTTAGTTCCCGAGCTCCTTTTCCACCCGGATCATCTCGACGGGCGAAGTAGCCATCAGACCAGTGTCGATCATGTCCGCGACGGCGGGGACGAGGCGAGCGATGTTCTCCGGGCTGTCCACCACCGTGATGACGACAGGGCAATCGCTGCGGACGAGGTGCGCCTTGTGCATCTCGGCCGTCTCGCCGTAGCCTTCCACGCCGAGGAATACAGTGGCGCCGGCGATCTTCAATTCGCGGCAGCGGGCCACGATGGCTTCGTAGAGCGGCTTGCCCTGGTGGCGGTCCGACTCCGACACGTGTATGCGCAGAATCTCAGCGCGCTGCATCGGAAACCTCCGCAGGCTGGCTGCGCACAAGGCGCACAATATCGGCATCGGAGATGACGATCAACCCGTCTTCCAGCATCGCTTCGATGGCTTCGGCCGCCGCCTGGATCTTCTCTGCCGAGTCGATGACAGACACCATAATCGGCAGGTCTTTGGAGACGTGGAGGAAGCTCTTTTTGTGTTCGTGGCCCTTGGCGCCGTAACCCAGAATGCCGCGGTAGACGGTAGCGCCCGCAATTTCCATCATGCGCAGCTTCTTCACGATGGCATCGTAGAGCGGCTCGCCGTGCCACCGGTCGGCTTCGCCGATGAAGACTCGAAGGAGCTTGGCAGGTTCGTCGCGGCGGACGTGGGGAATTTTGGCCTCCGTCTTCGGGGTCTTCTGGGCGTGCTTGACGACGACCGTATCCTGCACCTCGATCAAGCCGTCGGTGACCATTTCATAGAGAGTGGGCAGCAACTCATCCACCTTCTCCGGCGCCTCCACAAACTCGATCCGGATTGGCAGGTGCTGCGCCAGCACTTCGATCTTGGGGGTGTGCAGTATGTGGTGGGTGCCGAACCCGGAAAAAGCGCGCGTAGCGGTGGCGCCGCTGACGCCGCGGTGCATGAGGAACGTCATGATGGAGTCGTGCAGCGCCGTGAGACGGTGCTGGGCGTCTTCGTTCATGAAAATTGTGACTTTCTTCGCAGGACCTTTCGTCAGCATGACTCCTCCACCCACATGGTTCCAGATCGGGTGGGCGCCGGCAAGGGCCTGGGAGAGAATGGGGATCGTCCTCCCCAATCGCCGGGACCCCGAATACCAACTTGTCGTGACAATCCGGGGACCACCCCGCTACGTCCAAAAAACTGAGGAGGATACATGAGTTTTGATTGGATTTCGAAGCGTCCCATGGCGGCCGCTCTAACCCTGGCTTTGGCCGGGGGAGTGGGAGGCCTGGCGATCGCCGCCGCCGGCCGTATGGAAAACGCGAATCCCCCGGCTTCGCTACGCTTTGCGAATCCGGATGAACCGGCCAGCCACAACACCTTCGCCCCGCTGGTGAAACGTGTGCTGCCCGCGGTGGTCAACATTTCTTCGTCCAAGATGGTGAAA
>Ga0126381_100002890_pt1 | contig 18663 bp, 16 predicted proteins | sample PanSoiMetPlot_28_FD_96465 | JGI IMG/M metagenome (GOLD analysis project Ga0126381, IMG submission 96465) | Tropical forest soil microbial communities from Panama - MetaG Plot_28 | ecosystem: Environmental > Terrestrial > Soil > Tropical forest > Bulk soil | place: Panama | collected 2016-02-17
CATTGCCGCCCGTGGTCCCCATACCGCCCAGCCTCGCGCCGGAGGCCACCGTCACTGCGCCGGTGGCGCCCGACTGGTCGCCGTTGATCTCAAGCGTGCCGGCGCTGACCGCGGTCACCCCGGCGTAGGTGTTGGCGCCGCTAAGGATGAGCGTGCCGGCGCCTTCCTTGGTGAGCGTGCCTGACCCGCTGATGACGCTGCCGTAGCTCAGGGCGTTGGAGCGGTTGAAGACGAGGTGGCTGTTGTCGAGGATGTCGCCGGTAATACTGCCGGTGGCTGTGGTATTGCCGATCTGCAGCGTGCCCTCAGAGATGGTGGTGCCGCCGGTGTAGGTGTCCGTGCCGGTCAGGATCAAGGTGCCCGCGTCGGTCTTGGTAAGCTCTGCAGGGCCGGTAGCTGGATCATTTTGAATCGGGGCCTCGATAGTCGCCGTAATGCCTCCGTCAGTCCGAATTATAGTATCCGGAGCGGCCAACAGGGTGTGCGAATCAGGTAGAATCTCGTAGCCATCGGTCCGGAACTCCATCCCACTAAACCGGATGTTCTCCCCTAGGGTCACTATTCCTCGCTCCCCCGCGAAGATGGCAAAACCGCCGTCTTCCCATCTGCCGTTGGTAAATCCGTCCTCGCTGGTCCAGTTCGTGTTCGTACTCGTTGTATTCCAGGTGCCGTTTCCGCCTCGGCCGAACTCGATGCGGCCGGGCGTCGTGTGGGTTCCATCCCAGAACTCGGTGGGAGGGCCGCCTGAGACGTCCAGATTGACTTGGCCGGGGACACTGGTATCGACGATGGCCTCAAACCCTGCTGGTAGCGTGAGGTCTAGGCCGTGATTGGTTAAAGCCCCGGTATAATTGAAGACTCTATAACGCCCGGCACTAAATCCACCCTCATTGGTAACGTAGAGGTTTCCGGCAAGGGTAAGGTTTCCGGCAAGGGTAGGAATCCCCGTGACGTTCACCAGATCATTCAACCCGTGGGGAATTCCGTAGCGATAATTGAGTATGGAACCAGGATTGAGCAGGAGCGGCCCCACGGTGAGCATTCCCGGCCTAGAGCTGGGACCCGGCGAGAGAATCCCGCCGTTCGCAATCATTACAGGGCGGTGAATAGTACCCGCTCCTCCCAGCGTGGCACCCGGAGCGACGGTTACTGCTGCCGACCTAGGGTCGAGTACTCCGTTTACCAACAATGTACCGCCGTTCACGTTAGTCGGACCGGCATAAGACCCGGCACCAAAGATGATTAGCGTGCCAGCGCCCGTTTTAGTCAGACCCCCGGCACCGGTGATTGTCCCGTCGACGGATAGTGTGCTACCAGTGAGACCGGTGTTGATGGTGGTAGTGGTGGAGAGACCCAGTTGGGTGGTTGAGTCAAAGACTATTGGGGCGGAGGTCTGAACGTTGAATAGGGCTAGGCCACCGAGTACCAGCGTCCCGTTCGTAAAGGTGAGCCTCCCTCCAACCCTGTCATTGATATTAACAATGCCAATGTTGAAGGTACCGGGAATTGCTTCATTGGCTCCTGTGAGAGGAACTCTTTGATCAATAGTGAACGGGAAGGCTAGGTCATTAAAGACCGCCGTGGCACTAAAACTGTTGGGGGCGGGCCCACCACTCCAGTCGCCGTTGACGCCCCAGGGTCCACTGCCGCTACCTGCGGTCCCAGTCCAATCCGGAGCATAAGCGGTAAGGGCGTAGAGGCAGAGCCAAGCCAGCAGCGCAGCCCTGTGGGGCGAAAGATTGGTCGTCCTTTTCATGAAAGTCTCCTTGAAGAGAAATTAAAGAGATTCAAAGCTCGCCAGAAAAAAGGACAGGCACGCATAAGGCCAGCTAAACCGGCCACAAACGGCTGCCCCCTAACTATGGGCTTGAGTCCAGGGGTGACGCCCACGCCCACGATCGCCCACGATTCAAGGGTGCCTGGCGCGGCCGCAGTGGAGCCGGGCGGAGCGCCGATGTTAAGCGTCCCCGTGGACCCCGGGAAATCGGGAATGCCTATTCCACCTCCGCCGAAATGGACCGCCCCGTCGTCTCTAATGCCCAAGGTGCCCGTTCCACGAATAAGACCAGGTAAAGTGGCCGCAAACAGCTTCTGTCCTGTCCGTGCCAATGAGCCTCCTTGTTTTTCCTTCTGTCGCGAGAATATGGCTTTTACTAGATTTGGCCGTTCAATTGCAAGTTGGAAAGCGGGCGCCGTTCTTGACACCATCAGCGCGAACTACTTGCCGGTTGCTCACCTTTTCGCCTTCTTCCTGCCGGCTCGCATTCATACGTGCCGTTAGCCGTTTAGCGGTCACGGGATTCTGGTTTCGCAATAGCGCTACGAACCGTGTCCGCTGCACCGGACCCCGGAGTCCTAACCGTTCCGCTCCGCGTCCCACCCAGACGCCAGGCTCTTTCATCAAGTAATCGCTTACCGCCAATTCGCGTTCGAAATACCGTTCCACTCCTTCGGCGCTCAGGTTAACATCGATGTTACGCATACTACCCTTTCAAACTAACATGGGCAGGTAAACGCGTGCACCCTTACGCTTCGCTTAAGGCCCAAACGACTCCCTCCCGACGCTGCGCGTCGACCTCCCTTCAAGGGAGGTCCGGAGGTAACCGGTGAGAAGGTTCGAGCGCGTTTCAACATTGCTAGCATCGGCGGCATTGAGGGTGGTCGGGAGACATTGAGAGTCCAGAAGAGGTAGCCGTCACTCCAGGGCCGCGACGGGCCCCTTTGCGGCTGTATCGTTGCGTCACAACAATGCTGATGCGCCGCGAATCAAAAGCGTTCACCCGACTCCCCGAAACTGTTCTTAATTGGTAGCGAGGCAGAGCTTCGCCCGGTTTGCCTCACAGTAAGCGGACTAATCAGGAAGCGAACACGGCGAAATGCGCGGTGCCTGGCTTCAACCCGCTTCTGAATTATGTTAGTTCTATATTACACAGCTGACATGTTCACACGGCTCCCCCGTTGGCTTTCCATAAACAGGTCGATTGCTAAGCGTCCATCATCGTTCCTGCCATCGGAAAATGCTCTGGCGTGACGACCGCAGCGTCCAAGACCTCTCATCACAGCCCGCCAAGAGCCAACGCGACTATTATCGCCAACAGGATCCAACCAAAGTGCCGCCCTCGCATGACCCAGGCATTGACGATCGCACTAAACCCGTAAATCACGACAGCTGTGCCGACGATCCAATGTCGCGCCATCTGCGAGCCCATCCACGGCGCGACGATTAGCAGGACGGCGACACTGGCCCACGCCACCACGCTGCAGTGCCAGACGCCCCGGATTAGCCGCCCCAGTCGCTCCGGTTCGATCCGAGCGCGCGCAAACACCCGCGTCTCGCCGAGCAACCCATGAACGAAGGCCGCCGCTAGACCCAGTGTCCCAGATGCATAAAGCAGCGTGTCGCGCATTGCCATCCGTCAAAATACCAGCCGGGCGTCTTCGTCAATCGTGTAGTTAGAAGCTTCGCACTTTCGCTGCAGTGCTGGGCGGAACTTCATGCTTATCGCAGAATCCGATTACTACAAACAAATCATACGATTTCCGCGATTACCGATGCCGTGCGATACAATCGACAGATGACAAAGGAGCTAACATGAAAACTGACAAACTAAACGGCAATGTCGCCGTAATAACCGGCGCCTCCAGCTCGACTTTTGCCAGGTATTCCAACCAACCTGATGCCAGCTGGTACGCTAACGTTCTAGTTCAGGAGCCTACTAACGCGTTGCGGTCGCGAGATTTTCCAACGTGACGTGGCTCTTTTCGTACTCGCTGAAGTCTTCGCTGCTGCCCACCTCACGCTTCAAAGCTCCGTAATCCGAAGATCTCTGGTAATCGGCGAGTGACGGAAAAGCAGGGCCAGCCTCAACGTCTCCGAAGCACAGGTAGGAGCAAAACCGGGAAAGCAACTGCGCGTTCGGATAAAGGGTTTCTAGAAAGAGCCACTCACCAGAAGGATTCAGGTCGAGAAACACGTATCGGCCGTTCTCATCGACCGCGAAATCAATGGTGGCGAACTCCAATCCCAACGCATTCACCAAACTACAAAACCGTGCTTCCTCACGCGCTGTCAGCACAATCGGTTCGACCTTCATCGTGGCAGGCTTCCCGAGAAGGTGAGAATCGATATCAGGATCCTTTGCACGAAGCAGGTTGAAAGCGAATGCCCGTTGACCAAGGACGACCACCCTGACATCGGCACACCTTCGAATTCGTTCCTGATAAATGGCGACGTGTGCGGAAATATCTTCCTCGCGCAATTCCGCGAAATCTTTGGCTTCGAGCACACTGCTGAAAGCAGAGCGAATTGTTTTGTCGCGATAATTCCCCCGGTCAGGTGGCAGCGACTTTACAACAATTGCTGAGCGCCCTTTAAGAAAATTTCTGACGACTCCAGGATCGGAGGTAATGACTGTGTCCGGAGTGCGCAAGCCAACAGTAAGCGCCGTCGTTAGCTGCAAGAGTTTGTTCTGGGCAAGCTGTTCGCGCGAAGGCTTGTTGATCCATCTGACTTCCTCAATCGTTTCCAAACATTCAAGGATGTTCGACTGAAATGTATTTCTATCTCTCTGAATAAACTCGGCGTGCTCCGTAATAACTGAGCTTCGGGAGTGATCGCCATAGGTCCGGCGATCCCAAATGACGCTGAAAGAATCGAGTCCGAGGATTCGGGCTCTTCCACTTTTCAAGGCAAAAGCGGTCCCAACTGTGCCGATGCCGCGGTTGGGGTCCAAAACCGTGACAGTTGCTCCGCTTTCACGGGCGCCCCATGCGACGGCTCTGGAATGAAAATCCAATGCGGATGACAGGATAGCGATGCTTGGCTGGTTCATAAGACCTCGAGGTTTGGGAAAGTTTGACCCGGCAATCCGGCGGCACGGGCCGAGTTTCCAACAATCAGCCCATCAACCCGAAAAGCCAACTATGAAAAGTGTTTTGTAGGGCGGCAGGACAATGGCGCCTTTAGCGGACTCATTAGCGCTGGAAAGTCACGATAAATCGTGACCCTACCGACGATGGGCTGTGTCCCGCGATCAGTAGGGACATTCACCGCGACGACTGAACGATCCCAGCGATCATGCCACGCGTTTTGCTGGAATTTGATTCTTGACGGGTTCAAGGTTATTCAGGCGGATATGGAAACGCTCGAGACGCTGTCCTTGGGTCTGGGCTTGGCTGCACTCTCCGGGCTAAGTCTTTACCTGACCGTCTTTTGCACCGGGATGGCCATCCATTTCGGCTGGATACATCTCGCGCCGCAGTATCACTCTCTCGCGGTTCTTGGTGATCCGGCAATTCTGATCTTGTCGGGGGTCCTGTTCGCTCTCGAATTCTTTGCCGACAAAATCCCGTGGGTCGATTCGGTCTGGGACGCAGTGCACACGCTCATTCGTCCGGTGGGCGGCGCGTTTCTAGCGACGCGCGCGCTGGGCCATTTCAATCCGGTCCTTGAGGCGATCGCTGTGCTGCTGGCCGGCACGATGAGCTTTGGCTGGCACAGCGTCAAAGCAAGTACCCGTCTGGTGGTGAACACATCTCCGGAGCCGTTCTCCAATATCGCGGTAAGCATGGCAGAGAACGCCGCGGTCGTCGGCGCGACGGCATTGCTCTGGAAGTACCCGATCCCAGTATTCGGCTGTATCGCGATCCTGTTTCTGCTGATCCTCTATTTCCTCCCAAGGCTTTGGCGATCGATCGCAATCAAGATCCGGTTCATCTCTCGCAAGCTCAACTACATGTGGAACGGCGAGAAAGTCGATGCGCTACCGACCCGGCTCCCCTCACAGTTTGAAAAAGCGATCAGGGGTGTCGGAGAGAATCAAATCAGATGGGCCGTCCCGTGCATCTCGGGCAAAGGGAAATACATCGGCCCGAATCGCTTTGGTTATCTTGCCGCGACGACCGAAGAGCCAACAAAGGTCTATTTCCTGACCAAGAAACCGTTCGGTGGCGTATCGAAAGTGGTGGAGATTGAGCACTTCAAAGTATCCGTCGATCGCCGGCTTTTGTACGATGAGCTGGATTTGTACAGCTCGGGGAAGAACAGACGCTACACTTTCCGATTCGATCGTGGACAGGAAGGCATTGCGGCAAAGGTTGCAGAAGAACTCGGCAAGCAAGAATTGTTAGTGACCCCAAAAGAATTGCAGGCATAGGATGTGCGCGGCACTACCGGCGCTGGGCGTACTCAGCACATGCCGCGTGACACACGCCGACACGCCGATACACCCATACGCCGATACAATTTTATCCTACGCCAGCCCGGCCGCTTTCAGAACCTCCTGCGCATTGGTTTTATCGATACGCTTGGTTCCTAAGACGATCTTCTTGTCGATCTTTTCGCCGTTCATCAGTTTCAATCCCTGGCGTACTCCTTCGGCGCCTGGTGTCGCATATAGGAAGGTTGCAGTGAGTTGGCCTTTAGCAACCCAGGTGACTCCTTCGTCCGGTAACGCATCGATGCCGATGAACTTCATTTCTTTCTCGCGGCCAGCGTCTTTGGCAGCCAAGTAGGCACCGTAGGCTTCAGGATCATTGTGACCGTAAACAAGATCGACGTGATCGTGCGCTTTCAGCGCAGTCGACATCACCTCATACGCCTTTTGCTGTTTCCAGTCGCAATCTTGCTTATCGAGCAACGATTTCACGCCAGGCTCTTTGCCGATGTACTCCCAGAATCCGTCGTGTCGGTCATGCGCCGGCTGTGTCCCCATACCGCCCCACAGCTCAATCAGATTTCCTTTTGCTTTGCCGGTGCCACCGAGCAATTCGACAGCGTACTTGCCTGCTTCGCGTCCGATCAGGACGTTATCGCCACCGATAAACTGGGTGTACTTGTCGGTCTCGACGTTACGGTCGAGCACAATAACAGGAATCTTCGCATCGACTGCTTTGAGTACCACACCGGTCAAACCGGCAGACTCTTTTGGACTAATCAGCAGCACGTCCACCCCTTGCTGAATCAAGTTCTCGACATCAGCTACCTGTTTCTCAGTTTTGTCCTGACCATCCGTGATAATCAGATCGAGCTCCGGATGTTTGCTCGCTTCTTTAATCATTTCTTTGTTGAACTGCACTCGCCACGGTTCCACCGTGGTAACCTGGGAGAAGCCGAATCGGTACTTCTTTGACTCTGCACGGATGTAGAACGGCTTGAAAACCGTTGATGCCGCTGCCGCGACTACTGTGGTTTTGATGAACGATCTTCTGTTCATAAGGGGTAACTGGAGGTTTTGACTAGGTTCTTGGGGGAGGCGAGCCCGAATGCTTTCGGGGTACCGCGACGTGTATTTATGGATTTGCTTGGAGTTCCGGCGGCCTCGCATTCGCGGGGTCGCCGGACAGGTTTTATTTCTTGATGCTTTTGAGGTCTGTTTGGGGTTCTTCGCTCCTGCGCAGTTGTTCGAGCGAACTCGCGTCAGGCCTTGTGAGACGAGTACGAATCCGCTTCCACCAGACTGCGATTTGACCTTCCTGGAGCAGGACAGCGGTCAAAATGATGAGTCCTTTCAGGACAAGCTGAGTGTTACTGTCGATATTCTTGAGCTGGAGGATATTCCCGAGAAAGCCGAAGATCAGGACACCGACCAATGTTCCCGTCATTGAGCCGCGGCCGCCGCTGAGGTTGGTGCCACCAATGACTACAGCGGCGATCGCATCGAGCTCAGCGCCCGCACCAGCATCGGCTTTTCCCTGCCGATACTGAGCTGTATACAAAACGCCAGCTAACGAGGCCAACATCCCGGCAATCGCATAGACGGTGGTTTTGATCTGGTCGACATGAATACCAGCCAGGCGCGCCGACTGTTCATTGCCGCCAATGGCATAAACGTACCGACCAAAGGTGCTGAACCTCAGGATAAAACCAAAGATAGCGACGGCGATCAGGAAAAAGATTCCTGGGACCGGTACGATTTGGAAAACGAGAGCCCGCAGAATATCAAAGTTTTCAGTCGCGTTGCTTCCGGTATAGACCGCATGAACAGCAGTGTTCGAACCTCCCAGCAATCTCGCCGTCCCGAGCACTGCCACCATCATCGCGAGGGTCACGATGAACGGCTGCATCTTGCCCTTCGTAATAATCAACCCGTTCAGCGCTCCGACCGTGAGACCCACCGCCGGGACTGCGCAAAGCACTCCGACCACTCCAAACTTTGAATCGAGTTGTCCGGTCGTCCAGAAGATCGATAGAACAGCCGCAATCAGCCCGAGAATGGCTCCCACCCATTTTATCGTGCCACTCGGTTTTCCAACGGGCTTCGCCGACCGCTTCAGGTTTACCGATAGAAGCGGAACGAGGTAGGCAGCTAAAAAGAATAGGACGAGCGCCAGTACGGGAATCGCCAGAATCGAAGCGTTAGTCCACCCTTTCTGCGTCAGCAGCATCGCGCAGACCACCGACCCCAAAGCCATCATGGAACCGACAGAAAGATCGATGCCGCCGGTAAGGATGACCAACGTCATGCCAACCGCGATAAGCCCGTTATTGGAGACCTGTCGAAGAACGTCTGATTGGTTGCCCGGGCTGAGAAAGATGTTTACACCCCGATGATTCACCGGAGACAGGAAAACTCCGGTCAGATAAAGAGCGGCTAGGCCCCAGAACAGTTTCGTCTGAAGCAGGAAACGCCCGATCTTGGAAATAGACTGATTCACTAGGCAACCTCCCGATCTTCAAATTCGGGTTGTACTAAGCCTCCTGGCGACGCGTATTCCAAAATCGTTTCGTGAGCGAAATCCGGTCTTTCAAGAATCGCTGTCGGTCGCCCTTCTCGCATGACCAGAATCCGATCGCTCAACAGGGTCAGTTCGGGAAGCTCGGACGAGACCAGGAGGATAGCAATCCCCTGCTCCGCCAAGTTCTCGATCAATCGATAGATCTCCGCCTTAGCTCCGACATCGATGCCTCGTGTCGGCTCGTCCAACAGCAACACACCTGGTTTGGAGAGCAGCCACTTACCAATTACCACTTTCTGTTGATTCCCTCCGCTCAGTGTCCCGACCGGCTGTTCGGCGCTGCTGGCAGCAATCCGCAGATCCCGAATCGTCTGCTCCGCTAACCCGATTTCGTTCGGGCGCGATACCATCCCGAGCCGGGCGATTGTCCGCAATACCGGCAATTCCACATTTCGATCGATACCGAATCCGAGGATGAGTCCGTCTCTCTTTCGATCTTCAGTAACTAAAGCGATGCCATGCCCTTTCGCCTCAACGGGACTCCGTATCTGAACAAGCTCTCCCGCGACTCGAACAATCCCTCCCGAGGTGCCAGGATGCAGCCCAAAAAGCACTTCCAAAATTTCCGTGCGCCCCGCGCCTAATAATCCGGCAATTCCTAGTACCTCACCGCTGGCGACTGAAAAACTCACTCGCTCGGCCAGTTTTGGTCGAGAGGGAGTTGGGGCTGGATGTTGCAACCAAAGGTTTTGCACTTCAAGCAGCGGCCGGTCCCTGGCTGTTTGCATTTTGCCGCTAGCGATTACTTCTTGAAGCTCCCGACCAACCATCATTCGGATCAGGTCTCGGCGGCTCAGGTCCTTGGCCGCGATAGTCGCTATATGTCTCCCATCCCGCAGCACTGTTACTCGGTCGGCAATGGCAAACACTTCTTCCATCCGGTGAGAGATGTAGACGATTGCAACACCCTCTTTGGCTAGCCGGCGTATAACCTGAAACAACCGGTCCGATTCATGAATCGACAGAGCTGAAGTGGGCTCGTCCATAATGAGAATGCGCGCCCGAGCAACCAGCGCTTTTGCAATCTCAACAAGCTGCTGTTCGCCAACCCGAAGTTTAGAAACAGGTTGATCCGCCTGTCCCCGAAAATCCAGCGGCTTGAGCGCTTCTCGAGCGGCCGTTATCTGGCGTTGCCTATCGACGAGAAACAGTCCGTGAACCTTTTCCTGGCCCAAGAAAATATTCTCATCGACCGCCAGCTCCGGGACCAGACTCAGTTCCTGATGAATCATAGCGATCCCGGCACGAGTTGCCTCGCGCGGGGACAAAAACCGGCACGGAATGCCATTGACTGAGATGTCCCCTTCGAAATCATCAATGAGTCCGGCAGCGATCTTCATGAGAGTCGACTTTCCGGCGCCGTTTTCACCCATGATCGCATGGACTTCTCCTGCGTAGAGATCAAAATCGACCAATTTCAAGACCTGGGTCGGACCAAAGCTCTTGCAGATCCCTCGCATCTGGAGAGAACGATCGGCCATGGGTTCGGGCGAATGATTGTGAGGGGGATGCATAGGTTAGCGCTGCGTCAACCGAGACGGCTTGGTATTTGGCGGCGCTAAATCGGGGTGATGAACCAAAATGTAAAACTTTACATTTTGTTATCTTTCAGGCACTACCTTGTCAAGCTCAACGCTCCCTCAATCGTGCAACCGCCCCCCTTTTTTGATCCGCAATCGGTCGGGTCGAGATTATTGTCGGTCCCCCTCGATCGGGCAACCGCGCCGGGTCACGATCAAACGCCACCCAACCGGAGATGGGCACTGACCAGCCTTTACTAACATGACTCTCGATGATCTTGCCAAGGAGCTGGATGTCAGTATCGCGACGATTTCCCGTGCGCTGAGCCGTCCTGAGCAAGTCGCCCCGCGCACTCGGGAGCGCGTCCTCGCAGCGGTCCATCGGCATGGCTACAAACCGTTTGGGACTGGCCGTTCCCTGCGTACCCAGCAAACTCGAACTATTGGAGTTGTCGTTTCCGATATTCGAAACGCTTTCTTTGCTGCAGCAGTCAAAGCGATCGAAGATGTCGCACGAGCAAATGGGTACAGTGTCCTAATTTGCAACGCGGACGAAGACCGCCAGAAGGAAGGGATCGCACTGCAACTTCTGCTCGATCGAAAAGTCTCAGGAGTCATCAATTGCTCGACCGGGGCGAACTTGGAACTTCTCAGAATGTTTGAGAAATCGGGAACCGTGCTGGTCGATTTTGATCGGGAGTCCGGGCTCAATAATGTTGACACAGTGGTTCTCGACAACGTGCTCGGCGCATCTCTTGCTGCGCAGCATTTAGTGGAGCTTGGGCACCGTGCCATCGCAACGATTGCCGGCCCGAAGCATCTCTCAAACGCTCGCGGACGACTGGCCGGATTTCGTAAAACACTACAAGAATTCAAAATTGCGACCCGACCGGAGTACGTTTTGTTTGGAAATTTTAAACCCGAATCGGGATACAGTGCGGCACAGAGACTCTTTTCGCTGGCCAAACCACCAACAGCCCTTTTCGTCGCCAATATTGAAATGGCCGCCGGCGTAATCCAGTTCGCCCGCGAGAAAAAGATCTCGATTCCAAAAGACCTTTCGCTGGTCAGCTTTGATGACCCTCTCTGGGCGCAATTCATGGACCCGCCGCTGACCGTGATCGTTCAGCCTACCGAAGAGATGGGAGAATGCGCGATGGAACTCCTCCTGGGCCGCCTCCGCGGCCGAAGCCCGGTCCAGACCAAGGCCTTTCCACCACGGCTGGTTGTACGAGGGTCGACGGCGAAAAGGTAAGCACCGGAAGGTGGTCCGGCCTTGGCCGGATCACCACCGCCGTGGTGGAACCCAGCGCTCGATTGCTCCACAACAGCGGTGACCGACCATCGCTTTTCAAAACTCGGCGGGCACCGAGCGCCCGGGCTATGCCACAACGGTAGCGACCCGGCCAAGGCTGGACCGCACTCCAGACTCTTTCGCCAGTCGGCCTAGCGTCTTGATCGCTTGATCGATTTTGGGTGACCATGGATGCGCGCAGCTCATCCTTAAACAGTTGCGGTAGTTATTTCCTTTTGCTGAAAAGATACATCCAGGTGTGATCGATATCCGATGCTCGTTGAGTGCCCGAGCGGCTAAAGTCGTGGTATCAGTATCCGTTTCCACCCAAAGAACAAAACTCCCTTGAGGGCGCGAAATGCGCGTGCCGGCGGGAAAATAGCGTGCGACCGCGTCGCTAAACCGGCACAACAACTCCCAGTAGACCGCCCTGATTTTGCGTAAATGAGCGTCGTAAGAGCCGTTCTCTAGGAACTCCGCGATCGCCATCTGGGTAATCGCCGGACACGCGAATGTTTGGTTTGTTTTCAATTGCAGAATCGCGTCCCGAAACTTGCCCGGTGAGACCCATCCAACCCGCATTCCAGGTGCTAGCGTCTTGGAAATAGAGCTGCAGAGCAAGACGAGTCCTTTTGTATCAAAGGCCTTCGCTGTAATCGGACGCTTGTCACCTGGCCGCGCTAGATCGCCATAAATGTCGTCTTCGATCAAAGGAATTCGATTTTTCGCCAGCAGCGCGACAAGTTCTTTCTTTCTCTCTTCTGCCAAGGAACACCCCAAAGGGTTGCTGTAGTTCGTGACAATTAAGCAAGCGCCGATCTTAGGAACTGTGAGAATCGCTTTCCGGATATGTTCGAGCGATACGCCGTCTCGCGGGTCGGTTGGTATTTCCACAACGCGCAAGCCAAGATTCTCGATGAGCTCCAGCAAGCCGTAGTAGGTCGGAGACTCAACCAGGACCGCAGATTCAGATGCGCATACGGCTCGCAAAGAAAGCGATAACGCTTCGCCCGCCCCATATGTCACGATAAATTCTTCCTGGTTCAGAAAACATCCCCAGTCGTGAGCTCGCCGGGCGAGTTGTTTTCGAAGCTTCAGATGACCAGCGGGATCTGTGTACCGGACCAATTCATTCGGAGCAGAGCGCGCAAGAGCGGATGTCATCTGCGCAAGGCGGGCCCCTGGCAGAAGTTCTTGTGCCGGGACGGCAATTCCCAAGGGAACAACGCCTTCTCTATTTCCGAACATGAAAGATTGGAAACGCAGTTTGCTGACCTCTACAGCAGAAGCTTCGATTCGCGGAGGCCGCGAGACCGGCTCAGACAGGATGTACCGATGCTTGACGTAAAAGCCACTTCTCGCGCGAGGTTCGACGAAACCACGATTCTCGAGGATCCGAAACGTGTGCAACACAGTCTCTACACTTAGTCGATAGTCAGCGCACAATCTCCGGACCGAAGGCAACCTGTCTCCAGGACTGAACACATTTGCTTCAATCTGGTTAGCTAGAGATTGTGCCAACGTGAGATAGCGAGGCGATTGCATCTGCGCAGCTTGTCTAGATGCCACCATTCAGACTCGTACAAGGAAAATCTCCATCGTGCAAACTGTTCTGGTGGATTTTTGGAGAAATTGTATCTGTTCTGGTCGGCTCTGATATTGAACTGTAGCAATGATATGTCGACGTCGACGAATGGAGCACGCGGGCTCTGGCAAACAGACGGACTAGAGTGGCGAGGGTGGGCCCTCACCGGGATCGGAATCCTCGGTTTCACCTTCACACTGCCAATGACTTGTCTGGCCCTTCAAGCCTTTGACCCGATAAGCATCGCGATTGTTCGAGGAACTGGCGCCGGTCTTGCCGCGCTTGTCTGTTTGGCTTTGTCATGTGAAACCCTCCCGACTCGCGGTCAAATCGTCCGGATGTTCTATGCCGGGCTTGGTATCGTCATCTTTTTTCCACTGCTGATTTCAATCGGTCTACAGTTTGTCCCGGCAACACACGCAGGGGTTGTTCAGTCAATTCTTCCGCTGGCTACAGCGTTCTTTGGTGTCGTTCGCGGGCGAGAAAAAGCGTCACGCGAATTCTGGATTTCGGCGATTTTAGGCGCGGTCCTAGTGGCAGCGTTTTGTCAGTTCCGTTCTAAGGTCGGATCGATCGGAATCGCTGATATACTTGTTGTCTTGAGCTTCGTCTCTTGTGCTTACGGATACGCAGAAGGCGCGTTGGTCACTCGTGAACTTGGAGGATGGAAGACGATCTGCTGGATTCTCGTGATCATGTTGCCGCTGAACCTTTTGGGCTTTTTCATTTGCTCATTGCCACACGGCTTATGGCGAGTGCCGCCGTCAGGAGAAGCCTGGATTGGACTCACGTATCTTACGCTGGTCAGCCAGTTCCTTGCGTTCTATTTCTTCTACAAAGGTCTCGCACTCGGCGGCGTTGCAAAAATGAGCCAGTTGCAACTGCTTTCGCCGTTTCTATCAATCTACGCCGCTCACCTGGTTCTGGGTGAAGTGGTAGATGCGACGGTCATAGTAGGCGCAGTGCTCATTACTGCGATCGTTGTGGCAGGCAGGTTGTCCTTGCGTCGCCAGTAAGCGTTTGGCGTTTGGCGTTTGGCGTTCCGCGTTTGGCGTTCCGCTTTAGCCCTGGGTCTTGACGCGATAACACAGTGCGCACTGAAGGCACGATCGCGCCAGCCTGACAACTCTACCTCATCGAATACCGTTACGCTCTCGCGAAACGCCAAACGCCAAACGCCAAACGCTACCTCTTCCGTACAACCGTCATACCGTCTCCCAGACTCAACAAAACTGCGGATACGCGGTCATCATCGCGGATTTTCAAGTTGAGTTCCCGAATTGCTTGCGTCGCTTCATCTTCTTTGGCGCGCTTGTTAATGACCCGTCCGCTACGAAACATGTTGTCGAGTACGATCACCCCGTTCACGCGAACAAGATCAAAGCAAGCTTCGTAGTAAAGAGCGTAGGCTGTTTTATCCGCATCGATAAAAGCCAGATCGAACGAGTTCTTGCCGAACTCGCGGGCCAATTTCTGGAGCGTGTCCAGCGCGGGGCCGATGCGCAAATCGATCTTGTCTTCCACTCCGGCCTCCTTCCAAAAGCGTTTCCCAATCGCGGCCCATTCATCGTTGATATCACAGGCAACAAGTTTGCCTCCTTTGGGAAGGGCCATCGCGACGCTAAGCGCGCTGAAACCTGTAAACGTACCGATCTCCAACGTGCGCCGAGCACCGATCAGCTCAGCAAGCCAGGCAAGGAATGCACTCTGATCAGGCCCAAGCTGCATGCCAGCGTTCGGAAGTTTCTCGGTAATCTTTCGCAGCTGTTTCTGCAGAGCTGTTTCCTTCGTGGCAACCTGTCCAACATAGAATTCAACGGCCTCGGGGAGCAAAGAACGCCTGATCATGGAGTCAGAACGTTGCGATCTCGTTTGCTCCCAGTCAACGCCGGTTCATGACTTTCGCATTCGTTACCGCTTGCACGCTCCTGCTTACCACCATCGAAATCGGCAAACCGACACAAATAATGTGCGTTACGATAGCAACAATTGAGTTGAAAAGATTGCGCGGCGCGCCTTGAAAGTGCGCCAGCGGGAGTACGATCCAGTACATCACAACGTAGACCGCAACGCCGTATAGAATTCCGAACAGGATCGGCCGGTGGATCAGCAACGGAAGTTTACGGCTTGCAGCGTAAAACACGGTCGCCGCCGAGAACGCGATAAAGAAGTGGATCACTGCGCCAAGCGCGCCTGTTGTCGGTCCGCCTTCAAACGACCGCGGACCGAGCAGCGCACTGGCAATTCCTTGCAGGATCCGGAGCGGCGTCACACCGCGCGGCGCCCAGGTAATAAATGCCGCCGTGATATCCATGACTCCACATAATAGACCCGCTAAAACGATCGTTGGGAACGCTCGCTTTTTCACGTGGATACTTTCTTGCCGCAACTTTCAACTCAACGCCGAAAAGGAATCAGCGCGCTCACTCGCGGGTCTCGAAGAAATAGACCACCCCAAAGCAAGACGCCGATGTAAACGGGAAACAAGATATGACTGAACAGCGGACTTCCTATACGCGCATTCGTCGCCACGGCACCGCCAAGGTAGCCGGTTAGTAGAACCGCACCGAGTGCGGACGTCTGCGGAATCAGATAGAGAACCGTGCAAATCAATAGAACGATTCCGAGCGGCACAACGATGTTTTCTTGATAACCGATTTCAACGGTTGTCTTCACAACGATCTCTGGCTTCATCAATTTCATGACGCCATCAAGAAGAAGAAACAACGCAGGCAGGATACTGAGAATACAGCCGGTCCAGAGCCTTCCTTTTGAAACGGGCGCTTTCGGCAAGTTCGGTTCGGATGAAGTAGTGCTCATAAATTGAGAATGTTGTGCCTCTCGACGATCCAATCCCTTCAATCCGGACATCGGTACGCAAAATTCATTGCGCGTAATATCTCCTGGCTCGCCGGTCCGGTCTCTTGTATTCGTTCGCCGATGAGATTGAAAGACTCGGTATTTATCATTACTGGGGGCGCATCGGGTTTAGGACTGGGAACAGCGCGGTTGTTTGCGGCAGAGGGAGCTAAAGTTGTTATCGGTGACCTGAACGCAGAGGCAGGCGAGTCAGTCGCGAAAGAACTGGACTGCAAATTTGTTCGACTAGATGTCGCGGATGATTCCAGTGCGCGTGCCGCGATCGCGGCGACCGAGGAATATTTCGGCGCGCTTCACGGTTTGGTAAACTGCGCCGGCATTGCCCCGGCCGAGAGGGTTCTTGGCAAACAGGGTCCGCATCGTCTCGAGACTTTTCAACAGGTTATCTCTGTTAATCTCATCGGCACATTCAACATGATCCGATTGGCCGCCGAGATGATCGCCAAGAACTCCCCGGGTTCAGATGGCGAACGCGGTGTGATTATCAACACGGCTTCGGTCGCGGCGTATGACGGACAAATTGGTCAGGCCGGCTATTCGGCATCGAAAGGTGGCGTTGTCGGAATGACGCTTCCAATTGCTCGCGAGCTCGCGCGAAACGGAATCCGGGTCATGACCATCGCTCCCGGCATTTTTGAGACACCGATGATGAAAGGGTTTTCCCAGGAAGTTCAGGATTCGTTGGCTAAGTCCATTCCTTTTCCGCAGCGCCTTGGCAGACCAGCGGAATACGCTGCGCTGGCAAAACACATTTGTGAAAATGTGATGCTAAACGGTGAAGTCATCCGACTCGACGGCGCCATCCGAATGGGACCGAAATGATCGAGCCGAGAACGGAAACCATAAGTCCTATAGGTCCTATAGGTCATATCGGTCCTATATGCCCTATCCTTTCCAGCGCGCGGCACTACAAATCACTCTGGCGAAGTGCCTCCCGTGAATACGCTCTCCACTCCCGCGTCTAAACTTTTCGGCATGAAAACTCCCTTTTTCGTCCCGGTCGCAGCCGCGATTGCCGGGCTGTTAATAGGCGGTTGCGGAGAACAATCGGCGCCGACATCTAAGCCGGAAGCATCTGCAACGCCGACGGCGACGCCTCCAGCGGCACCGACAGCCACTCCAGAACAGGCGCCTGCTGCGCCTGCAGCGCCCACTGCTACTCCGGCCGAACCTAATGCGACTCCGGCAACGTCGCCTTCCCCTGGCACTTCATCTGAGGCGCGGCCTCAGTTCAGTAGCCCGTCTGTCAACGATTACGTGCAAACGTATGACGCGTACATCAGTGACTTCAAAACTGCTTACGCTGCGATGAAGCAAGGCGACGTGAGCAAATACCAGGCTGTCATCCAGCGCGCCCAGGAACTCGAAACCAAAGGCAACAATCTCCAGGGCCAACTCCCGCCAGATGAGCAGCAGCGGTTTGCCGAATACCTGAACAAGCGTGCGAACGAGTTAGCACAGTTAGCGCAGGGGAAGTAGGGGGAACGTCGCGAACGCTCGAGAACCCCGTGATCGCCGGGACCGGAACGGGATTCGGCAAGTCGCGAGCTGGAGACTTCGGTCCCAAATCGTCCGGATTGACCGTGAGTCGACGTGGCTGAAACGCCGGGACGCAAATATCGCCCTTCGGAAGCTCATTCAGTTCCCGGCGCTCGCGGCGTTCTCGAGCGTTCCTAATCCGGAAAACTCCGGTGCAGCCAATACAATGGAAACCGGTTGCCCGGACAATCGGTCGGTCGGGGATTAATTTCGCGATGACCGCGTACGATTGAATAACGGCTATCAACTTTACCAACGCGGCGCCGAAGATAACGGATCAGTTCATCGAGTGCTTCATACTCGGCCTTGGTCGGCAGATCTCGATTGAAATCGCCAACCAGACAAATACCGATCGAGATATAGTTCAGATAATCGCTATGAACGTGGCCGCCGTTAATCTGCCGGATCCAACGCTCGCCAACTTCAATCTGGCCGTTCCCTGAGGAAGTGCCGTTGCCAATCACAAAATGGTACGCGAGACCGTTCTGCATTCGGCGAACATGTCGATGATAATAGTCAAAGATTCGCGCGTTTCCCTGCCGAGTACCGCTATTGTGGACGATGATGTACTTCCATCGGTTTCGGCGAACCCGCGCACTATCGATAGCACGTCGCACCTCGGGCGTTAAATAACGCCAGCGCACACCGGCATTGGAGGGCGCAGCCACCAAATCTTTTTCCTGCTCAGCACCCGACTTTTGGACGACGATCTGGTCGTTCCGCCTGCCAAACCATGACCAACCCTTCTTTTTGGGAGTCGGAGTAGGCGTCTCAATTGGCGTGGAAGTAGGTGCAGGAGTTGGAGTTGGAGGCGGAGGCGGAGGCGGAGGCGGAGGCGGAGGTGGCGTTGATGTAGGTGTCGGTTTTGGAGTCTCTCCCTCTTGGGGCGAAGGCATCGACCGCCCCGACGGCGACCTCGGCCGAATCGGAGACGGAGCAGCGCTCGGGGTCGGTCTGGGAGTAGGGGTCGGACTCGGTACAATCTCCATTTGTTGCCTGCTCTTGAGGAAGAGATCGCGCAGCCGTTTTTGCTCCTTCTGCTCACTAGACTCCTGGCCAAGACCCGAAGTGGAACTCAATGCGAAATAGGTTAAAAGCGATAGGACCGG
>Ga0126381_100002891_pt1 | contig 18663 bp, 15 predicted proteins | sample PanSoiMetPlot_28_FD_96465 | JGI IMG/M metagenome (GOLD analysis project Ga0126381, IMG submission 96465) | Tropical forest soil microbial communities from Panama - MetaG Plot_28 | ecosystem: Environmental > Terrestrial > Soil > Tropical forest > Bulk soil | place: Panama | collected 2016-02-17
GCCGTTCCGGATGGGCAACAGCCACCCGAGCCTGTTCCCGTACGAGCCGCTGCCCTGCGCCGATGGCGACATGATCATCACGGCCGGCAACAACAGCCAGTTCCGCAAGCTGGTGCAGATCCTCGGGGTAGCCGAGCTGGCGGACGACCCTCGGTTCAGCCGCAACGAGGACCGCACGGCCAACCGCGACCAGCTCAGGCCGCTGCTGACCGAACGGCTGCGCATCCGGCCCAAGCTGGACTGGTTCCGCGAGCTGACCGCGGCGGGCGTGCCGTGCGGGCCGATCAACACCGTCGAGCAGGGCGTGCGGTTCGCCACCGAGGTCGGGCTCGATCCGGTCGTCCGGGTGGGCCAAGGCGACGCGGCCGTGCCTTCTGTGCGCAACCCGATAACGTTTTCCGAGACCCCGCCCAGCTACCGGCTCCCGCCGCCCGCCCTGGACGAGCACGGCGCGCAGATCCGCCGCTGGCTGGCGGACCGGGAGGACCAGTGACCGAGCCGCTCAGCTTCCCGACCTCGCTCGGCACCTCGACAGCCGACGAGATCCGGCTGCTCGGCCAGGATCTCACCGCGGACCTGATGGGCAAGGTCAGCTTCGGCGAGCTGGCCTTCTGGCTGGTCGCGCTGCGGCGGCCGGCTCCCGGGGAAACCAGGGTGTTCGAGGCGGTGCTCGTGGCGCTGGCCGATCACGGGTTCACCCCGACCGCGATCGCCGCGCGGCTCACCTACCTGTCCGCCCCCGACTCGCTGCAAGGCGCGCTCGCCGCCGGGCTGCTCGGCGGCGGATCCCGCTTCCTCGGCGTCACCGAGGATTGCGGGCGCTACTTGCACGACGTGCTGGAACGCCACGGGCCCGAGCTGCCCGCTGACGACGCGGCCTGGGACGCGCTCGCGCTCGCCGCGGTGCGGGAAACCCGGGCGAGCAAGGGCCTGGTCCCCGGGCTCGGGCACCCGGTGCACAAGGTCCAGGATCCCAGGACCCCGGTGCTGATCGGCATCGCCGAGCAGGAGGGCCTGCGCGGCCCGCACCTGCGGCTGTTCGAGGCCATCGGCCGGGTGCACGAACAGGTGCTCGGCCGCCGCCTGCCGCTCAACGGCGCCGGCGTCTGCGGCGCCGCGCTGGCCGACCTCGGCCTGCCCGTCGAGCTGCTGCGCGGCTTCGCGCTGCTGGCCAGGGCGGCCGGGCTGCTCGGCCAGATCGCGGAGGAGCGCCGCCGCCCCATCGGTATGGATACCTACCTGACTGTGGATCGCAACGCCGTCTACGTACAGCCCGACTAGGGAAGGAGGGGCGCATGGCGACCGTCGCCGCGGTCATCGCCTCCACGCACCATCCGTTCTACTACCGCGCGAGCACCTCGGCCGGCGCGGACCGGCCGCCGTTCGCCGACGAGTGGGTGGCCAAGATCGAGGCCTTCCGGCAGACCCTCACGCGGGCCGAGCCCGACGTCCTGCTGATGGTGGGCAGCGACCATTTCCATCAGCTGTGGCTGGACAACATGCCGCAGTTCCTGGTCGGCAAGGCGCCGTTCTTCGACGGGAACTTCTACAACGAGGAGCGGGAGTTCGGTCTGCCGCGGCTGTTCCTGGCGGGCGAAGAGGACCTGGCCGGGCACATCCTGCGCGACGGGCTGGACGCCGGTTTCGACCTGGCCTTCAGCAACGAACTGCGGATCGACCACAGCGTGACCTGCCCGATCATCACCCTGCGGCCCGAGGCTGACCTGCCCATCGTCCCGGTTTACACCAACATCTTCGCGCCGCCGATGCCGCGGCCCGAACGCTTCGTGCAGCTCGGCCGTACCCTGCGCCGGCTGGTCGAATCCTGGCCGAGCGACAAGCGAGTGGCCATCATCGGCACCGGTCATCTGTCCCTGGAGCTCGGCGGTCCGCGCCAGTTCGGGCCGCACGGCCCCGACCCGGAGTTCGACCGCAAGGCGGTGGAGTGGATCGCCAACGGCGATATCGACGGCTGCCTGGCGCAGGTCACGCTCGACAGCCTGCACGCCCCGGGAAACGCCACCCACGGCTTCATGGACTTCATGCTGATGATGGGCGCCGCCGGCGACGGCGTGAAGGCCGACTACACCGACAGCCTGGATCTGTTCCACACCATGGAGGCGTACTTCACCTGGTACCCGCAGGGGGGATCGCGATGAGCAAGTACTTGCTGAACAAGTTCCTCTACACGGTGGACCGCGATCCCGAGCTGGTGGAACGGTACCGCGCCGAGCCGGCCGCCATGGTGGGCTGGTGGGAGCAGGAGATGGCCAACGCCCTGCTGAACTGCACCTCGGGCGAGAAGTCGACCTGGCTGTCTTTCACTCCCGACGAACGCGACGCCCTGTGCGGCCACGATCACGTGAAGCTGTTCGAGCTGGGCGCCCACCCGTTCCTGACCCTCACGCTGTTCATCGCCATGTTTGAACGCGACCACGGGCCGCTCGAATACCAGAAGGCCTACGCGCGGGCGATGGACCATCTCACCCTGCCCTATCCCGACATCGCCACCTGATCATAACGGACGGTGGTGTACCGACTGCGAAACCGGGTATCGAGGCTGCGGGGAATCGGACATCACCACACGGGGGACCTTTCATGACAGCACTCTTGGAGCGGATGACGACGCGCGCACTCCCAGGGAATCCGTTCCCGCTCGGCGCCACGACGCGTGACGGCGGCACGAACTTCGCGATCGCGTCCGGCATCGCCGAACGCATGATGCTCTGCCTGTTCGACAACGAGGGCAACGAGTCGCAGATAGAGCTGCCCGACTACGACGCCGGGGTCTGGCATGGGTTCGTGCCGGGAATCGGCCCGGGGCAAGCCTACGGGTACCGCGTGCACGGCCCCTATGACCGGGCCGGCGGGCTGCGCTGCAACCCGGCCAAGCTCCTGCTCGACCCGTACGCGCGAGCGATCAACGGCTGGGTCTGCTACGGGCCCGAGGTGTTCGACTACGACCTGGAGCGCCGCGACGCGCCGAGCGGGCTCGACTCCGCCCGGTACGTTCCGCGCAGCCTGGTCACCGACCGCGCCTTCCGGTGGGGAAACGACGCTCCGCTGCGGCGGAGCTACGCCGACACCGTGATCTACGAGGCCCACGTCAAGGGCCTGACCATGCGCCATCCGGCGTTGCCGCAGCGGCTGCGCGGCACCTATGCCGGCCTCGCGCACGAAGCGGTCATCGACCACCTGACCAGCCTCGGCGTGACCGCCGTGGAGTTGCTGCCCGTCCATCAGAACGTGACCGACGAGTTCCTCGTCCAGCGGGGCATGGCCAACTACTGGGGCTACAACACGATCGGCTACTTCGCCCCGCACTTCGGCTATTCCGCCGCGGTGCGCGCCGGCCGGCCGGGCGGGCAGGTCGCCGAGTTCAAGACCATGGTCAAGACGCTGCACCAGGCCGGACTCGAGGTCATACTCGACGTCGTGTTCAACCACACCGCCGAAGGCGGCGAGGGCGGCCCCACGCTGTGCTTCCGCGGGCTGGACAACCCCGCCTATTACCGGCTCAACCCCGCCGACCCAGGCCGGTACTACGACTCGACCGGCACAGGAAACTCGGTGAACGCGGGGAATCCGGCCATGCTCCAGCTGATCATGGACTCGCTGCGGTACTGGCTGACCGAGATGCACGTCGACGGCTTCCGGTTCGATCTCGCCACCACGCTGGCCCGCCAGGACGGCGGGTTCAGCCAGCTGGCCGCGTTCTTCGACCTGGTTGTGCAGGACCCGGTCGTCTCGCAGGCCAAGCTCATCGCCGAGCCCTGGGATGTCGGCCAGCTGGACAGCTACGACGTCGGCCGGTTCCCGGCGCTGTGGCGGGAGTGGAACGGCAAGTACCGCGACAGCATGCGCGACTTCTGGCGCAGCAAGCACATCGGCCTCGACGAGTTCGCCACCCGGTTCTGCGGTTCGGCCGACCTTTACGGCGGCAACGGGATCGGACGGCGCCGGCCGACCGCGTCCGTGAACTTCCTGTGCGTGCACGACGGCTTCACGCTGCGCGACCTGGTCTCCTACAACACCAAGCACAATGAGGCCAACGGGGAGTCGAACCGGGACGGCACCGACGACAACAGGTCATGGAACTGCGGCGCCGAGGGCGAGACCGCCGATCCCGAGGTGCTGGCGCTGCGTGCGCGTCAGTCCCGCGCGATGCTCACCACGGTGATGTTGTCGTTCGGCGTACCGATGCTGCTCGGCGGCGACGAGCTCGGTAACAGCCAGAAGGGCAACAACAACGCGTACTGCCAGGACAACATCATCTCCTGGCTGGACTGGACCGACACGGACAACGAGCTGCTCGAGTTCACCAAGCGGCTGGTGAACTTCCGCCGCTCCCACCCCGTCTTCCGTCGCCGCAAGTTCCTCACCGGCGCCGAGGCGACCGAGCTCGGCTGGTTCACGCCGGCGGGAACGCCGATGTCCCAGGCCGACTGGGCCGACACCGACGGGCTGGCCCTGGCCATCTACCTGGACGGCACGGACGATCCTGATCCCGCGGCGGACGGGACGCCGCTCATCGACGACGACTTCCTGGTCCTGGTCAACGCGTGGTGGGAGCCGATCGAGTTCACCATCCCGCCGGCCCAGGACGGGCAGGGGTGGCTGGCGGAGATAGACACCTTCGACCCGGCCGCGCCCGCTGGCGCGCCGGAACGCCACGCCGGCGACGTCGTGCCGGTCGGCCCGCGCTCGATCAGCGTGCTGCGCGGTCCGCGCGGCCCGCGCGCCGTGGTCCCCGCGCAGCCGAAGCGGGGGAAGAAGCGCACGTCCTGACCGTTGCATCAGGATGAATCATTCTGACTCATTCCGACACATCTAAACACTCTGCACTACAGCGCCGATTCTGGTAGACGAAGATCGCCTCATCCTGGTTAAATGTGCATCTGATCGACTCACGATAGATTTACGGCTGCTGCGGGTGATTCATGATGCTCTGTCCGACTGGCGTGACCGCTGGCTGGTCATGGTGATCGACGGGGACGGAGCGGAGCCGCTCAGCAACCGACGGCGGTTGGCTGCCGAACTGCACCGGGTGCGTGACCTCGCCGGGATCTCCGGACGTGAGCTAGCCCACCGGATCGGGATAAGCCAGTCCAAGGTATCGCGGATCGAGTCGGGGACCGCGATCCCGTCGGCCCCCGAGGTGACAGCGTGGGCCGAGGCGGTGGCGGCCTCAGCCGAGACCAAGCGGCTGCTGACCGCGCTGACCGAGGCCGCCTTTACCGAGGTACACCCCTGGCGCGCGGTCCTTAAAGATCGTTTGCACCTACAGGACGATATCCAGGAGCTGGAGAATCGCGCGGGTAAGGTGCGCACGTTCCAGCCGTCTGTTATCCCCGGCCTGCTGCAGACAGCGGAATACGCGCGCCGGCTGTTTTCAGTAATAGACCCGCCCTATGCGGAGTCCGACATACCCGCCGCGGTGGCGGCCCGTCTGGACCGGCAGCTAGCACTGTTCGAAGAGCACCGTAAATTCGAATTCTTGATTACCGAAGCCGCCCTCCGCTGGCGCCCAGGTCCATCGACGCTACTGCAAGCCCAATTCGACCGCATCGAATCGCTGCGCACTCTCAGCAATGTCTCGATAGGACTGATACCACACGCCGTCCTGGCCAGGGCCTGCACTTCGCACAGCTTCGCGATCTTCGAACTCGCCGACGTCGGGGGGCACGACACCGATGGGGAGGAGGCACCGAACGCCATCGTGACGGTGGAGACCGTCCACGCCAACTTGGTCGTCAGCAATCCGGACAGCGTCGGTCTTTACCAGGCGCGATGGCATCGGCTCGAGCAGATGGCCATCTACGGCGATGAGATCCGCGCGTTTCTGTCCGGAGTCGGCCACAGCGTACGCGCGTTGGAAGCATGACCACTGCGTTCGGCCTTCACGAACGCCGACCGGGGGCGCACGTGCCGGGCGCCCCCGGCTCGGTCAGCGGCACGTCATTCGATGCCGGACACCCCAGCGGAAGGATCCACGCCGTGACTCGATAATGGGCCGGTCACCACAATCGTACAAATTTTCGACAGCACATTACTCCCAGCATGAGCAGGAAGGTGGCCGCCGTGGACTATAAGCTTCTCGGCCCCGTTAAGGCCTACGCAGCCGGCGGGAGGGCTGATCTTCTCTCTGCCCACCGGCTCCGGCCTCGCCACCGGCTGCTGCTCGCGGCGCTGCTGCTGGCGGGGGGACAGCGGGTGGGGACGGCACGGCTGATCGAGCTGATGTGGGGTATCGACCAGTCACCGGAGGACCCGGAGAACGCGCTGCACCACTACGCCAGCAAGCTGCGCGCGACGCTGCGGATCGCGGAGCCGGGCTGGAAAGATCCGCTGCCGCCGGCGGCTGACGGGTATCGCATCGACATGAAGCCGCAGCAGGTCGACGCGTTCCGCTTCCGCAACCTCACCGCCCAGGCTCGCGCGCGGTCGGGCATCGACGACGGCGAAGCCGTCCGGTTGTGGCGGCTGGCGCTGGCCGAGTGGAGTCCGCACCGGTCCGGCCTGTACGGGCCGGAACCCCTGGCCGGCCTGCCGGGTCAGTGGGCGGACAACCGCCGGACCATCCTCGGGGAGGAGCACCGCGACGCGGTGATCGGATGCCTGGACGCGGAACTGCGCCTGGGCCAGCATCAGCGCCTGCTCACGGAACTGGCCGCGCTCGAGGCCGAAGACGGTGACGACGATGAGGACCTCAAGCGGATCGGCATGCTCGCCTACTACCGGCTCAACCGTCCGGCCGAGGCGCTGAGCGCGTTCCAGCGGCTGGAGCAGTCATTGAAACGTTCCGGCCGCGAACCGAGCCGGAGCCTGCGGATCCTCGAGTCGAGGATCAGGCAACGGGACCCGGGGCTTGACCACATCGACGGAGCCGGGCCGTCGGCTGCTTTAGCCGTTCAGGCGAACAGGTCCGCGATGGCCTGGACGTCCAGGCCGGTCAGGCTGGCGAGCACGAGCCGGGCCTGGTCCAGCGCCGCCGGGTCGACTGGATACTCAGGCCGCGGTATCGCGATCACCGCCAGGCCCGCCGCCGCGGCCGAGCGCACTCCGTTGGCCGAGTCCTCCACCGCGGCGCAGCGGTCAGGACGGTGGCCGAGCTGGCGGGCCACCGCCAGGTAGATGTCCGGCGCGGGCTTGCCGCGCGGCACCTGTTCTGTGGACATCGCGGCGGCGAAGCAGTCCCGCAGGCCCGCGTGTTCCAGCACGGTCTCGATCAAGACCGGCGGTGAGGAACTGGCCAGGCCCAGCGGCCAGCGCGCGCCGACCCGGCGGACCACCTCGGCGGCCCCGGGAAGCAGCGGCACGTGCTCGGCGTACCGATCGCGCATCCGGTCGACGACCAGCGCCGCGACATCGGCGGGCGGCAGGCCGACGCCCAGGTCCTCGCTCAGGTAGCTGGCCCACTCCCCGGTGCTCATGCCCATGATCCGCCGCTGTGCGTCCGGCGCCCACGAGCCGCCGTGATCCGCCACCACCTGCCGGCGCACCTGCTCCCACACGGGCTCGGAATCGACGATGACACCGTCCAGGTCGAACACCACCGCTTCGGTCATGCCTGGCATGTTAGAGGATCCGGCCAGCGGCATCGCTGGCGCTACCGCCCCGCTCGGGACGAAGTTGACAAGGCATCCCAGTGCATGCTTAGCTGCGCTCCGGTACTTAAGGTGAGTAAATTATTACTTTAAGTAATTTCACGGGGGGAATCTCAATGACAACAACCCGATCTGCCCGGGAACCGGCAGCACTCACTGGGCCGCAGGCCTCGCTGATGATGACGCTGTCGGCCTTCGCCTCCATCGACGAGAAGCCGCTGCCCGCCGGCGTCGACCAGCGGCACGAGCAGGCTATCCTCACCGACCTCGGGCTGGCGCTGGGCCAGGCCGCGGCGGGCTGGACTCCGGTATGGGCCGGGGTCAGCGCGGAGCGCAGCGCCAACATGGCTTACATCGCGAAAAACGAGGAAATCACGAACCAGTACGCCGTCGTGACGCGGGGCACCGACTTCGCGATGCCGATCGACATCCTCGAGGACTTCGGCGTGCAGAAGACGGCGCAGTTCCCGGCCGGCGGCCGCGTCGTCCAGATCGCCGAAGGCACCTCGGAAGCCCACGACCTGCTCATCGAGGCCGTGGGCAACGACGGGTACACGCTCCTGGAGGAACTGGCCAGCCGCGTGGGCACCGACGGCGACGGCAGCACGATCTTCGTCACCGGCCACAGCCTCGGCGGCGCACTGGCCACGACGGTCGCGCTCTACCTGCAGACCGCGCTGCCGGACGCCTGCTTCCAGGTCTACACGTTCGCGGCACCGACCGCCGGGCTGACCGACTTCGCCGGCCTGTACGACCAGACCTTTCCCGGGAACGGGCCCGGCGCGAACTCGTCCTGGCGCGTCTGCAACATCTGGGACGTGGTGCCCCAGGCGTGGCAGGCCAGCACGCTCGGCGACATCCTCTCCTGGTACCCGCCGCCAGGACCGAGCCAGTCCAGCCAGGTCAACCTCATCCTCAGGCACGTCATCGGGCTGCCGGGAGACCTTCCATATCAGCAGCCTAGCACGAACGTAGCCCAGCTCAACAACCCGTGCTGGCCGGACGCGGTCAGGGATCCGCAGCCTGACTTCCTGACCGAAACCGGCTTCCAGCACGACTGCAACACGTACCTGACGCTGCTGGGGGCGCCCACGGTGAGCGTGCTCTCCAGCGTCGCGCCCAACGTGCTGCGCCGGGGCGCGGACTCCACCACGCTGAAGCTGACCGGGCTGGGCTTCAGCGACCAGACCACGGCCTCGTTCAGCAACGGCGGCATCATCGTCAGGTCCCGCGTCCCGCACAGCCAGAACAAGCTCAGCGTGACGGTGTCCGTCGCGGACGACGCGCCGCTGGGGTCATGCGACGTGATCTTGACCTCGGAGAACGGCGAGCGCATCCCCGGTGGTACCAGATCGCTCCTCGTGCTCTGATGACGCGGGCCCTGATGACGCCTGGCTCATGACGCCAGCCGGGCCGCCAGCGCTCGCCCGGCGGCCCGGCCGGAGAAGATACAGCCGCCGAGGAACGTGCCCTCCAGGGCGTTGTACCCGTGCACCCCGCCGCCGCCGAACCCGGCCACCTCCCCGGCCGCGTACAGGCCGTCGAACCCGGCCCCGTCCGCGCGGATGACCTGCGAGTCGAGATTGGTCTCCAGCCCGCCGAGGGTCTTGCGGCTCAGCAGGTGCAGCCGGACCGCGATCAGCGGGCCGTGCGCGGGGTCGAGGAACCGGTGCGGCTTGACCACCCTGGTGACACGGTCCGGCCAGTACGCTCGCGCGTTCTTCACCGACATCAGCTGCAGGTCCTTGGAGTAGCCGTTGCCGACCTCGCGGTCGTGGGCCAGCACCTCCCGCTCCACGTCCGGGTAGGCCAGCGGCGCCTCGGGGGTGAGCTCGTTCATGCCCGCCACCAGGTCGCGCAGCGAGCCGCGCACCACGAAGTCACGGCCGTGGTCGAGGAACGCCTGAACCGGGCCCGGTGCGCCCTTGGCCGCCCGGGACTTCAGCGCCAGCCGCAGGTCCTTCCCGGTGATGTCGGGGTTCTGTTCTGACCCGGACAGCGCGAACTCCTTCTCCACGATCGTCCTGGTGAGGATGAACCAGCTGTGGTCATGCCCGGTGGAGCGAATGTGCCTGAGCGTGCCGAGCGTGTCGTGGCCGGGAAAGAAGGGCGCAGGCAGCCGCTGCCCGGCGGCGTCCAGCCACAGCGACGACGGCCCGGGCAGGATACGGATCCCGTGCCCGGGCCAGATCGGGTCCCAGTTCTCGATGCCCTCGGTGTAGTGCCACATCCGGTCCCGGTTGACCACGGAACCGCCGGCCTTCTCGGTGATCTCCAGCATCCGGCCGTCCACATGGGCGGGCACGCCCACCACCATCGAGGCGGGCGCCGGGCCGAGCCGGGCCGCCGGCCAGTTCTTCCGCACCAGCTCGAGGTTGCCGCCGATGCCGCCTGACGTCACCACGACGGCCTGAGCGCGCAGCTCGAACTCACCCACGACGTCACGGGACGAGGCCACCCCGCGCGGCTCGGCCGAGGGGGCCAGCACGCTGCCGCGTACCCCCGCCGCCGCGCCGTTCTCCACCACCAGCTCATCCACCCGGTGCCGCCACCGGAACCCGGCCAGCCCCCGGTCCGCGGCGGCCAGCACGGGTTCGGCGAACACCCGCACCACTTCGGGCCCGGTGCCCCAGGTCAGGTGGAAGCGCGGCACCGAGTTGCCGTGCCCGCCGGCCGTGCCGGCGCCCCGCTCCGCCCAGCCCACCGTCGGCATCACCCGCAGGCCGAGGTCGTGCAGGTACCGCCGCTTCTCACCGGCGGCGAAGTCCACGTAGGCCGCCGCCCACTGCCGCGGCCACCGGTCCTCACGATCCCGGTCGAACCCGGCCGAGCCGAGCCAGTCGGCCAGCGCCAGCTCACGGGAGTCCTTGATGCCCATCCGCCGCTGCTCGGGCGAGCCCACCAGGAACAGCCCGCCCAGCGACCAGTGCGCCTGCCCGCCGAGGCTGGCCGAGCTCTCCTGGTCGACGACCAGCACGCGCCGTCCGGCCCGGGTCAGCTCATAGGCCGTGACCAGGCCCGCCAGGCCAGCCCCCACGATTATGACGTCCGCGCTTTCAGTCATTTGGCTATTCTGCAGCAGTGACACCACCACTGCGGTTCGGGCTCGTCGGCACCGGTCACTGGGCCCGGGTGACCCACGCCCCCGCGCTTACCTCGACAGACGGCATCGAGCTCACCGCGGTCTGGGGCCGTTCCCGCGCCGCCACCGGCAACCTGGCCGCCAGCTATCAGGCCGTCCCCCACGACGACATCGACGCCTTCCTGGCCGACGTGGACGCGGTCGCGTTCGCGGTGCCCCCCAGCGTGCAGGCGGACATCGCGATCAGGGCGGCGGGCCAGGGCAAGCACCTGCTGCTGGAGAAGCCGATCGCCACCTCCGATGAAAACGCGCAGGCTCTGGCCGCGGCCGTCGCGGCGGCCAACGTGGCGTCGGTCGTGTTCTTCACCGCCCGGTTCCAGCCCCAGATCCGTGACTGGCTCACCGAGGTCGACGCCACCGCCGGCTGGATGGGCGGGACCGCGGTCTGGCTGGGCACCGCGCTGCAGGCCTCCAGCCCGTTCAACACCCCCTGGCGCAATGACAAGGGTGCGCTGTGGGACGTCGCGCCGCACGTGATCTCACTGCTGTGGGCCAGCCTGGGCCCGGTGACCTCGGTGACCGCCCACGCCGGCCCCGCCGACATCACCCACCTGGTGCTCCAGCACGACGGCGGCATCACCAGCACGGCCACGGTCACGCTGAGCGCACCGGCCGCGGCCGCGACCGCCGAGCTGTGCCTGTGGGGGAAGCCCGGCCGGTCAGCGGCCCCGATGAAGTCGGTGCAGGCGGTCCCCGCGCTGCGCACGGCACTGGCCGAACTGGCCGCCAACGCCGCGTCCGGGCAGGTGGCACATCCTTGCGACGTCCAGTTCGGCTCCGCCATCAACCGGGTGCTGGCCGACGCGGAGCGTCAGCTCAGGTGAAGCACCGCCGGCCGTTCTGAAAAAATGGGCGGATGAGCCGGATTCCCTACCTACGGTATGAGCAGCTCGGGCCCGACGGCCAGGACCTGTGGGACCGCATCCTGAGCGGGCGCGGCAACCCGCCGCTCAATGACGAGGGCGGCCTGCCCGGGCCGTTCAACGCGTTCGTCACCGCGCCGCGGACCGGGCGGCGGCTGTCCTCGCTGGGCACGAAGCTGCGGTTCGGGACGTCGATCGAGCGGCGGCTATCGGAGGTCGCCATCATCACCATCGGCGCGCGGTGGCAGGCGGAGTTCGAGTGGTGGGCGCACGTACGGATGGCGCGGGAGCACGGCGTGAGCGATGCGGTGATCGACGCCATCGGGCGCGGCGAAGACCCGCCGTTCACGACCGGTGACGAGCGAGCGGTGTACACGGTGGCGTACCAGCTCGGCCGGTCCGGGCACGTGGACGATGACGCGTACCAGGCCGCGCACCGGCTGCTCGGCGACGCCGGCATGGTGGAGCTGGTGTCGCTGTGCGGGTACTACACGCTGATCTCGTTCCTGCTGAACGCGTTCGCCGTGCCGCTGCCGCCGGACGCCACGCCGAGGTGGGCCTCAGCCTGAGCTGGGCACGAGGACCGTGATGAAGTCACGGGTCCAGCCGACGAGGTACTGGTCGGCCGGACGGACCTGGCCGGTGATGGCGGAGGTGAGCGTGCCGCCCGCGGTCGTGGCGGTGTCGAGCTGAACCCATTCGGGGTTGATGTCCAGCTCCATCCCGTTCACCGCGCCGCTGCGGGCGAGCGCGTCGGCCAGGTCCTGTGGTGTGGTCGACATGCTCGCCGCGTAGATGAGATCGCCGGCCGGATCCTGGCCGAGGGCGCTGCGGGCCACGTACTCGACGTGCCCGATCGTGCCGCCCCACCGCCGCCACCTGGAAGCCTCCGCGGTCGGCTGCCCGTTCAGTACGAGCGCCCACAGGTTCTGCCTGACGCTGTAGACCGCCTCGCCGGGCGCGGGCACGGTGACCCCCCAGATGCCGATCCGCGCGTGACCTGAGCGATCGATGACCAAGCTGGCCAGACCGTTGCGCAGGCTGCGGAACACATGGCCTTCTTGCATGTAGCCGCCTGCCCGGGAGCGCATGAGGAAACCGCCGTTGAAGGCGGCGAGCACTCGCGGGCGTTCCTGGCCGGCGATGACCGGGCCGGCCTTGACCAGCCTGGCGTACGCGGGCCCGGGGTCCACGCTGCCGTTGTGCAGCACGTACTGGACGGCGCCGCGGAAGGTCGCCACGGTGATGACGGACCCGTCGGCGGTCCGCACCGCGGCCAGGCTGATTCCTGGCGGTGCGACCGGGATGGCGGGCACCTTAGGGCGGGCCGGTTTCCCGGTAGCGGCGGCACGAGCTGATGTTCTTTGCGCCGGCGAGCCGCCTGGCGCCAGCGGGCCGCACGCCGCTGTCGCCATGGTGAGACAAGCCAGGACGCCGATCGCACGAGCCAGGTGCGTAGTGCTCACCCGCACGAGGATGCAAGATGAGCGTGAATGGTTCATGAACCTGCCCCTCGGCTCACGTGGCGACGACCTGGAAGGTGGCCAGGGTGGGGTCGGCGGCGTAGGCGATCCGGCCGCCGTCGGCGGCCGCCTCGCGCAGCGCGGTCACCGCGTCCGCGGTGATGAGCTCGCCCGGCGCCAGCACCGGGATGCCCGGCGGGTACGGCGCGACCAGCTCGGCGCTTACCCGCCCGATCGCCGCTGCCGCGCTGACCGTCTCGTCCGGCGCGAAGAACGCCTCTCGCGGCGCCAGCACGGTCCGCGGTTCCACGGTCCAGGAGGCCGACGCGGCCGGGGGTCGTGGCTGGCCGCGGTGCCGCTCGACGGACTTGATCAGCACCTCGGCGAACGCAGCCACCCGTTCCTCGTCATCGGCGATCGTGACGATGGGCACGATCGTGTCCCTGTCGGCCATCTCCGGCGCCATCCCGGCCGCGATCAGGTCCGCTTCCACCAGGCCGCCGTGCGCCCCGGTCCCGGCCAGCAGCACGACCAGCTTGCCTGGCTCCACGCCAGGCCCGTCAAGCACGCCGAGCCCGGGCACCTCGCGCAGCCGCTTGCGGGCGGCGGCCACCCCGCGCAGCAGCCGGCCGCACAGCCGCTCCCCGTCCCTGGCCAGCAGGGCCCGCGCCGCGTCGATGCTGGCCATGATCGACCCGGCCGGGCTGGTCGTGTGCGTCGCCTCGAACGCACGGTCCAGCCGGGCAGCGTCCAGCCGATCGGTCCTGGCCAGCACCAGCGCGCCCTGAGTGGCGGCGGGCAGCGCCTTATGCGCGCTGGTCACCATCGCGTCCGCGCCGGCCGCGAGCGGGTGCGGCGGCAGGTCAGGATGGAAGCCGAAGTGCGCCGCCCACGCCGCGTCCACGATCAGCGGCACGCCCGCCTGCTGGGCCGCCTCGGCGTGACCGGCCACGTCACCGATCGTGCCCACGTAGGACGGCTCGCCGAGGATCACCGCGCACGCGTCCGGGTGCGCGGCCAGCGCCTCCCGCACCGCCCGTACCGGGACCGCGGAGGGCAGTCCCGTTGCCGGGTCGATGTCCGGCCGCACCCAGACCGGCCGCAATCCGGCCAGCACGAGCCCGAGCAGCAGCGACCTGTGCAGCGTCCGGGTGACGATGACCTCCTGGCCCGGCCGGCCGGCCGCCAGGCAGAGCGCCTGGTTCCCGTGGGTCGAGCCCGCCACGGAGAACCGGCACCAGTCCGCTCCCCACAGCGCCGCGGCCCGGGCTTCGGCATCGGCGCGCAGGCGATCGGCTTGCTTGATCGTGTCGAGTGCGCCATAGAGCGGGGCGTCGCCCGCCACCACCGCGCCGACCAGGTCTTGCCGCTGCTTGTGCCCCGGCGTGGTCATCGGCGCGAGCAGCCCGTCGTGCACGCGGCGCGTCCAGTCCAGCCACCCGGCCAGCAACGGCGCGTCCGCGGCCAGACCCAGCGGGTCACGCGTATCTGTGCTGATATCCATCAAACGATCACTTTAGAGGCCGCGCGACGTGCAGGTCATGCGGCTGCGCCGGGCGCTGGCCACACCAGCCTCCGTGGCGCCTTTCCGCGCCACTAAGGCAGCCGACCGCGCGACGAGCACGTGCCGGCCACAGGCTTACCCGCGGCAACCTGCGGCCCGCGGACAGTCCCCGGTCGTCCTGAGGACTAGTGCCGTCCAGCGTGAAGTACCGCAACGCAGGTAGCCCTGAGCCTGTAAGAAAAGGCGCGCGCGGGACATTACCGGCTGAATGGTGTCAGGCGAAGCGATCGCCATGCGGAGGAGCTGGACTTTGGACGATCTTGTCGCGATCGAGCGGTTCACCGGTCTGTATGACAGATACCGGAACCGCGTTTACGCCTACGCGGTGAGCCGCGCCGGCCGCCAGTTGGCTGACGAGGTGGTCAGCGAGGTGTTCCTGGTCGCTTGGCGCAGGCTGGAGGAGTTGCCCGGTGATCCGCTGCCCTGGCTACTGGTGACGGCGCGGAACGTTATCGGAAACGAGTTCCGCGCGGCCGCGCGGCAGGAATCCCTGGCGGCGGAGCTTTCATCGTGGGGTTCGGGGGTCGCCCCGGACATCGCCGATGAGGTATCCGAACGCCAGGCCGTTCTCCGTGCACTCGCCGTCTTGCCCGAGGCGGACAGGGAACTGCTGACGCTGTCGGCCTGGCACGGCCTTTCGCCGCGAGATGCCGCGTCCGTGGCCGGCTGCTCTGCCGCGACCTACTTCGTCCGCCTGCACCGAGCGCGGCGGCGCCTCGAAAGGGCGATGGCTGACAGCACGGAACCCAGATTCCGCCATGAGATAGCCAGTCAACAAGAAAGGCAACCCCGATGGACATAATGGACCTGCTCGCTCAGGCGCGGCCTGGCAGCCTGGACCCGGGGCTCGAGACCGACCGGAGGGCGAGCGACCTGGCCAGGGCCATCGCCACGCCCCGCGCCGGAGTGACCGCTCAGCCTGGCGTCAGTCGGCGCCTGGGCGCCCGGCGGGCCTCGCCTCCAGCCCGTGTGATCGCGATCGGAATCAGCGTCGCCGCGGTCACCGCCGGGGCGGTAGTGGCCCTCAGCGCCACCAGCACGCCTTCGGCTCGCCCGCGACCCGCCACGGGAACAGCAGTGGCGGCTCCCGGGGGGCTCAGGAACGCCATTCTCACCGCGTTCAACGGCGTGGGAGGAGACGTTTTCTACACCAAGATCACAGAAATCTATCCCGGCAAGATGTCCCATTGGAACGGTGTCAGCCAAGACTGGTCCTACCCAATCCAGCCACAGGCCGGCCAGGAGGTTCACATACGTTCCGTGCTCGTGCCCAGCAACCCCCACGATAAAAGCGACACCGAATGGATCTACACCGAGCCCAGCGGCGCTAGGGCCATGCTCCCTGCCGACACCGAGATTATCTACGTTCAGTACGGTAACCGCACATGGTCCGATACCACCTCCCTCGTGGCCTCCCAGTCACCAGCGGCCAGTCTGCAAGAGCTTCGCGAGTCGATCGCCACCGGTGACTTCACGGCGGCGCGGAAGACCGGACTCAACGGCCGGACCGTGCTCGAACTGACCGCGCACTACAAAGACGCGGGCCAGGAAAGCGAGCAAACCGTGTGGGTCGACCCCGCCACTTACCTGCCGGTCCGTACGCTCAGCGACTCGGCTGGGATCAAGATCCAGGTTGATTACGGGTTCCTGCCGCCCACGCCCGCGAACATGGCGGAACTGAAGGCGGCCATCCCGCCCGGGTTCACCCGGACCGCAACCATCCAGAAAGGCGGGGCAGGCTGACCGGGGCCGCCGGGGGCCTAGAGCCCCAGCCTTCTGGACAGGTCGGAGGCGAAGATCCCGCGCGGGTCTAGCTCGGCGCGGAGCTTGCGGAACTCCTCCAGCCGGGGGTACATGTCGGCCAGCACCTCGGGCGGAACCCGCGAGTCCTTGGCCAGGTACACCCGCCCCCCGGCCGCGACGACCAGCTCGTCCAGCTTGTCCAGCAGCGGATCGAGGCCCGGCGTGCGCGCGGGGAAGTCCATGGCCAGCGTCCATCCCGGCATCGGGAACGACAGGAGCCCGGGGTCACCTTCGCCGAAGCGCTTGAGCACGGTCACGAACGACGGCGCGCGCGCGCCGCTGACCAGCTCAAACGATCGCCGGACCGAGTCCTCGGCGCCGAACGGCACGACGTACTGGTACTGCCGGAAGCCGCCCGGCCCGTACACCCGGTTCCAGTTCTTTATCCCGTCCAGCGGATGGAAGAACTTCCCGATCGTCTGCACTTCCCCGGTCCGCGAGGCCGGCGCTTTGCGGTAGATCGCCTCGTTCGCCACCGCCACGCTGTACTTGTTCATCAGCCCGGGCGGGAACCACGGCGGCGCCCCGAGCCGCGCCCGCGGGTCGAAGCGATAGGGGTCGGCCCGCTGTGGCTCGGGCAGGTCGCCCGGCTTGGCGAACTCACCGCTGGTTATGACAGAACGGCCCAGGCTCCGCCCTCTGGACAAGCTGTCTGACCACGCGACGGTATAGCCGAACCGGTGGTCATGCTCCGCGAGCACCGCCATCGTCTCGTCGATGTCGGCGGTCCGCACGGTGTCCACCAGCAGCCGCGAGGTCTCCACCCGCTTCAGCTGCATGGTCGCCCGCATGATGAAGCCGGTCAGGCCCATGCCGCCGGCCGTCGCCCAGAACAGTTCGTGATCCGACCCGGGCGTCACCGTCTGCTCGGTCCCGTCCGGCAGCAGCAGGTCGAACGCGCGGACGTGCCGGGCGAAGCTGCCGGCCACGTGATGGTTCTTGCCGTGCACGTCGGCCGCGATGGCGCCGCCGACCGTGACCTGCCGGGTTCCCGGCGAGACCGGCACGAACCACCCCGACGGCAGCCCGGCCACCATCAGCTCCTCGAGGCTGACCCCGGCCTCGCAGGTCACCAGCCCGGTGCCCGGGTCGAGCGAGATGATCCGGTTCAGCCGGGCGGTCGACAGCACCAGCCCGCCCGCGCACTGCGCCGCGTTGTTATAGCTGCGCCCGAGCCCGCGGGCGATCTTCGCGCCGGGCGCGCGCAGCTCAGAAACCACGGCGGCCGCATCCGACGGGGAGCCGACCTCGGCCGCCGACGGCGCGATCCGCCCCCAACCGGTGAGCACACTGCTACCCATGAAGACTGGATACTACCCTGCGGCACGATCATGCCGGGCAGCTACGGACTCGCGGAGTTGACCCTTACATTCCGCGAACGTTCCCCAGGTAATTGAATAACGGGATAAAGCTACCCCCGATGTTTGAAATACCTTGCTTCGGGTAGAACGGGGTGGTTTCTACGAAGTCCGAGAATTTTCGATCGGGGTCTTATTGACCGCCCTGCGCCCGCCTTGGCACGCTCAGCCGCACGTCAACGGCCCAGAGCCGCGCTTGGTAACCGGTTCATCGCGGCTCGCTCCAGCGGCCGGTGCTATCCGTGGCGAATCACGTAAGATGCGGGGGAATTGTGTATGCTGCGGCTCACATTGGTCTCAGATCTGTACCAATCGCAGGGAAGCAGGCATACTCGGAAGCAAGTAGCGGCTAGGGGAGGTCCGAGCTTGGCGTTCAAGGCCCACCGCGTGGTTACGGGCCTCGCCTGGGGGTGTGCGCTCCTCCTCGGGCTTGGCCTCAGCTCTTGTGCGTCCCCGCAGTTCACCTACATCACCGACTCGGGCAACAGTACCTATTTCAAGGTCCCCTACAGCTGGCAGCAGATCAATCACTCGGACCTGTGCACGGAGCTGAAGTCGGGGACCAGCGACGCCTGCTCGGCGGTCTGGCTGACCGCGTACGAGTTGGGCCGGCCGTCGGCGCGCGACTTCGGGTCCGCGACGCTGGGCAAGCCGTTCGTCTTCGCCGAGGTCGGGCCGTACACCTCGCAGACCGGCACCCCGCTGACCGATGACACGCTGCGTGACTTCTACCTTCCGGTCACGCCCACGGCCCGGCAGGCCTACCAGGCAGAAACGGGGCAGCAGCTCACCGGCTTCAAGCTTCTCCACGACAGCACGCTCAAGTTCAGCGGCGGCGTGCATGGGGTCAGGGAGACCTTCGA
>Ga0126381_100002892_pt1 | contig 18659 bp, 15 predicted proteins | sample PanSoiMetPlot_28_FD_96465 | JGI IMG/M metagenome (GOLD analysis project Ga0126381, IMG submission 96465) | Tropical forest soil microbial communities from Panama - MetaG Plot_28 | ecosystem: Environmental > Terrestrial > Soil > Tropical forest > Bulk soil | place: Panama | collected 2016-02-17
CTTCACCAAGGCGGAGCCGAGGCGGCAGTTGGTCTCCTTCTGGACCTTCGTGGCCTGCTGCAACTGCTCTGGGGTGATGACCTTCTCTTTGACGAGAAGATCGCCCAGCCGTTGTGACATACGCTCGATCTCCTATCGATCGACCAGACCTGGGGGCGTTGGTTTCCCGGTCATGTGTCGCGAAGCCGCCTGTTTTCTTGGGGAGAGAAACGGTGGCGCAAATCGCGTTGACACAAATTGTCAACGCAGACGAATCACCTTAAAAGTAACTTTGGTACTTGACCTTTGCGGGACAGCACTTAGCGACGAAAACGCGTGTCGGAAATCGCACGTTCTGAGCGTAAATGCGAGGGTTTGCCACAAGAACGATCTCTGACGGACATGCACTTTCGTACAGCTGAGTGCATACGTTGAAGAGCTACAGCACGTTGCGCACGAGCAAGGTTCACGAACTGCCGAAGTGCGCGGTTCGCGAAATGGTGCAGGCGACGGATGGGCATCACGCGGGATTGTGATTGTTGACCTAGGAAGGCCGTCGGAGCGTGGCAAAAGCTGGGAGTATGAGGAGATCCTGGGCAAGATTCGTATGCGTGTGGATTGTTGTCTTGTGCGCGACGCTTGGGAATGCGCAGGGACAGTCCTTGCGCCGTGAAGCCGACCGAGTAGGCCTGATGGTTGGCACGGCGGTTCGTCCGCAACAACTTTCAGAACAGGCGTACGCCGACACACTTGCGCGCGAATACAACATGGTTGAGGTCGCAGACGCGATGAAGTGGTGGGTCGTGCGGCCGGATGCCGCCACTTTCCATTTTGGTCTGGCGGATCGCATGGTGGACATCGCGCGCGGGCATGGAATGAAAGTACGAGGCCACACGCTGGTGTGGGATCACTCGAATCGGAAATGGCTTGCGGAACGAAAATGGACCCCGAAGGAGTTGTCGAGTGTTTTGCAGGATCACAGCCTGCGCGAAGGTGGGGCATTTTCGGGGTCAGGTGTTCGCGTGGGATGTGGTCAACGAAGCGTTCGACGAACATGGCCACCTGAGATCGTCGATCTGGTTCGAGCAGCCGGGGATCGGTTTCGCAGGTGAGTCGACGCGCTACATTGAGCAGGCGTTTCGATGGCGGCGGCCGATCCTGACGCGCTTCTGTTTTGCAACGATGCAGAAGTTAAAACGTACGACGCGAAGGCGGATGCGGTCGCGGCGATGGTGCAGGACTTCCGACGCCGCGGCGTGCCTATCGACGGCGTGGGATTGCAGTTGCATCAGTGGGGCCCGAATTTTGATGTAGACCGGATTCGGAGAGCGATTGGCCGATGCGCCGCACTCGGCGTCCAGCTACACATCACGGAACTGGATGTGCCGTTGCGGGTGGATCCGGAGGGAGGGGTCATTGATCCACAAGATCTGGTGCGGCAGGCGGAGGCTTACCGGAAGGTCGCACTTGCATGCGTCGAGCAATCGGCATGCAGGGCGCTACAGACGTGGGGCTTCACGGATAGGTATTCGTGGGTTCGGTCTCATTCAAAGGGCGCGCCTGGGGGCAGCGCTTCCCTTCGATCGGAATGACGCGCCCAAGCCAGCTTATGACGAGTTGAAAAAGGCGGTCGCGAGGCGTCACTAAACGGCGGGATTTCGTTGGTTTCTGGGCAATAACGCATTTTTATCCCGTTATAATGACCGGATTACAGAGTGGGTTCGTCTTCCCGGGACCAACACGTGTCGAGCGAAGAGAGAGCTTCGAACAATAAGAATCGGAAAAAGGTCATCATTCCGCTGGCCATCGGGATCGCCCTGCTCTTTGGGATTTTGCTGTCGCAGTCTTCGTTCGATCAACCGGCGTTTCTAAGTCCAGACAACAATCAGCAGCTGCTGGTGTTCGCGGCGCTATCAGCGCTGATTTTCTTGCTGTTCGTTGCGCTAACCTTCGTGTTGTTCCGCAATCTGCTGAAGCTTTTTGCAGAGCGGCGCCTCGGGGTATTGGGGTCGAAGTTCCGCACGCGATTGGTGGTGGCAGGACTATTGCTGTCGTTTCTGCCTGTGATAGTGATGTTCTGGTTCGCGTACGGATTGATGAACAGGACCATCGTTCTGTGGTTCTCGCGTCCGGTGCAGGAGGTTCGCGACGATACGCGGGCAATGGCCTCGTTGCTGGCAACGTATGCGCAACAAAATGCGGTGGCGGAAGCAGTGTCGATTGCCAATTCGGAGGATGTGCAGCGGGCGTTCAGTAGCGATAACTTCTCCGCCGTAGCAGATGAACTTGCGATGCATCAGGCGACGCTGCAGGGTGGATTCGCGGTCGCGTTGCAACACGGGAGTGAGAAGGCGAGTTTCCGCGAGCCGGCGCCGTGGAGTTCGATGCGGTCGAAGGCCGCGCCTGAGCAGCTATCAGGTCCGTCGCCCACGCCCTTCGCATGGGGAGATACGGAGTACATCCTGGGCACATCGGCGGTTGGAGACGATGGCTTGATCGTGGTGGCTATGCCGCTGCCGCAGAAGTTTTCGGCGGCTGTGAAGCAGCTTGAAGCCAGCCAGAATCGATACTTTGACTTGTATCGACAGCGACGGCTGTTGCGGCGCACGTATATGAGTCTGCTGCTCCTGCTCACGGTGCTGGTGCTGTTTTCGACGACGTGGCTGGCGCTGTTCCTGTCGAAGCTGGTGACGCGGCCAGTAGCGGCTTTGGCAGAGGCGACGCAGGAGATTTCGCGCGGGCGGTTGGATTACCGCGTGGCGGTGAACGCCGCGGACGAAATCGGCGACCTCGTGCGTTCGTTTAACAGCATGGCTGAGGAACTGGAGTCGAGCCGTCACCAGGTCGATGCTTCGAGCCGGGATCTGAGTGTGGCCAACACGGCACTCGAGCAGCGGCGACGCCACATCGAGACGATTCTGGAAAGTATTCCAACCGGCGTCTTGTCGCTGGATGCCAACCGTCGCATCACGCACGTCAATCAAGCTCTGCTCAGAATGTTCGATGCGGCAAGTGCGGCGGGCGAGCATTCGTCACCGATGATCGGAAGTGACTTGTCGGACGTATTTCCATCCGAAGTCGTCGATGATCTGGTGGTGCTCATGCGGCGAGCGGATCGCATGGGTATCACGACCAGCCAACTGGAGCTGACGCTGCCCCGCATGAAGCTGAATGCGGCACTCACGGTGGCGACGCTGGAGCATGAAGGCGAGCGGCTCGGGTACGTGCTGATCTTCGAAGATTTATCGGATCTGTTAAAGGCGCAGAAGCAAGCGGCCTGGCGCGAGGTGGCGCGGCGTGTGGCGCACGAGATCAAGAATCCGCTGACGCCGATCGCTTTATCGGCGGACCGCATCCGGCGACATCTGGAGCGCGGAACGCCTCCGGACCGGGCTTCGCTGGAAATTATCGGGCAATGCGCAAAGACGATTGCCGCATCGGTGGACACGGTTCGGACGCTGGTGGATGAGTTTTCGACGCTCGCGCGATTCCCGACTTCGCGACCGCATCCGGAGAATATCAACCTGATCGTGGAAAACGCGTTAAGCATGTTCGAAGGTCGGCTGGACGGAATCAAGCTGGATCGGCAGCTCGCGCCTGGCCTGCCAAAGGTGATGGCGGACGGCGATGCGATCCGGCGCGCCGTAGCGAATCTGGTGGACAATGCGGCCGAAGCCATGGAAGGCGCGATGGTGCGAGAAATCAGCGTCTCAACCAGCCTGGTCACGAGCCGCGATGCGGTGGAGATTGCCGTGTCCGATACCGGAAACGGCGTCACCCAGGAATTGAAAGAGAAGCTGTTTCTGCCCTATTTCTCGACGAAGAAGCGGGGCACCGGCCTGGGGTTATCGATCGTGAGCCGGATCGTAGAGGATCACCGGGGATCGATCCGCGTCGAGGAAAACAAACCGGTGGGAGCCAAGTTCATCATCGAGTTGCCACTCGCGACCGAATCCGTCGGCACACCCGCCACCCAGCATGCATAGCATCCTTATCGTGGACGACGAGTCCGGCATCAGAGAATCCCTCAAAGGCGTACTCGAGGACGAGGGCTACAAGACCCTCGCGGCGGAGAGCGGGGAGACCTGCCTGCGCCTGCTCGAAAAGCAGGACGTTGACCTGGTGCTGCTGGACGTTTGGTTGCCGGGCATCGATGGCCTGGACACCCTGCAAAAGCTTCGCGAGTTGGAGAATTCGCCGGAGGTCATCATGATCTCCGGGCATGGCACGATTGAAACCGCGGTGCGTGCGACCAAACTCGGCGCGTACGACTTCCTGGAAAAACCGCTCTCGATCGATCGGACGCTGAGCCTGATCAAGCACGCGATCGATGCGAAGACCCTGCGGCGCGAGAACCGCGAACTCAAGCGGCAACTGCAATCGAAGAGCGTCATCGCGGGCGACAGTGTGCCGATGAAGGCGCTGCGCCAGCAGATATCGATTATGGCCCCGACCAACGGCCGAGTGCTGATCTATGGCGAGTCGGGCACGGGGAAGGAATTAGTTGCGCACGCGATTCATGCACAAAGCCTGCGCAAGGACGAGATGTTTGTCGAGGTGAACTGCGCGGCGATTCCAGAGGATCTGATCGAGAGCGAACTGTTCGGGCACCGCCAGGGTTCGTTCCCGGGTGCGTCGGCGGATAAAGAGGGCCAGTTCCAGCGAGCGACCGGAGGAACGCTGTTTCTTGATGAAGTCGGGGACATGAGCCTCAAAACGCAGTCGAAGGTGCTCAGAACACTGGATGAGCAGCGCTTTACCCCTGTGGGCGGGTCGGAAGCAATTACGGTGGATGTGCGCGTGATTGCCTCGACGAACAAGGATTTGGAGGAGGAGATCTCGAAGGGGAATTTTCGGGAGGATTTGTTTTATCGGCTGAATGTCATTCCTTTTTTTGTTCCGCCCCTGCGCGAACGGAAAGAAGACATTCCGTACCTGGCGCGATATTTTCTGAAGGAATTCGCGGCGGCGTACGGCAAGCGATCACGGGAGATCACGGACGACGCGATACAGACGCTGACGCGATATTCCTGGCCGGGGAATGTTCGCGAGTTGCGCAACGTGATTGAACGAATTGTGATCATGAATCCGACGACGACGAAGTTCGAGCGCAAGCACTTGCCGCCGCTGGTGTATCGCGACGGGAGCCGTCGTTCGGCTGGCACCGAGTTTTCGACGTTGCATCAAGCGCGCGATGCGTACGAGCGTGATTACATTTTGAAAAAGCTCGACGAAAATCACGGAAACGTAAGCCGGACGGCGGAGATGCTCGGACTGGAGCGCAGTCACCTGTATCGGAAGATGAAGACACTGGGGATCGCGGCGAAAGAGTGAAAAGGCAGGTCTTAGGTATTGGGTGTTAGGCCTCACGCGGGCGGTGTACGCGTGAGTTCGTGGTGAGAATGCCTTGCAGAGTCTCCGGATGTGGTTTGGAATAAGGGGTCCTTCGACTGGGTTCGGCTTCGCCTCACTTCGCTCAGGAGGACAGCGGTTGCCGATGGCTAGTGGCTAATCGCTGGTGGCTCGCGACTGGTGGTGGATGGCTGGGAAGGTGTGGCTTGTGGCTGGTTGGCTCAACGCCGGTGACCGGTAGCCGGTGGCTTGCGGTTTCATCGTGGCTGGTTGCGCACGATTAGAAACCCGGTGGCTCGGAGCTACATGCGAATGGCTAGCGACTTCGGTCTTACCGCCCAGTTTTACCGCTTCAGCATGTGGATTTCTTTGCCGTTGTTCTTGAACTGGACTTCGTCCATCAGGGTGTTAATGAGGAATATGCCGCGGCCGTGGTTGGAATAGATATTCTCGCCGACGAGCGGGCTGGGGATGTTGCAGGGATCGAAGCCGGGGCCGGGATCACGGACAACAATCAGCATGCCGCGCGTCTCGTCGCAGGCAACGTCGCATTCGACAATCTTCTTGGGGTCGCCCTTGGCGCCATGTACGACGGCATTCGCCAAGGCTTCGCTGAGGGCTAACTCGATCGCGTCTTCTTTTCCCGGGGCGCATTGCGTGTTACGGACCACGTCCATGATGCCCTGAACGACCGGGTCAATGGCGTTGCGATCGGCGGCCAGCGTGACCTTAAGCTTCAGAACGAGCTTCTCGGGATCCCAACCGTTACACCCGTTCGAAGATTCTACGGCCATCTTGTAACACCCCAAAAGTTAGATGCGGCGCTGTTATTTCGGATTCTATAGGTAGAACACAGCTGGCGACAATGGCACGTTCATGTTAGCCAGCCAAGTTACTTCGGCCGGGAAGGTCCGGCGAGGTTTTCCAGCTGGCGACGCCAGTCGAGCTCGTCGACAAATGCCCGTGAGTCCCGCCATCCGGGCTGTACTTTGACGAAAAGCCCGAGAAAGACTTTGGAATTCAACATCCGTTCAATGTTATGACGTGCGGCGGTGCCGATTTTCTTGAGCATCTGCCCGCCTTTTCCGACCAAGATGGCCTTCTGCCCGTCGCGCTCGCAGTAAATGGTGGCAGCGATGCGGGTTAGTTTTGGACCCTCCTCGAATTGATCGACCAGCACGGTGGTGGCGTGCGGGACTTCTTCCTTGGTATCAAGCAGCACCTGTTCGCGGATGATTTCAGCGGCCATGAAGCGGGCAGGTTGATCGGTAAGCTGGTCTTCAGGAAAGTAAGCGGGGCCAGCAGGCAGGGCGGCGACGACTTTCTCCAGCACTAAGTCGAGGCCATCTTTCTTCAAGGCAGAGAGTGGAATGACTTCTTTGAAACTATGCAAGCTCTGATAGCGCTCGATCATCGGCAGCAACTGCTTCTTGTCCTTGAGTAAGTCGATCTTGTTCAGGAGCAGGAAGACCGGCGTTTCCGATTGCTGCGCCATCTGCAGGGCGAATTGATCCTCGCGGGCGAGCGGCTTGGTTGCGTCGAGGATAAGCAGGATCAGGTCGCAGGATTCCAGCGCTTCGCGAACTTCGACCATCATCTTGCGACCAAGGGAGCTGTCGGGCTTGTGAACGCCGGGAGTATCGACCAGCACGATCTGCGCGCCGGAGCGCTTACCTTGCTTGGGAATGTGGATGATGCCTTGAATACGGTTACGCGTGGTCTGCGGCTTTGGGCTAATGATGGCGAGCTTTTCGCCAACGAGCGCGTTGAGCAGGGTTGATTTACCTGCGTTGGGACGGCCAAGGATGCAGACAAAGCCTGAATGGAAGGACATTTAGATGAGTTTCATCTGGCGCGGTTCGGCGGCGACGATGCGCACGCGTTCGACGCGACGGTCGGTGGAGTCGAGGATCTCGAAACGCAATCCGTCTTCTTCAATGACTTCGCCTTTTTGCGGAATGCGGCCTGCGAGTTCACTGACCAAGCCGGCGACGGTGGTGGCCTCTTTTTTCTCGGGACGAATGCCGAACAGTTCGTCGAGATGATCGACGTCCATGTTGCCGGGCACGATGTAGGAGTGATCACTTTCCTTCACGACGTTGGATTTTTCGTGCTCGTCGCGAATTTCGCCGACAATCTCTTCCACAAGATCTTCAATGGTGACCAGCCCGGCGACACCGCCATATTCGTCGACCACGATAGCGATACGAATGTTGCCTTTGCGCATCTCACGCAGAAGGTCGCTGCCGAGTTTGCTTTCAGGGACGAAGTAGACGTCTTTGCGCATGAGCGACTCGACGGTACGACTGCGGGCTTCGGTGTCAGGAACTTGCAAGACATCTTGCGCGTAGACGACGCCGACGATGTTGTGGATGGAGTCGCGATAGACGGGCACACGCGAGAAGGGCCGCGCGCGGAGCGTTTCTACGAACTGCTCGACACTGGTGCTCACTGGGACGGCGAGCATCTCGGGGCGCGGCTTCATGGCTTCGCGAACGGTTTTTCCGCTGAACTCGACGACTGACTGGATCAGATCGCGGTCGCTGGCCTGGATGATCCCTTCTTCCTGACCCGCTTCGATAAGAGCGTCGACAGCCTCCGCCGGGCTTTCGGGCTGTTCTTCGGCTTGCTGACGCGTGAGGGACGTCACCGACTGCAGGAAACCGAGCACCAGCGTGACGGGTAGAACAGCGTAGATCATCACACGAAGCAGCGGGACCCAGCGCGCCAGCCATGATCCTTCCGTACGAGAGAAGAAAACGAACGGGAGAAAGCGGTTGAAGACGATGACGATGAGGATGAGGCTCAAGGTCGCTTGCAGAATTTCCTGAATGCTCCAGGCATTGTCGCTGAAAACAGTGAAGCCGACGACCATCGCGATCGCGGCCATCGTGAGCTGAACAAGGATGGCCATCGAGAGAGACGCACGCGAACGGCTGACTTTGAGTTTGGGCTCGACCTTCTGTTCGAATGAGTCGATGTTGTCCTGGAACTCGCGCGACAGAAATTTGCCAATCTCGGCGTAGACGCGATCGACGTAAGAAACCAGCGTGAGAACTCCGGAGAGCAGCAAAAGCGCGAGACCGACACCGCCGTAGATCATCGGAGAGATCTCCGCGTAGCTGGACGTCGGGAGTCGCGAGTACGGGCGGGGCGCCTTGCCAGCGGACTTGGTTTCTTGGGCGCGCTGGTTCTGTCGGTTTTGGTCCGGGCAGGCACGACGGCTCTTTCGATCAAGGCTACTGGTAAGCGTAGTTTGCGGCGGAGCCGCTCTTCAAGACGGGCCATCTCGCCGCGATCGCTCTCGTGATCGTAACCGGCAAGATGGAGAACACCGTGGAGAGTGAGAATCTTTATCTCTTCGGCACCGGAGTGTCCCAGGCGGCGAGCGTTCTGTTGCGCGATTTCGGCGGAGATGGCAATGTCGCCAGCATGTTTTGGCGCGGTTACAGAATGGGCTGGGAAGGAGAGCACGTCGGTGGGCATAGCCTTTCCCCGAAAGCGCGAGTTCAGGGCTCGGAGTTCGCGGTTCGTTGTCACGAGGACGTTTACAGCACCCCGCAATCCGACGGAACGCCGAGCGCGCGCTACGAAACGGTCGAGCGACGCCTCGTTCATACCTACTACGCGTTTCCGCAAGATAACCATCCCAAATAACAGCCCAAAAGCGACAGATAGCAAAACAGGAGGGCCGGTCGTGCACCCTCCTGAATCCTGATCATACTTACTCCGCGCGCCGCGTCTCCAGGGGCGAAGATTTCGCTTGTGGAGGCGGAGCTTCCGTAGGGCGTTCCCTGGACTCATCCGGCTGAGAGTCTTCGGCTTCCGGCGACGTCGACTCAGCCCGGCTCAACTCCGCGCGAGCTTCTGCGGCTTTTGCGCCAAGCGACAGCAGCATCTGCTTTTCTGCGACGCGGGCCTTATGTTCGTCGTAGGCACGAATGATGCGCTGCACTAGGTGATGGCGAACGACGTCGCTCTCGTCGAAATAAACGAAGGTGAGCCCTTCCACCGGCTTCAGAATGTCGATCGCTTCGACTAATCCGCTGCGCCGAGCGTTGGGCAAGTCGATCTGCGTGACGTCGCCGGTGATGACGGCCTTCGAGTTGAAGCCGAGTCGGGTCACGAACATCTTCATCTGCTCGGAGGTTGTGTTCTGTGCCTCGTCCATGATGACGAAGGAATCGTTGAGCGTACGACCGCGCATGAAAGCGATGGGCGCGATCTCAATGACGTTTTTCTCCAAATAGCGGTCCACCTTTTCGGGGTCGAGCATGTCATAGAGAGCGTCGTAGAGCGGGCGCAGATAAGGATCGATCTTGTCCTGCAAAGTGCCGGGCAGGAAGCCGAGTCGCTCGCCGGCTTCGACTGCGGGGCGGGCCAGGATGATGCGATTCACGCGCTTGGCGAGAAGCGCCGAGATGGCCATCGCCACGGCAAGATACGTCTTGCCCGTGCCGGCGGGACCGATTCCGAACACCATGTCGTGCTTCTCGATGGCTTCGAGATAGCGGCGTTGATTCGCGCTTTTGGGCTGCACGGTGCGGCGCCCGAAAGAGCGCTGCTTGCCCGCCTCCGCGAGGCCGCGCAAACTCACTTTTGGATCGGAGGCAATCACGCGCAGCATGCTGTTCAGGTCGCCGTTGTTGAGGTTGTAGCCGGCGCGCTGGAGGTGGTCGTAATCGGCAAAGATCTGCTCGGCGCGGGCGACGTCTTTGGGCGCGCCTTCGATTTCGAGTCCGTTGGAACGGAGGTCGATGGTGACGTTCAGTCCGTCTTCAAGCACGTGTAGATTCTCATCGCGCGTGCCAAACAGGGTTTCAATGTTCGAGCTGACTTCAATACTCTTCTTCATTCCGAAGCGGTGCTCCCTCCAAGGGGCCCGGTTGAGGACGCCGCCCGAAAACGGCGGATGGTCCTCGACGAATCAAACAACGACTGCTCTTGCTCGATGGGGCAAGTCGCAGAGCGGACGACACTTATCCAGGTGGTGGGGCGACGCCGGCCGCGTCGCAAAAGGAGCCAAACCATTGTGGTGCGGGGAAAAAGAACCAACCGGAATGCTCGCTCCTGGGGTGCAAGCAACCACCATTGAGCTAAGCCTAGCGCGGGTCGCTGAGGGAGTCAATGGAGGTAAGTTGCTTCCCTGCTGCGAGGGACCAGGGTTATCGCCCGTGGTCGAGGGCTCGTTGGTAATCCTCAGCGGTCGTGACGTAGCAGGGGAGCTTCGTGTTCTTGTCGGTACCGGGAAACATATCGCCAGTATCTTGACTCGCGTCGGACCAAGTCATCTGCATGAGTGATTCATCACACTCTGCCTTGCGGGTGACACGCAACGTGTATACCCGGGCGTTGCTCTGGATGTATTCCGACAAACGCTTCTGATACGGCAAGAACGTGTAGACGAGCTTGATCAACTGCGACTGTCCGCGAGGAAGGCGGCGCTCGGCGATGTAGACCTCGTAGTTCGAGAAGAACGATGATCCCTGCGTAGGTAGAGCGAGGCTCACGAGGCGGAGCGGAAACTCTTCCGCCGGTCCCGGTGGCGGTTCGTTGGGGTTCTGCGGGATGTTAGCGTCGGGGATGTCGTCCATTTGCTGCAAGGGTCCCGTCGAGCCGGCACCGCCTCCACCCGCAGCGGGACCTCCGCCCGGAGGTGCAGCAGACGCGGCACCGCCGACGGAAGCCATGGGACCGTTGCCTGATCCACCGTTCCCGGATCCATTGCCAATGCCGGAAGTGGAAGGAGGCGGAGGGACGGGGTTATTGCCAGGGCCGCCAAAACCGGCCAAACGTCCGTTGCCGGCGCCGCCTTCGCCTTCCCCTGCAACCGTCGGAGGCGGGGGAACGACCCCCGAACCGGGGCCTGCTCCAGATAGCGAAGCGGATCGGCCTGTGCCACCGGGCGCGCCAGCAACCGACGGCGGCGGAGGAATCACGCCAGCGCCGCTGCCGGCAGAAAGGGATTTTATGCGTCCGCCGGTGCCGCCTGTGCCTACTCCTTGCATTGAGGGCGGGGGCGGCACGATCCCGCTACCTGTGCCCGTCATGCCGGCGGTACGGCCTTGACCGCCACCGCTGCCACCACCAGAACCGCGGTCGAATGATGGAGGCGGAGGAACGATGTCGCCGCCAAGGCCGCCGAGTGCGTTTCGATTGCGTGCGCCGCCACCCGGACCCGCTCCGGAGGCCGACTGAGAATTTCCACCACCACCCAGGCCTTGCATGCTTGGGGGTGGGGGCACTATGTCACTGCCAGTGCCGCTTAGCGAGCTCTTCCTGCTGCCGCCGACCCCGGTGCCACCGAGTCCGGCGCGGGCGTCTACGGGCGGCGGAACGACGTTCGGCGATCCGGCGGAAAGTAAGCCGCCTCGTCCGCCTTCCACCGCTTGCATTCCCGGCGGAGGTGGGACGATGCCACCCGATCCGGCGGCGAGAGATCCGATGCCTCCGCGAGTTCCCGAACCGCCCTGCAATGACGGCGGGGGCGGAACGACTTGCGATCCGCCGGAGTAGACACCGTTGCCGCGTCCTCCTCTCACGCCTTGAATCGATGGAGGTGGAGGAACGATGTTAGAAGCTGACGTGGTCATCGAGCGTCCGCCACCGGGGCCTCCGACTCCGTCGACTGAAGGCGGCGGAGCAACAATTTGCGGCGAACCATTTCCAAATGAGCCGGCTCGTCCACCAGCGCTTCCCGAAAGACTAGGAGGCGGGGGAACAACTGCGCCGCTGCCGCCTGAATCTCCAAACAGGCTTTCGATTTTTCGCACCCAAGTCTGCAGGGTGGGCGGAGGAGCAACCACCGCGGCTCCCGGCGAGACCGCAGTATGTCCGGCGGAAATGCCGCCCGTGTCAGGCGGAGGGGCTGTAACAGATGTTGGCAGAGTTGCGCCGGACCGACCAGCCCCCTTGATGTCGGGCGGTGGAGCAACGACTGACGTCAAACCGTTCGGAAGCGTGGTGGAACGAGTCGTGGCAGAGAGCGGCACGCTTGGAGCAATGGTCTTCGATGCCGGCAAATCGGGGCGCGCCATCGCGGACTTGAGATCGGGTGGCACGAGCAAGCCACCGGGACGTCGAGCTTCGCGAGCAACCTCAAGCGGACGCTGATGCGCAACCTTGGGCTGTGACCTGTGCCGGGTATCTACAGCGTGCGCAGGAGGACGGCTCGCCTTCGCGGAATACGTGCGCGACGGCGGATAGTACGTGATGTGTTGCGCATCGCGGAGCGGATTGCGCGTCTGGGGCTCTTTATGCAGCATTAATCCCTTCCCAGACAGGGTCCAGATCGCGATGATGGCGACGAAGTGCCAAATGACCGATTCCTGAAACGAGCGCCAGGGCTTTTGCGTCTGGACAAAAACGTCGGGCCAGAAATCCCCCGGCGGTGATGTCAGATTGAGCGGCGGAAGCTTGGGCGGAGAAAGAAGATCCGCGATGTTGTCGAGAAAGGCAATGTAGCGGGGTTCGAGCTCAAACAGCAGCTTGAGACGAGGATCTGCCTTGATGGGAACAACAGTAGCAGTCTCCGGGCTCAGAAGCTCCAACCCTTTGTTCATGGATCCACACTGGAAGGGGGAAAACTTGAGGCCATTATAGCCTAGTCAACCCCTGGACCAATCGAAGCACCGGGCCATTTCTTATCAAAAATGAGCCGGCAAGCAATTTATTTATAAGGCCTTCTACTTAGAACCTTCGAGTTTAAAAAGTATCAGTTATGCGTTCTCGGCCCGCGCGTCTGGCCGCGAGGCGGGCACGGCGCGCTTCTCGGCCCACTCCCGCAACGCTTTGATTTCTTCGGCACGAGTGGTCGAGAGCGGCACGGTGGTCCGTATCGCATCCAGCAGGTGTTGCGTTGTGAGTTGCTGTTTCTGCGAATACGCCGAGTAGAGCGCAGTCTGCACGACGGATTCTATTTCAGCGCCTGAGAATCCACGAGCCGCGGAAGCGACCTGATCGAGCTGAAAGTCGGCTGGATTGCGTTTCCGCTTCGTCAGTTGGATCGCGAAGATCTGCTTGCCTTCGGCCATGCTCGGTAGATCGACGAAGAACAGTTCATCGAAACGGCCTTTGCGGATCAACTCTGGAGGCAATACGTTCACGTTGTTGCAGGTGGCCGCCACGAACACGGGCGCTGTGCGATCCTGCATCCACGAAAGGAACGATGCGAGCAGTCGCGAAGACACACCGGCATCGGCAGAGGCTGAGTCGGCGCCGCTTCCCGCGAAGACCTTTTCGAGTTCGTCGATCCAGAGAACACAGGGCGCAAGACCCTCGGCAACTTTGAAGACTTTCTGGATGCGCTTTTCGGTTTCACCGATGTATTTGTCGTAAACGGCTGCGGTGTCGAACTTGACGAGCGGCAGCTTCCACTCGCCGGCGATAGCTCGTGCACACATGCTTTTGCCGCATCCTTGCACGCCCAGAATGATCACACCGCGTGGCGGATCGAGGCCAAAGTCGCGAGCCTGCGCCTCCCACGATCCGCGCCTCTGGGCAAGAAAACGCTTCAGATTGTCGAGGCCGCCGACGTCCGCGAGTGCGTTGGACGCTTCGACGAAATCGAGCATCTCGGATCGCTTGAGCAGATCTTTCTTCGCGTCGAGAACGTCGGTCACGATTTCCGGACACAAGGCATAGCGGGCCACCAGAGCCTGCGAGATCGTGCGCTCAGCTTCTTCCTCGGTGAGTCCTCGGAGGTTTTCGGCCATCGCGTCGAGTCCGCTCGGCTCGAGGCGCCGCTGCAAGGTGTGCGTTTTCGAGACTCGCACCAGGACTTCGTCGATGATCTGGCGGAGGCGTGTGCGGTCCGGCAGCGGCAGTTCGAGATATTCGACGAGGCTTGCAAGTTCCGGAGGAATAGAGATTTTTGGCGCGGTGAGGATCACGGTGCGGCGGTTGGTGGCGAATTTCTGGCCTACGTCGCGCAGTCGACGGACGACAACGGGATCGTCCATGTGGCGATGGAGGTCCTTGAGGATGAAGGCGGCCTCGATGGTGATGCCTTCGAGGTTGGCCAGCATTTTCGCAGGTTCGCGGCTGTCGTAGAGGGCCTTCGCACTCTCGGCGACGTCATCGACGCTGCCCGCGCGGTAGCCGCCGGGAACGAATGATCCCTTATCGACCAATGAATCGAGGGCACCACTGCCGGAGCGCACAAGGCCGCTGGCGATCGTCCATTCGAAGGCCGCTAGATTCAGCGCAGAGCAGGCCGCACGCACCATGCGAACGGCGCGGGTCTCCTCGACCGTCTGCATGACGACGATGGGCGTGGAAGAGTCGATCAGGACTTTGAGGCGGTCCAGGACCTTGTCCATATCCGTTTGACCAGTCAGGAGTTAGTCTCGTACAATAACGTATTCGGTACCCACCGGAATATCTCTCGAATAGAAACGAAGGTAATCAAACAGCATGGCTAATCATTTTTCGGCGCTGAAGCGCGCCCGGCAGACCACTAAGCGCGCCGCGACCAATCGTGCCAACACGTCCCGGCTGCGCAGTTCGTTGCGCGCGATGCGCGAGGCGATCAGCAAGAGCGACAAGAGTGCCGCCGATAAAACGTATCGCGAGACGGTGTCGGCGCTGGATAAGGCGATCCAGAAGGGCGTGCTCCACAAGAACACTGCGGCGCGGTATAAGTCCCGCCTGTCGGCGCGCGTGAAGGCGATCGGCGCGAAGTAGAGTTTTGTTGTTTGTAGAGTGGCGGGCTTCGGCCCGCCATTTGTGTTTTTTGGGGGATTCGTTAGCGGAGGGACGGGATGCTTTGAAGAGAAAGCAGGTCCTTCGCTGCGCTCAGGATGACAATTCTTAACAGGGTACGATCTCTTCTGCCAAGGATGAACCATCAAAAAGCCATTGGCTTCACGGCTGCGGGTGGTCGCTGACTTTCTTGCAGGGGTATTCGCCGTTCCACAACAACGCTTCGATCTTGCCTGATTTGTCGCGCTTGAAGTCGACCTTCACGTACATCTGTCGATAAAAGAACGATTCTTTGCCGAGTGGTTCGAGCGGCAAGTAGTCTCCGCCGGTGCCGCGCAGGTAGAGGTCGGATCCGTGCGCGCGGACATCGAGCAGGAACTGCGGATTCACTTCGTAAGTTCCGGCGTAGTCGTCGGCGCGAGCAGCAGTGGCCGTCTTGCGCGGGCGCGGTTCGGGAGCAGACGGACTCCCGCCGAGCGCGATCCCCGCGAGATTGTCGGCGATTGCGTTCACGGCCGCGTCTTCGAGATTGCCGAGCACAATCACGATCAGATCGTCGTCTGGGAAGATCGAAACGTGAGAAGCGAAGCCGGGAGCACGGCCATCTTGTTCGATGTGATGATGGCCGGACTTCGTTTGGGCAGGGGTTTCGCGAGCGCCCCAGCCATAGGGATACGAGAGCTTCTGCAGGTTGAAGAAGCGGCCACCCGCGATGGCCTGCGCCCACGTGTAAAGATCGCCGGTGGTTGAATAGAGCGAGCCTGAGCCCGTGAGAATCGCCTTGTCATAGAACGGCGCGTTACGCAGGCCGGAGTCAGCGAGCGCGGGCTGGTATCCGTCGGCGCGATTAGAAATGAGCGCATCGTCGAGCAAGGCTCCGGTCTCTTTCATACCGAGCGGCTTGAGAAGTTCTTCGCCGATGAACTGTTCGTACGGTTCGCCGGAAACCTGCTCGATGATGTACGCCAGAAATGCGTAGCCAGTGTTGCTGTAACTGGTCTTGCTGCCGGGCAGAAAGTCGAGCGGCTTGGTTTTCACCCATCCGATCAGATCGGCCAACGAGACGCGCTGATATTTCTTCGCGGGATATTCTGGGAGTGAATAAAAGTCCGGCAGACCCGAAGAATGCGTGAGCATCTGCTCGATGGTGATGCGGTCGCCGTTGAGATATCCGGGGACGTATTTGCTGAGCGGGTCGCTGAATTTGAGTTTGCCCTGTTGCTCGAGAATCACGATCGCCGCGGCAGTGAAGGTCTTGGTGACCGAGGCGATGTGGAACTTGGTGTTCTCCGAGTTCGGGATGTTCCACTCGTGATTCGCCATCCCGTAGGACTTGCGAAAGACGATGTGCCCGTGGCGCGCGACGAGCACCGATCCGCTGAAGTCTCCGTTGCGAACGTAAGCCTGAATGTAACTGTCGAACTTTTCGTGAGCGGCTTGGGCGGATGCGGTTGCGTGCACCAACGACAACGCGAGCGCAACCAGAACCCACGATTGGATGCGCGTGTGCAAGTGGGCCGCGGTCACAACTTCACTCCGAAGGATTCACTGAGCATCGAGCGCCATGCGTCCTCGCTCTGCAATTGCCGTTCTTCACGGTGCTGGCCGATGGTGCGAATGAATTTGAGATCGGAAAGAGTGATTCGCCCGTCTTGCGTAGGAAGAGTGCAGATTCGCTGCCGAGTGAAGTGCGACTCGGGGGACGTCTGCTGGTAATGGCATCGGGCCACAAAGTCGCTGAGGCGGTAGGGCGTCAGCGTAAAGCGATACTGGGATTTCCAGAACTCGCCCGGTCGTATTCGCTGCAAAATCATGACGTCGTCTACCTGAACAATACGGAATCGGCCTCTTGCTTGTTCCTGCTCGACATCAGGTTTTAGACGCAGGGGCTCGAGAAAAGAGTCACCGAATCCGACGTCGACCAGCCAAGGTTCTTCCAGGTCTACGCGTAGGGCGAGGTGATCGAACTCGGGTGACGCACTGCCGTCTTCGCGCGACACGCGGCCGGAGAGCAGGGTCACAGAAAAACCCAGCGCACGCAGGAGTGCGGCGAAGGCGCCGTTGAGTTCGTAGCAGAAGCCACCGCGACGGAGATCAACCAGCTTGTGGAGAAAGCTTCCTTCGTCGCAAACAATTGGCCGGCCCAGCCAGATATCAAGGTTTTCGAAGGGAACGGTCCGCAGGTGGGAAACATGCAAGGCGCGTAATGTTTCGGCGTTGCAAGGGGTGGGTGCGGAAAATCCGATGCGCGCGAGGTAGGCGTCGACGTTGATCATGGCGCTTCAAATAACAGCGACGGTTTGAACTGGGGCAAGTAATCTTAGACCGGCAGTTCGTTCTGCATCCATTCGGATTCCGGGCGTGGTTCGGCGGTCAGATCCAGGATTAGTTTCTCAAGCACCAAGCGCTTGCTGGGCGGGTTTGAGCGCAGGGCGAGGTCAGCCTTCGCGATCAAGCGGATGCCGCTGGTCAGTTCGCGTTTCGATTTGTAGCGACGGGCCTGGCGAATGACGTCTTCGGCGGCGAACGGCGGGACGCGAAATCCCTGCCAGAGAGCTGCCCAGAGCGCGCGTTGATCGCGGACGTTACGCTCGAGAATCACCAGCATCTGCCGGAATGTTTTGGCCAGCATGTAGAGATGGCCGATGGCGGCTTCTTCCCCGTCGCCGGTGGAGAGAATGGCGTCGAGGATCTCGAGGGCGCGGACGCGGTCCTTGGCCGAGATCGCATCGGTCAGTTCGTACAAAGAGCGCTGCTTGGCGGCGAGGACCATGGTCTCCACGTCGCCGAGGGTGATGCGCTTCTTTTCGCCGACGTAGAGAATTAGCTTTTCGAGTTCGTTCGAGATCATCATCATGTCGCCGCCGAGAGCATCGACAAGTTCGCGCGCGCCGTCCGGTTCGATTTTCAAGCCGCGAGTGGTGCAATATTCCGTGACCCAACGAACGGCTTCGCTCTCCTCCACACGCGCGAGTTCGACGATCCCGCAGAATGACCCCATGGTCTCGCGAATGCGCTCGTAGCGTTCTTTGTCGGTCATGTCCATGCGGCGAGCATCGGCCGGGATGCTGATGTGGTCAGCGACCAAGACGACTAACGCGTCGGGGTTTGGGTTCTTGCAGTACTCTTCGATGGCCGAGAGCTTTTCGTCGTTAGAGCCGCGGCCGAACAGCGTCTTGACACCGCGCACGAAGAAAACCTGAAACGGCGCCATCAATGATGGCGTGCGGGCGCGATCGAGGATCTCGGTAAGGTCAGTCTCCGCCAGATCGAACTCGAAGAAACTGAAGTCGCGAAGATCGTTGGGGACAAGATGTTCGAGAATCGCTGCGCGGAAACGCTTGCGGAAAAACACTTCATCTCCGACGAAAACGTAGGCTGGGCGGAGCTTCTTGCCTTCGACTTCCGAGACGAAGCGGTCCGCCTGTGCGAATGCCTTCATCAGAAGCCCTCCAGCAAGTTGCTGACGAGAGTCTGGGCGAAGTCGCGCGACAAGCGGCCCATCGCGGGAGAATCTTCTTCAAAGAAGCTGGAGAGTTCCTGCGACACCTGGTACTGCTCGCGGAAAATGTATACCGGATTCTGGAAAAGAATCTTGCCGTCGCGATCCACGAGCGAGACTTTCA
>Ga0126381_100002893_pt1 | contig 18659 bp, 15 predicted proteins | sample PanSoiMetPlot_28_FD_96465 | JGI IMG/M metagenome (GOLD analysis project Ga0126381, IMG submission 96465) | Tropical forest soil microbial communities from Panama - MetaG Plot_28 | ecosystem: Environmental > Terrestrial > Soil > Tropical forest > Bulk soil | place: Panama | collected 2016-02-17
ATGCGAAATTTTCCATTCGATACCGCGTTGTCCATCGCTTGCCTGGGGTTAGTCCTCGGCGGGACAAAACTAGTCTCGCTGGGGCAGCTTTCGGAGTTGGTCGACCTCTCGCCGGAGACAACGGTGAAAAGTCCGCTGGTGGCGCATCGGAAACCGGAACTCCCCGTGGCGCCGATCCTTCACTTGAAGACACCGGCGCAGACGCGCCCGGTTGTGCTGGAGGATAACGACGGGGCGCTCGACCATTTTTACCAGGCATTGTGGCGAACCGAGCGCCGGGAACCCGACGCAATCACGCGCATCGTGCATTACGGCGACTCCCCCACCACCGCCGACCTCATTACCGGTGACGTGCGCCGCCAGTTGCAGGCGAAATTCGGCGATGCCGGCCACGGATTCGTGCTGATCGGCAAGCCGTGGGCGTGGTATCAGCACACAGGCGTTTCGGTCTCGGGATCGAAATGGCAGATGTCTCCAGCCAGCCACTTCCAAGCGTTTGATGGCGCGTTCGGCCTCGGCGGTGTAAGCTTCACAGGCCCGGCCGGCGCGCGCAGCCTCATCCAGTTCCAGGACGCCACCCAGACGCATTTCGAAGTCTGGTACCTGAAGCAACCGGATGGCGGCAGGTTCTCCGTAACCGCCGATGGCAAGCCGGCGCTGCACGTAGACACCGCGGGCAGCAAGGGCGAGCCCGGATTCGCCGCATTCGAGGCGGAACACGGCGCAGGCACGTTGGAGTTGGCGGTGGAGCAAGGCCCCGTGCGGATCTTCGGGCTCACCGCCGGGAAGACGGCGTCAGGAGTCGTCTACGACAGCCTGGGCCTCAACGGAGCATCCATCACCGTGCTCTCGCGCATGTTCAGCGAAGCGCACTGGACGGCAGAGCTCCGTCACCGAAATCCTCGGCTGGTGGTAATCAACTACGGCACCAACGAGGCGGATTTCGCCCAGTTCGTCGACAAGCAGTACGAGCCGGAGCTGCGGGAGGCCATCCGGCGGGTGCACGCGGCGCTGCCGGAAGCGTCGGTGCTGGTAATGAGCCCTATGGACCGCGGGGCGCACAACGGCTCAGCCGGAATCGAGACGATGGCCACCATCCCGCGGATCGTCGCAACGCAGAGACGTGTAGCACTGGAGACAGGCTGCGGCTTCTTTGACACGTTCGATGCGATGGGCGGAGCCGGCACCATGGCGCGCTGGTACACCGGCCAGCCGCGTCTGGTCACGGCCGACCTGATCCACCCCTACCCTGCCGGCGGCAGGCTCATTGCCACCATTTTCGTCGATGAAATCGCCAAAGGCCTGAACCGCTACAAGCTCCGCCAACGGCCACACGTGGCCAACAAATGACCGTACCCACCATATCGCAGCCGCGAACGTAAGGGAGCGGAGCCTTTCTGAAAGAACGCACTACTAATCCGTGACAGCCATCCGCGTTACCCTGTAGTGATGCGCCGCCCCAATCGAGCACTCCTGCTCCTACTGGCAGGCGGAGTATGCGTGGCGGCCGTCGCCCGCAAGAAAACCGCGCTCCCCCAGGTCACCGTAAGCGCCGCCATGCGCGCAGCCGCGCTCAAAAACGTCTCCGCTTACCTCGACGATTCCGCTGGGCAAGGCTTCGCGCAGCCGGGAGCGCTCGTGCCGCTCTTCGAACGCCTGTACCGATCGAGCTCGTCCGAAGGACAGCCCGCCGTCCACATCGTGCAGTTCGGCGATTCCCACACTGCAGCAGACGAATGGACTGGCGACCTCCGCCGGCAGTTCCAGCAGCGGTTCGGGGACGGCGGCTCGGGCTTTTCGCTGGCGGGCCATCCCTTCGCGGGCTACCGCCGGTTCGACATTCGCGGCGGCGGCACCACGCTGTGGCACAGTGCGGGCCTGCGCTCGGCCGTGGGCGACGGATATTTCGGGCTCGGCGGCGTCAGCATCTCCGTGGAGCAGGCGGGCCAATCGATCTTCGTCGAGACCGAATGCGATACGCTGGAAGTCGATTTTCTCCACCAGCCTGGCGGAGGCAGGCTGACCCTTTCCGACGATGACGGCCACCTCGACGAGATCTCGACGGACGGCGAAATGGCGCCGGGCTTCGTGCGATACGACGTGTCCGGCGGTTCGCACCGTTTCAAACTGACCACGCTCACCGCCCAGCCCGTCCGCCTGTTCGGATGGGTCGCGGATCGCAACTCGGGAGTCACGTACGAAGCCCTGGGCATCAACGGCGCCGAGGCGTCCGTGCTGATGAAGTGGAACGACACCATGTTGGCGACTTACTTGCAGCGTCGGGATCCGGGTCTGATTGTGCTGGCATACGGAACGAACGAGGCGAGCGATCCAAACTGGACGCCCGAGAGTTACGGCGCCATGTTCAACTCGCTCCTGGAGCGTCTGCGGGCCAGCGCGCCGGCGGCTTCGATCCTGGTGATCGGACCCACCGACCGATGGTACCGGACGCGGGCGGGCTGGAAGGTGCTGGCGGGAATCGACGGCATCATTGCCGCACAGAAACATGCCTGTCGCGTGAATCGCTGCGCCTATTGGGACGCACGCGAACGCATGGGCGGGCGCGGTTCCATGCGCGATTGGGTCTATGCCGGGCTGGCGCAGGGAGACTACGTTCACTTCACGGCCGAGGGTTACCGCCGGCTCGCCGGAGTGGAATACGACGACATCATCGGCCAATACGAGGCGTACAAGAAGGTTCGAACGGGAGGCGAGGTTCCTCATGGAAACGCGAGATAAGATACTCACCATCGTGCGGCGATTCGCCGCTGAACCGATTGACCCTAAAGCGGAGGACTCGCTGTTCGAGTCGGGTCTACTGGATTCGTTTTCGCTGGCGGATATGGTGGCGGAGCTGGAATCGGAATTTGCCATCAGGATACCGGACTCCGACCTCAGTCCGCGAAAGTTCGATTCCATCGGGCGCATCGAGGCGTACGTCAATGCCAAACGCAACTGACATGGCTTACCTGCGGGCTTTCGGAAGCTACCTGCCGTCGCGCGTGGTGGACAATCTCGAACTGGCGCCGATGGTGGGTGCCGATCCGGAGTGGCTGCGGACCGCGACCGGCATCGAGCAGCGCCGCTTCGCCGCGGGAGATGAAACCGTCGCCAGCCTGGGAATCCGCGCGGCGAAGGACTGCCTGGAAGCCACCGGTGCCGATGTCAGCGAAGTAGGTCTCGTTCTCACCGCAAGCGGCTCTGGGGAGCTGCGGTTTCCGGGACCGGCGACTTCCATCGCGACCGGCCTGGGCATTCCCGGCGTTCCCGCCATTGACCTTCCCATGGCCAGTGCCGGCTCGCTGTTCGCGCTTTCGCTGGCCGCGGACCTGGTGCACAGATACGGCACGATCCTGGTGGTAGCGAGCGAAATCATGTCGCGTGTAGTGCGGCTCGATCCAATGGGCCGTGACACCGCGATTCTCTTTGGCGATGGCGCCGGCGCGGCGCTGGTGAGCAGAGATACGGGCTTCGCAACGATTGCCGACTCGGTCCTTGCCAGCGACGGCGAGTTCGCCGAAGCGCTGAAGCTCCACCTCGACACGCCGCTCCACATGGATGGCCGGACGATTATCTTACATGCCGCGCGCAAGATGCCGCGAGCGATCGCACAGTTACTGGAGCGCAATAAGCTGAAGGCAGACGAGGTAGGCACTTACATTCTCCACCAGGCCAACCTCAACCTGATTACACGCGTCGCACAAGCGTTAAAAGCCCCGGAGTCGAAGTTCTTCTGCAATTTAAATCGGTACGGAAATACATCTTCCGCCTCGATGCTAATCGTCGCCGCCGAGTGGTGGCGCGCCAGCAGGAAAGCCGAAGCCCCGATCGTGTTTTCCGCCTTCGGCGCCGGCCTGAACTGGGGCGCGCTCTTAGCCGTGCCGTCTGGCTCCTGATGCCTTTGGTGGGACGGGCGGCTCCGCCAGTCCAGCCGCTGAAGGCGGCCTCCTAGCTAAACTCTAGCCTTCAGCATTTCCCGCGCGCAGTTGTATCCCGGCGCGCCCATGACTCCCCCGCCAGGATGGGTCCCCGACCCACACAAATACAGCCCGTCGATGGGCGTCCTGTATCGCGCGAAGCCCGCCACGGGCCGCATCAAGAACATCTGGTCGAGGCTCATTTCGCCATGGAAGATATTGCCCCCGGTGATGCCGAAACGCCGCTCCAGATCGAACGGTGACAGCACCTGCTTATGCTCGATAAGCTCCGAAAAGCCGGGCGCGTACTCCTCGATGAGAGCCATAACACGGTCACCGAAGGGCTCGCGCAGATCGTCCCACGTGGCGTCGCGCAAAGTGTAAGGCGCGTATTGCAGGAAGATACCCATGATGTGGTGTCCCGCCGGCGCCAGCGAGGGATCGTACATGGTGGGAATGGTCAGCTCCAGCAGCGGACGCTCGGAGGGACGTCCGTACTTGGCATCATCCCAGGCGCGCTCGACGTACTCGATATTGGGACAGATGTGCATCGTCGCGCGATGCTGCGGTCCGGGTGTTTCCGGAAAGGCGGTGAACCTGGGCAGTCCATTAAGCGCCAGGTTGATTTTGCAGCTCGTGCCTTCGATGCGGAAATTCCGAATTGCCTGCACGAAGTCCGGCGGCAATTCGCGAACGTCGAGCAGGTGAAGAAACGTGAGCTTGGGATCGAGGTTGGAAGCGATGGCTCGGGCTTCGATCTCGGCGCCATCGGCCAACACCACGGCACGGGCGCGCCCGCTGCGCACGAGAATCTTGGACACCGCCGCGTTGGTGCGGATGTCCGCCCCCGCAGCGCGCGCCGCTCCGGCGATGGCTTCGGAGACCGCGCCCATACCGCCGCGCACGAAGCCCCACAAGCCCCGGTGTCCCGCCACGCCGCCCATGCAGTGGTGCAGCAGAATGTAAGCCGTGCCGGGCGAGCGCGGTCCGCCGTTGGCTCCGATCACGCCATCGGTCGCCAGCGTTACTTTAACTTGCTCGGATTCAAACCACTCGTCCAGGAACTCGGCGGCGCTCTGCGTGAAGATCTTGACGAGCGCCACCAGGTCACGGGCCGGCAGGCCGCGGAGCCGCCCGGCGAGCTTCAGGTAGTCGATGAAATCGCCCAGTCCGCCAGGGGGAAATTGCGGAGGCGTAGTGAGCAGAAGGTGTTCGACAACCTGCGATAGCCGCTCGATCTGGTCCTCGTAAGCCGGATAAACCTCGGCATCGCGCTTGGAGAATTTCGCGATCTCGCCGAGCGTCTTGGCGCGGTCCTGCCACATGAAGAAATGCCGCCCGTCCGGGAATGCGGAAAAGAAAGCCGGATCCTTGGCATCCACCTGGTAGCCGAAGCGCGGGAGATCGAGTTCGCGGACAATGCGTTCCTGCAAGAGGCTCGTAAGATAGGCCGCCGAAGACACGCGGTATCCCGGCCAGAGCGCCTCTGTGACGGCGCACCCGCCCACCATCTCGCGCTTCTCGAGCACCAGCACCTTCCTGCCCGCCCGCGCAAGATAAGCAGCCGTCACGAGCCCGTTATGCCCGGCACCGATGATGACTACTTCAAATTTAGGCATTCTTCTTCAGCGCCCGACAGAGCGCACCCGCCGCGGAGGAGTGTCGAAAAGAGAATCGCCACGTTCTCCGCTCTCCGCGTCTCCGCGATAAAGACCCGGCCGTTGTCCATGCCTCACCTTCTCCGGAACACCACCACCGCTAACGGCGGCAGCGTGACCGCGATGCTGCAGGGCCGGTCGTGTTTGGGGATCGGGCGCGACGATACCAGGCCGCCATTCCCTATATTGGACCCGCCGAAAAGCTCCGAGTCCGTATTCAGGATCTCCTCATAAAAGCCTTCTTCCGATACGCCGAACTCGTAACCCTGCCGCGGCACCGGCGTGAAGTTGCAGCAGATCAGCAGGAAGTCCGAGGGATCTTCCGCGCGCCGTATGAACGAGATGATGGAATTCTCCCAATCGTGGAAGTCCACCCATTCGAAACCTGTGTAGTGGAAGTCCACCTGGTGGAGCGCGGGGTGCGATCGGTAGATCCGGTTGAGCTCCCGCATCAGCGTTTGCAGTTTGCGGTGATAATCGAATTCCAGCAGTTCCCAACGCACGCCGACCGCATGGTTCCACTCCTCGCGCTGGCCGATTTCCTGTCCCATGAACAGCAGCTTCTTGCCGGGGTGCGTCCACATGTACGCAAGGAACGCGCGAGCGTTGGCGAACTGGCGCCACTCGTCCCCAGGCATTTTGTTGAGCAGCGACCCCTTGCCATGCACGACCTCGTCGTGCGAAATCGGCAGAACGAAGTTCTCGTGGAACGCGTAGAGCAAGCTGAAGGTGATGTGGTTGTGGTGGAACTTCCGGAAGACCGGGTCCTTCGAAAAGTAGTCGAGCATGTCGTGCATCCAGCCCATGTTCCACTTCATGGTGAAGCCTAGGCCATTGAGATATACCGGCTTGGACACACCCGGGAAGGCGGTGGATTCCTCCGCCACGGTGAACGCGCCGGGCACCTGGTGCGCCAGTTCGTTAAACCGGCGCAGAAAATCGAGCGCCTCCAGATTCTCGTTGCCACCGTATTGATTCGGAATCCACTCGCCGGCCTTGCGCGAGTAGTCGAGATAGATCATAGACGCGACCGCGTCCACGCGCAGGCCGTCGATGTGATACTCCTTCAGCCAGAACAGCGCATTGGAGATCAGGAAGCAGCGGACCTCGTTGCGGCCGTAGTTGAAGATCAGAGTACCCCAATCGTGGTGCTCGCCCTTGCGTGGATCGGCGTGCTCGTAAAGCGCCGTGCCATCGAAATAAGCCAGGCCGTGGGCATCCTTGGGGAAGTGGGCCGGCACCCAATCGACAATCACGCCGACGCCCGCCTGATGACAGGTGTCGACGAACAACTTGAAGTCGTCCGGAGTTCCGAAGCGCGAGGTAGGCGCGTAGTAGCCGATGACTTGGTAGCCCCACGAGCCGGAGAAAGGGTGCTCCATGATGGGCAGCAGCTCGATATGGGTGTAGCCCATCTCCTTGACGTACGGAACCAGTTTCATGGCCATCTCGCGGTAAGTGAGCGGCTGCCCCTGCGGGCCGCGCATCCACGATTCGGCATGCACCTCGTAGATCGAGACGGGCGACTTGAGCCATTCTGTTTTGGGCCGCGCTTCCATCCAGGCGGCATCCCGCCACTGATGCTTGTCGATATTCCAGACGATAGATGCGGACTTCGGCGGAGTTTCGCACAGAAAGGCGTAGGGGTCGGCCTTAAGCTGCTGGTATCCCGCGAGGCGCGAACGTACGTTGTACTTGTAAGCCGTGCCCTCCGCGAGTCCGGGCACAAAAATCTCCCAGACGCCGTTACGCCGCCGCATAGGGTGGCGCCGGATGTCCCACTCGTTGAATTCGCCCGCCACCGTCACACATTCGGCGTTGGGAGCCCACACCGCAAAGCGTACGCCGCGCACGCCCTCGGATTCGACGATATGCGCCCCCAGCGTCCGGTAGGCCTCAAACAGAGTGCCCTCCCCGTGGAGGTGGAGGTCGGAATCGGAGACTTGCTGGCCGAACCGGTATGGATCTTCGATTTCGACCTCACGTCCGTCCCAGAGATGCAGCCGGAGGCGGTAAGGCCGTGAATCGCCGTCGATGGCCACGCAGAAGAATCCCTGCGGGTGCTTCTTCGACATGGTGAAGCGCAAGTCGGTGGTAATCACTTCGGCCGACTCTGCCTGCGGCAGAAACGCACGGACCTCCCAACGGGGCTGGCCGCCCTTCTTCCGCATGCCGTGCGGGCCCAGGATGCGGAATGCATCGCCGTGGTATCCACCAACGATGGCTTCTATGTCTCGATCAGTCATGAATAGCCTATGAGAATTATCGACGATTTCGCGAAATGGCCGGGGCTCACTTCAAATAGGCCCGGAGCGCGGTGACAAGATCGTCGGCCGCCATGCGCTGCTCATCGGTCGTCTTGCCGTTCGGCGACAGGACATGGAGGCGAATGTGGCCTTCGATGACTTCCGCCATGAGAGCATCCATGGCACCGCGACAGGCAGAGATGTTGTGCAGTACGTCGGAGCACTCGGATTCCTGCTCCAGAGCCTTTTGAATCGCGGCCACCTGACCCATGATCCGCCGCACGCGGTTCAACAAGCGCTTCTTCTCTTCGGGCGTATGAGCCATATCCACATTTTTTCATAAAAATAATCGCCGAAAAGCCTTTACAGGTATACCCCGGCGGGTATACCCTGGTCTTAGGGAATCGCATCGATTCTCACAATCCCATGAGAAAGGAGGCCCATTTCATGTCTGACGCCAGTACTCAGTTGCGCGACCGGCACATCGATACCGACTCAGCGGAGCCTCCGTCTCTGAACGGCCCCTCCTTCTGAGCCGATAGCATTTCGCTAGCCGCGCTGCTTTAAATCACAAATACAGCGTCCTCTTACCGGCGCTCTTGGCGCCGCCCGGTGGAACAGGCGCTTCGCCTGTCCTCGCCCGCCGGACCGCAGAGGGGTTCGCGGCGAGTCTTCTCTCGCTGCGCAGGGGCAGACGCGCAATTCAAATCGGCTGTCCCACTTTGAAAGTTTACGAAAGGAGGTGAGAACCATGCGGATGAAAATGATACAAGCATGGCGCGCGATCGTCCGTTGGATGCGGGCATTTCTCGAAGTCCAGCTACCGATGGATGCGCTCCTGGGGCTCCGCACCCCCGGTCTTTAGAGTCCGGTAAGCCCCGCTCGGCCCGACCAATGTCCCAACTGATTTCGTAACTCCGCTCACTCACGCCTCCTAACATGGTGTGCACGTGCCTATCGGAGCCACAGCTGCTGGAGCGTCAGCGAGTGGGGTCGCGAAATCATTGGGGCGGTCCACAAGCTGGAAGAATCCTGCTTCCGGCTGCAATGCCGGCAGCCGCGACCGCCACCGGCACGTGAAAGCGTGCCGCTAAGGGTAAGCTGGTAGAGTGCGACTGCTAAGACGCATTCTGGGAACGGTGCTGGCGGCGCTCGCAGTAATCTACGCGGCGGATTATCTCTCTGCCAAAATGCGCGGACAGAGCGCGCTCGGGACAGTGCAGGTGCAGTTATACTACGCGGTGCCCCTCAAAGATGGCAAAACCGAGTTCATGTTGCTCGACCCGGAGACGAAAACCTGCGTGAAATCGCTGGCGCCCCATTTCGGATATAGCCCCTGCTGGTACCTTGACGGCCGCAAGCAGGAGCGCAAGGACATCTGAAGTGAACGTCGCATTCGGAGCCGCGGGCGCGCTGGTGCTTCTCAGTTCGCTGCTTCCCGCAGCCAGTCTACGGTACTGGATTTCACCTTGTTCACGGCCGGAGACCGAGTGCCGGTCTGACGATGCGGAACTCGCCCAATGGGCCATGGAGGCGTGGCAGCGCGAATCGGCCGGAGCGCTGATCCTTACCAAGACCGACAACCAAATGCACGCCCAGATCCGGTTTTATTGGGCCAGTCGCCACGAACAGCTGTACGGAGAGACGAAGCCCATCGTGGTGGACGGGTTGCGAGGCGGCGAGATCCACGTGCTTCCCTCGGTCGTTCCAGCGTCCGAGCGCGACAGGCTGCTCCGTGACGCGATTGTCTACCTGACGTGCGTGCACGAAAGTGGGCACGCATTGGGGCTCGAGCACACGGCCAATTTCGCCGACATCATGTACAGCTTCCAATACGGCGGCGACATCGGCGAATACTTCGGCCGCTACCGCAGGGAGCTGGCGGGCAGGGGCGACATCCATAGACGCTCCGGGATTTCGGACACCGACCGGCGGCAACTGGCGGTTCTCTACGCAAAGCTTAAAAGCGGGCATTGAATTTCGCCTGCGATTGTGCGCCAATAGAAGTTCAGCCCCAAAGGAGTTGCCATGAAGCACGCTTTCGCCTCATTTTTAACGCTAAATATCCTTGCCGCCGCTGCCCTCGCGCAGACGTCCGCCATCGAAGGGCCCAAGGGCCCCGCTCCCGGCGCGTTGCCCGCCCCGGCATCCCAGGACGCCAAAATGAAGTGGTTCCGCGACGCCAAGTTCGGCCTCTTCATTCATTGGGGCCTGTACTCGATTCCCGCCGGCGAATGGAAAGGGCAGCCGATCGCCGGAATCGGCGAGTGGATCATGAACCGCGCCAAGATTCCTGTCACCGAATACGAACAGCTTGCCACGCAGTTCAACCCCGTGAAGTTCGACGCCGAAGCGTGGGTGCAGATGGCGCAGGACGCCGGCATGAAGTACATCGTGATCACCAGTAAGCATCACGATGGCTTCGCCATGTACCACTCGGCAGTGACCAAGTACAACATTTACGACGCTACTCCGTTCCACCGCGATCCGCTGAAGGAACTGGCCGCGGCCTGCGCGAAACACGGAATCAAGTTCGGCTTCTATTATTCGCAGTCGCAGGATTGGCATGAGCCGAACGGCGCCGGCAACACCTGGGATTTCGGACCGGACGACAAAAAAGACTACGACCAGTATCTGCGCGCCAAAGCCGAGCCGCAGGTTAAGGAACTGCTGAGCAACTACGGTCCAGTCTGCCTGATCTGGTTCGACACTGCTCGCATGATGACCGGCGACCGCGGTCCTCGGTTCCTCGATATCGTCCACACGCTTCAGCCGGCCACGCTGATCGACGGCCGCCTGGGCGTTCCCGGCGATTACCGCTCCATGGGCGACAACTCCATTCCCAACCAGGTCGTGCAGGGTGACTGGGAAGTGCCGGCGACGTTGAATCACACCTGGGGCTTCAAAAAAGACGACACCGATTGGAAGAGTCCCGAAGACCTGACCTTCAAGCTGGTAGACATCACCAGCAAAGGCGGCAACTACCTGCTGAACGTAGGACCGACGTCCGAAGGACTAATCCCGCAAGCCAGCCAGGACAATCTGCGCGCGGTCGGCCGGTGGCTCAAGGTCAACGGCGAATCGATTTACGGCGCCGGACCGACACCGTTCGGCGAAGAATTAGGCGCAATCGACAACACCCGACAGGATAAGAAAGGCGGCCCGCTCTTCGTTGCGACCAACAACTGGCGCTGCACCACGAAGCCGGGCAAGATTTACATTCACCTCTTCCAGTGGCCCTCCGGCCAGTTCGAGGTCTCCAAAGTGAATGGCAAAGTGAAGAAAGCCTTCCTCCTCGCCGACGCCTCGCACAAAAGCCTGAAGCTAACGCAGAGCGGTGACAAACTGACCGTCGCCCTGCCCGCGCAAGCTCCCGACACATTGGACAGCGTCCTGGTGCTGGAACAGTAGCCCGCTCCAACACCTGCTTTGCACCCCCATACCGGAGCCGCAGCTGGCGCTCGGCCCTCAGGGAGCGGGGGCCCGCGTACTTCGGAGGGCCCCCGCTCGTCTTGTCTCGCGGCTCGCGGCTCGAGGCTATTGCCGCCGGGGCTCTTCGATCCGCACGATCCTGTCCGCCGCGACGTCCCGCAACTCCTGCCGCGCACCCGACGGCCACAGCACTTCAATGCGCTCCACCCGCGTCGCCGCACCCAGCCCGAAGTGCAGCCGCAGGTCGTTCTGCGACAGGTAACTGCCCCCGCTTCGCACCTCATCCAACTGCGTACGCCCACCGGCTGTGACCCTCACCTTCGCCCCGAGCCCGCTCCGGTTCGATCGCGTCCCCGCAAGACTGAGTGCAACCCAGTGCCCGGGCGGCCTCATCGTCTGTTTGAATAGCGAAGGCGCCGCATTTTGATTATTAATAAGCACTTCGATCACACCATCGTTGTCGTAATCCGCAAAGGCCGCGCCGCGCGCGGAGTGTCGCTCCAGAATGCCCGGCCCTGCGTTATCCGTCGCGTCGGCGAACTTCCCTCCGCCAAGATTCCTATAGAGAATCGCGTGATCGCGGAAGTGAATGTCGATGCCGAGCCGGTCGACCTCCGGAAAAACGTGGCCATTGACCAGCAGCAGATCGGGCAAGCCATCGTTATCGAAATCGAAAAAGCCGCAGCCCCAGCCGACGTAACGCGTATTGCGCGCCAGGCCGGCGGGAACGGTGACGTCGTCAAATTCTCCGGAGCCGCGGTTGCGGTAGAGGGTCTCGCGCTCGTCCGAAAAATTGCTGCGGAAAATGTCGGGATACCCATCGCCATCGTAGTCCGCAACGGCCGCGCCCATGCCGGACATGGCGCGGCCATTCTCATCGAATGCCACGCCGCGCAGCACCGCTTCCTCGGTGAATTTGCCGTGCCCCTGATTGATGTAGAGCAGCGACGGCGTCTGGTCGCACGCCACGTAGATATCGACGAGTCCGTCTCCGTTGAAGTCGCCCGTGACGACGCCGAGTGCGTAGTTCTGATTAGGAGCCGCAATGCCGGAAGCTTCGGAAGCATCCGTGAACGTGCCGTCGCCGTTGTTGTGGTAAAGGATGTTGCGATCGAACGGCAGCCCGCGCGGGCCACACGCAACCGGCAGGTTGCGATAGAAGCAGTAAGGGTTGTCGCCGGGCTGCGGCGTGGTGGCCGGATCGAACTTCAGGTAATTCGCCACGAACAGGTCGGCGTGGCCGTCGTTATCGTAATCCAGAAAAGCGCACCCCGTGTTGTAGCGAACCCGGTCTTGGCGGAGGCCCGCGCGTTCGGTCACATCTTCGAAGCGCGTGCCCCGGATGTTGCGGTACAAATGGTTCTGGCCCCAGTAAGTCACGAACAGGTCGGTATAGCCGTCGTTGTCGTAGTCGGCCGCGCAAACCCCCTGCCCCCAGCCTTGCGCCGCGCCAAGCCCCATCTTCGCCGTGACGTCCGTGAAATGGCCGTTGCCGTCGTTGTGATAAAGCCGGCTGAGGCCGCCGTCGCCCGAAACCAGGAAGATGTCCGGCAGGCCGTCGTTATCGTAATCGAAAAAGGCAGCGCCGCTGCCGGTAGTCTCCACAATGAAACGCTTGGAGTTGTCGCCGCCGTTTGGAAACTCCGCGGTGAGGCCGGCGCTGGCTGCCACGTTGCGGAAATCGGGACGATACCCGCCGGCCGCGAAGAAAAGCGGCAGCGAGGCCGCGACGGCCCACTTCACTGCTTGGGCTTCTCCCCGAGTTTTTTCAGGAATTCCGTGAACTCGCCCTCGGGCGGCCGGCTGAGCTTATCGAAGATCTCCTTTTCGCGCTGCGCATCGGCCATGCGCCCCGCGTTCCGATAGGCAAGCATCAGGCTGTAGTGCGCCGATTCGCTGGTGGGCTGCAGCTTGATCGCCCGTTCCAGCAGCGGAATGGCGGAGGCATGCTGCTTAGCGTCGGATTTGGTCTTCGCCAGTGCCACCAGTGCCTCGGCGAAATTCGGGTCGAGCGCCACAGCCTTCTCAAAATGCGTGGCGGCAGCTCCGGCATTCTGCTCGGCCTGGTAAGTCTGCCCGATCTCGTATTCCGCCGCAGCGTCGGAGGGATTGAGCGCCAGTTCCGCTTCGAATTCCTTGCGCGCCTCGCGAAGGTTGGCGGCATCGTGCGATTCCAGCAGCAGCGCGCGCCCCAGACGGAAATGCAGATTCAGCGCGGCCGGGTTCTTCTGAATCGCCTTCCGGTATTCGGTGGCCGCTTCGGCGTAGCGCCCCTGTGTCTCGAAGATTTCCCCGGAAAGCTGGTTGACGCGGTACGACGCCGGGGTCTCCTTGTACATCGCGAGCACGGCATCGTTCCACGCCTTCATGTGGACCTTGGCCGTCTCGTACAAAACATCGGCGTCGCCGGGGAACGCTTTACGGAGTTCGTCGAGGAGCGGAAAAATTTCGGCCATACGGCCCTGCGCCAGGTTGCATTGCACCAGGGCCAAACCGGCGAGACGTTGCAGCTCACGGTTGGAATTGCTGGCAAACTGCTGTGCCAGATCCGCCCGCGCCGCGTCGCACGAGCCCGAGGCCGCAAGTTGCAGCGCCCTTAGAGGATCGCCCGGCTGCTCTGCCGCAGCCGAAGCCAGCGCCAGGATCAAGGCGAGGGCGTAGCGTCGCGGCGATTTCGGAATCGAAAATGTGGGGCGGGATGGAATCCTGCGGACCGAGTGCCACTCGGCCCATGCGAGCGAAGCTCGCACTCCGCTTCTGGCTGGGCGGTTACGCAATGACCGGAATATACCCCTAATGTCCAGCATCGTCCAGCACCAAATCCAGATCCCCAAAACGATGCCGCAGCTTGCCTTCAATCATCCGAAACCCAAGTGTCGGAGGCGCGCCAGGCGCAATCCGCGCCGCGGGCGCCAACCACTCCGAAGCCGGTACGGCGCACTCCACCACCTGTCCTGACGCCGCCATCTGTTGAATGCGCGCGTGCATTGCCAGCAAGATCGCTACAGACACGAAGCTCATCGGCTCTCCAGTTCGCGTAGCGCGTTGGCCGCCGCCGCGCTCTGCGGCTTTCGCTCCAGCAGCCGGCGCATCACCTCGCGCGCTTTGTCCCGATCACCCAACCGCACATAGGTTTTTCCCAGGTTCATATACAAAATCTCTTCATCCGGCGCCACGCGGATCCCGTACTCAAGCGCCGCAATCGCATCGGCGGTCTGACCCATTTGCGAATATAATACGCCGAGATTATTGATAGCGCCAGCGTGGTCGCGGCGAAGCGCGATCGCCTTCTCAAACCACTGTTTCGCCTCGGCATTGCGGCCCTCCCGCGCCGCCAGCAGGCCAAGTTGATTGGGCGGATCGGCGTCGCGAGGATCCACTTCCATGGCCCGCTGGAACAATTTCGCAGCCGCCGCGGAGTCCCCGAGCCGCGCCTCCACCTGACCTGCATTCACCAGCGGATAGGCAGAAGCCGGCAACAACTCCACGGCCCGCTGATAATTTCGGAGCGCACCTTGCAGATCGCCGCTGCTTAATTCGACGCCGCCCAGATTGTTCCACGCTTCGCCGAGCGCCGGATTGGCGGCGACGGCTCGGTCGAGCGCTCGACGAGCCTCGTGCAGACGCCCGGCTTCGAGATGGATCTGGCCGATCGCGTTCAGAGCTTTGTCATTATCCGGCGTTCTGCGGACCACCTCTTCCAGATAAGGCAGCGCCTGCCCGGGATAGCCGGCCCCATAAAACGCCGCGCCCAGTTTGAAGTAGTTGCGGCGAGGGACGCCAACGTAATCCCCCGCGAATGGCAGCGCCAGCGACTGGCGGTCGGGCTGATCCATGCGCTTCAGATCGGCAGCTAGCGTCGCGGCATCGGGCGCGGCAGCGTAGAGCTTATGGACGCGGCCCCTCTCATCGACCAGAAGAGTGAGCGGCAGATTCAATTCCGTGCGCCAGTCCAGCAGATAGCGCCGGAAAAGCGCGTAACCGGCCGCGACGTCCGCCGATTCGGTCCGAAGGTTGACCACTGCAATGTGCTCGTCGAGCGCCGGCACTTCTTCCTCGCCGACATAAAGCAGCCCGGGCCCCAACCGCTTGTCGGGAAGCGGCACCGGCTCCAGCAGCCACGTGTCATGCGTCCGCGGCAGATTGTCGGCTGTGACGTCAGCGTCGGTGGCGCCGGCGAGCCGTGCTGGCACGAAAACCTTCTCCGCTAGCGAAGTCGATCCCTCCGTGATTTTGTAAAGCCGCCCCGCGGCTAAACTCCGAAACTCCTGCTCCTCGCCCGACGGCCACAGGATCCGCAGCTTCGCGACCTCGCTCCGTTCGCCCAGCCCGACGTACAGCGTCTTGGTATGCTGCGAAAGATACCCCGACCCCGCCCGCACAAACTGCACTACCCCATCAGCCTCCACCCGCGCTCCAATCGCGTCCCGATTCGATTTCGTGCCAATGAGCCGGATGGCCACAGTCTTCCGGCTCCCAAAGCTCTCATTGCGAAAGGCCTTTAGTTGCGGTCCGAGGCGGCTCTTCAGCAGCAGGTCCGGATGCCCGTCGCCATCGAAATCGGTGACGGCGAAGGCGCGGCTGTCGAGCGCCCAGTCCAAACCGCTGATTCCCGAAGCATCGAAGAAGTGTCCGTTCCGCCGCACGTAGAAGACGTTCCGTTCACGCCCGTTCCAACTGTAGTCTTCCCGGATGAGCTGGTTGATGGCGTTCCAGCCCTGCTCGTAGGCCTCCGACCGCACCGCGGTGACAGGGGACTTCGCCACCACCTGCCGCCAGAAGAAACTCATCAGGTCCGTTTCTTTGGGCCCCGTGAGCATGCCGCACGTTACGTAGATTTCCGGCGCGCCGTCGGCGTCGAAATCGAACGCATCGCTAGACCACGCCCATCGACCCACTTCGACGCGCTCGGCGGGCGAGGTCTCTTCGAAGCTGCCATCGCCGCGATTTCGGTACAGCGAATTGCCCTTGGTGTGGCGGCGATAAGCCTCCCGTAGGTCCGGATTCTCGGCCGGGCGGAACGCAGCATCCGACGTGACGCGCTCGCCGGCATCGCTCCACATGTTGGAGACGTAGAGATCCGGGCGGCCATCGCCGTCGTAGTCAAACCACGAAGCGCTCATGCCGGGGCCGACATCTTCCACGCCGGCCGCCGCTGCCACATCTTCAAACCGGCCGTTCAGATTGCGATAGAGATTATGACGGCCGAAATCGTTGGCCACGTAGAGATCGGGCCAGCCATCACCGTTGTAATCGCACCACGCCGGGGCGAAGCTGAAACGGTTGTTGTTTTGGTTGAGCCCGGTCGCTTCGGTGACATCCTCGAACGCCCCCGAGCCATCCGCGGCGAGTTGATTGCGGAACAGAAAATTCGGCGGGCCGTTCTGCGCGTCGTGATAAGGAACCGGATACCGGTACTGATCCTCGCTCTGGAAAAAGGTGTAAGCACAGAGATAAAGATCGACGCGGCCGTCGCGATCGTAGTCGGCCGCGGACATCCCTGTAAAGCTGCCCTGCGGCTGTGTTCGGAAGCGAAACGCGTCGGCCCGCAGGGCGAACATGCCGTCGCCTTGATTCAGAAAGAGCACCGGACCCGACGCGCGCAGGACGACCAGATCCTGAACACCCCGATTGCGCAAGTCAACAAACAAGGCGCATGAGGTGTCGTCGAGCAGGCCTACGCCGGCGTGGGCCGTGATGTCTTCGAATCGGCCGTCGCGGAACTTGTACAGGCGATTCGGCAGACCGCCGGGCTGGCACACGTAGACTTCATCGTCGCCGTCATTGTCAATATCGCCGACAGCGATGCCGTTGCTCCCGTAGATGTCGATTCCCGAAGCGGAGTCGAGTCGCGCGCGCCAATAGGGGATGCCGCGGAGAAGCTGCTCGCGATAGGAATCGCACCCGCCGAAAAGCTCTTCGGTGACATCGCGAAACAGCTGCCGCGGAGCGCGCGTCAGCGTCTCCGAAATCGGGCGGAATTCCGTGAGGCGGCCGTCTCTCCACGTCTGGCTCCACAAGCCGACGCGATATTCCAGACCCGCCGAAGAATGGCTCGCGATTTCATAGCGAATCCGATTGCCGGGCAGAACGAAAAACCGCGCCGCTCGAACCGTGCCCAGAGAATTGAACCATTTCGCCAACTCCGCGCCGAAGGGCGCCGGCGCTGGATCGAATTCGGCTTGGAGGCAGTCGGCAGCAACCGCGCCGTACCGTACGGGCAGAGGCGACGCACAGCGCAAGCCCTCCGCGCCGGGCAGCGTGCGCGTTTGCGGCAACTGGCGCAGTAATGCCGCGATCTCCATGGCGGCTTTCTCCTCAGGGAAGTCGTCGTTGCCTGGCAGGATGTAGGGCGCGAGCGTCTCGTGCGGGCTCGCTTTCCGGAAGTGGACCGGAAAGGGAGCGGCGGAGCAGTGCCGCGGCCTCACCAGGCCGGCGGCCGCAAGCGTGCCGAAGAACTGGCGGCGGTTCATATCACACGCCCAGCCAATCCTTGAGATTTTGGAACACTGCTGAGAGCTTCAGGGAGCCCGACGCAGTCAGCAGCGGAAAATCGGCAGGCGCGATAGCCCGCATCTCTTCCATACCGTCGGCGACAAACAGGTACGCCGTGTTGGTGCGATACTCCGCGTACTTTTCGAACTCCTGCCAGATGTACTGATAGAAAATCTCCAGGTCGACATAAGAGCCGAGCACGTCCATCTGCGACGGGATCGGATTCGTCGCCTCCTGGTCGGCATAGATTAGCAGACTGCTGAACGGCTTCACCTTGTTGCGGATTCCGAACCCGATCAGCGCGACCGAGGGGCGCGCGCGGCGCACCGCCTGCATGGTAGCCCACTCGACAAACGTATTGTTGATGAGCAGTGTTCCGTTGCCGGAGAGCAGAACCGCTCGCGCGAACTCAGCGAGAATAGGATCTTTAGCGAGGTCGCCCTCAGAGGCGAGAATCTTAAGTTGTTTCAAGCGGGCGCTGAGCTGGCGCGGTCCTGGGACCGCCTGCGCTTCCACGATGCCCTGCACTTCCTTCATCAGGCGCTGCCGGTATGGCAGCAGGCCTTCGTAACTATAATGCACAGGACAAGCTAAAGCATTTCCTACCTCTATGCCCCAACTGCTATACGGACCGCCTTTGGGGCCGGCTGCAAATAGCTCGGCAATACTGGGCGCGCGGCGCGCGGCCTCCTGGCCTGTGAGGAGCAGCGGCAAATAGTCTTCGGCCCGTTCGGGAACGTCGATCGCCAGGCGTTTGCCACGCGAGCCGAGACGCGTCCACATACGCGCCGGGTCGGCGGGAAGCTGCGCGGGGGCCACCGCAACGACAAGCCGTGCGTGGCCGGAGCGGGCTATTTCGGAGTCCAGCTTCGGGTCGAGCTTGCTGAATACCTGGGTGACCGCCGCGCGCC
>Ga0126381_100002894_pt1 | contig 18656 bp, 20 predicted proteins | sample PanSoiMetPlot_28_FD_96465 | JGI IMG/M metagenome (GOLD analysis project Ga0126381, IMG submission 96465) | Tropical forest soil microbial communities from Panama - MetaG Plot_28 | ecosystem: Environmental > Terrestrial > Soil > Tropical forest > Bulk soil | place: Panama | collected 2016-02-17
AGTGTCCGCGCGGAGCCGCCATGAGGCCTTCGGCGCCGAGAGTGGTCGAGACCACTGGCACACCCGCGGCCATCGCCTCCAGGATCTTGATTCGCGTGCCGCCCCCCACGCGCAGCGGAACCACCGCTACCAGCGCTTCACGGTAGTAGGGGCGGACGTCAGGGACGGTGCCCGTAACTTCTATGCCGGGTTTTGCCGCCAGCGCCTTCACCGCCGGAACGGGATTGCGCCCCACGATGCTAAAGACCGCGTCGGGCACCGCCGCACGGATGGCGGGCCACGACTCGGTGGCGAACCACTGAGTGGCTTCGACGTTGGCGTGATAGTCCATCGCGCCGGAAAACAGCACCCGGAAACGCTTCGGCGCGGGGGTTTCGGTCGCCGCAAAGTAGTCGAGCGGCACGCCGTTTTCTACCACCACCACCGGCCGCGTAGAGCCGTATCGATGCACAAGCGCGTCGCGGTCGCGGTCGCTCACGACAACATGCATGTCGCATTGATTGACGAACCACCGCTCGTACCGTTCCAGGCGTCCCGCCGCCATGCGCGCGTAGAATTTGCGCGCCGCGCCCTGCGCGTTGGTGCTGTAGCGCTCGAGGATTTCAGACTCGACGTTGTGCCAGTCGCAGATGACTGCCGGGCGGCACTTCACCGAGCGGAGGAGCGACAGATATCCGCCCAGATGTACGCCTTCCAGAATGGCAATATCGAACGAATCTTTCCGGAAAAGGTGCTGAAGCGTCTCGCTCATCTCCGCGCGAGTGTAGTTGAGCACGGAGAATGGAACCGGCCCGATCGCGCCCCGCAGCAGGTCCTGCATGCGGTACGAGCCACGCCGTTCGACGGGAATGAAGCGGTGCGCCGGCGTATCGGGAATCGTAGGCGCCGGGGAGTTGGCCGGGCGGAAGCCGACGTGCGTCACTGGCATGTAACAAGCCAGCCGCGATGCCAGATAAAGGCATCGATATTCCGCGCCGGACGTCGGCGGCTGGCAAAAACGCGGTGCGACTTGCAACAGGGCGGATGGGCGCGCGTCCATGAGCTAGTCGATCGAGAACTCAACCACCTTTAGATAATCTCATATACGGAGAAATGGCCTCGTATGGGAGGCAGCGTTCCAGGGCAGTTGAGCGTAAGCAAATTCACCTGAACGAGTTGGGATGGGCATCTTCGCGCCGGCCTGTGCGGCCGTACATCAATCCGCACCAGCGGGCGTTACCAGACGATCGAGAATGGCATTTACCAAATCTTCGACGCTGTAGATCGTAGCCGCACGGCGGAGGGCCATCCGGTCGGCCAAAAATCGAAAGCGCCAGCGGCAAGTTTGCGATACTCCGAATTTGCAACAGAGCCGCTTCCGGCCGGTGTCGAACAGCAGCTTCAGGAGCGCCGGCGGCCCTGTTATAGATCGGACTTCAAGAGTATAAGGAGCTTCTGTGATGCTCCATATCGTCTCGCCAGCCGCGCAGTTGCAGTCGCGCACGACCGATGAGAGGCGTTGCCGAAGAGATTCCCAAAACGTGGCGGCAGTGCGGTCCTCCACCTCCGCACTGTCAAGTTTCGCCGGAGCAAATCCTGCTTCCATAATCACCTCGAAATAGTCAAAGATTCTACATTGATATGGGAACCCCGCGAGCGTTCGACTGCCTCCCACACAAATGAGAAAAAGCGCAGAACTTCCGTGTCGGCCAGGCGGTATTGAGCCGAGCTATCGCCTGCACCGATCTTGATCGAGATACCGCCACGGAGCGCGTGAAACATGTCTTCATCGGTGGAATCATCACCGAGGCAGATGGCGTCGCTTTCGTTCCCCTCCATCTGATGGAGAATCCAGCGGGCGGCATGGCCCTTGTTCCACGCGATGTTTGGCTGAACCTCGAAAACTTCCTTGCCACTGGATAACTTGAGGTTGGGATACTCCATAACCGTGGTCCGCACAAAATGCGCCACATCAGGAACTTGACATCTCGCAACTTGGCGCACGTGAACGGCTGCGGTCCACTCTTTGTATTCGATCCACGCGCCGTTGACAGGCGCCAGACGAACGCGCAAGGCCTTACAGCAGTCGACCAGTTGCAGCACGGTCTGGGCGGGAACGGGTGCGGCGTATTCGAGCCCCCTTCCGTGAATTTCGAGACCGTGGTTTCCTGCATAGATCACGGGTAAGCCGACTCTCGGCACCAAATCCTCCACGGCTCGTCCGGTGATCACGGCAGCCACGACATCGCTGCGCGCACACAGACTCTCGAGGATCCTCTTGAGTGCCTCCGGCATTCTGGCTGACGAGGGTTCGGGAACAATGGGCGCCAGAGTACCATCGAAATCGAGAAAGAGAAAGAGACGTGCAGCATCGGCTATCCGGCGCCGCAGGAAGCCGGCTTGTGACCAGAGGTCAACCGGCTGGGAGTGCGTGTCCGTTGCAGGCATTATGGGCAAGGAATCTCCATCACCTGAGTGTCGCACCGCGGTGGCGCCTCGGCGAGCGCGGGAGTGCCTCCGGCCGTCCAGGTGGCTCTGATGGCTGCCGAAAAAATATCGGCCGCCCATTTATGAATATCGCCGGTCTGAACGGCGGAACGCATCTGGGCCATCCGGATGCGCCGCTCCTGGCGCGGTAGCGCCAGCGCCTTCCTGATACCTTCCGCGATATCCTCTTCGGAAAATGGATTGACGAGCACTGCGGAATTCAGTTCTAGAGCCGCGCCCGCAAACCGGCTCAGCACTAAGACACCCTCCACGTCGTCCCGGCTCGCAACAAATTCCTTGGCCACCAGGTTCATCCCATCGTGCAAAGGAGTCACAAGGCAGAAGTCCGCCAACCGGTGCAGGGCCATCATCTGCACCGGAGGCAGATTCTCGTTGATGAAACACACCGGCTGCCAATTCGCAGTCCCCCACCGCTCATTCAAAGCGGTAATCCTGGCTTGGACCTCCTCGGCGAGGAGCCGGTATTCCGGGATCTCATCGCGGCTCGGCACACCTACTTGCACAAAAACGACCTTGCCGCGCCACTCCGGGTGATGTTCGAAAAACAAATCCAATCCGCGGACGCGCTCGGGAATACCTTTCGTATAGTCCATACGGTCAATGCCGATGCCGATGCGGACATTCGCCCCGAGACGGAGTCTCCAACTTTCCAGGGCTGCTCGAGTCTCGGAACTCGCCGCCATTCTCGCGTGTCCCTCGAAATCAATCCCTATTGGGAAGTCCCGGACGGCGGTCTTATGTGTCTCGCCGAAGACACAGCCGTGGGTGCCGTCCACAAGAGTCCCGCCCGCCCGTTCGACGCAGTGGAGAAAATTTGCCGCGTGCCGGTCGAGCTGAAATCCAACGAGATTGTTTCCAAGCAAACCGTCGAGAAGTTCCTGGCTCCACGGAAACGTAAAGAACGTGTCGGCGTTGGGCCATGGAATGTGCCAGAAGTGTGCGATCACCAGGTTCGGGTTGTGATTTCTCAACAGCTGCGGCACCAAGGCGAGGTGGTAATCCTGGATAAAAACCATCGTGGGACCATCGGCAGCCTCTTCCGCAATGGCCTCTGCGAAGATCTCGTTGACCTTACGATAACTTTTCCATTCCGCCGCAGAAAACCGGGGCTTCTGATACGCGTTGTGGCACAAGGGCCAGAGAGCCCGGTTTGCGAGGCCGGAATAGTAGTCGCGGACCAGGTTCTCGGATAGCCACACTCGCCTGAGTGCATAGGCGGGCTTGCCGGGAGGAACCATTACGCTGGAACGGTCGTCCACCACGTCCCAATCGGCTGAGCCGCTTCCCTGTGCAACCCAAACCCCGCCGCAGCTATGCAGCAACGGGCTCAAGGCCGCGGTGAGACCTCCCGCAGGCTGTCGGCAGACAATCCGGTCTCTCTGCCTTTCATGGATGAATGGTTCCCGATTGGAAACAATAATCAAGCGGCCATTCGCACCCAAATTTCTTGTCAGCAAATCGCGCCACTGTGATCTTACGTTCATTTTTCTTTTGAATTGCATTCTGTCCGACTTCAGGATAAAAACCGCGCCAGCGGAGGCGCATCCCCCCGATCCACCAAATCACTCCCAAAAAGGCACCAAGTGCCTTCTCGACACCTCTTTTCAAAGGAATAGACGGTATCCTGATGTTTGGAGGGCAGCACGAGCGTGAGTTGGGACCGGATCTGGGTCAGGCTGGGATTGGGTTTCGCCCTCCTGTTGGCGTTGATCACGGTCTTCACGTTGACGACGATTGGGGAAACCTTCCGCAGCCGCAAGCAGCTATCCGATGCTTACGAGCGGCACTCGAAAATCGCCGACGCCCTGATGGGAATTCGGTCCGACCTGTACCTGGCCGGGATTCTCAAACGAGACTTCCTGTTGGATCCGGCGCAATCCCATGCACCTCAGTATGGGGAGCAGTTCACGCAGATCAAGAATTCCACATCGGAGCACCTGAAGACGCTGGAGGCCCTGCTGACGCCCGAAGAGGCTCCGTCCCTTTCGCGACTGCGCGCCGAAGTCGAAGGTTATATGAGCCCTCTCAATCAGGCGTCCGACTGGGAACCGATCCTCTCTGGCCCGACCCAATGGGGGCTGCTCAAGTTGCAGTTGAGACAGCGGGGCTCCGCCCTGCAGATGGCGAGCGACCTGGAAAACCTCAATGCGCGCGACCTGGCGATCCAGCAGGTAAAGACCCGGATTTCGGAGAACGCATTCCGCCGATTCCTTTGGCTGATGGCCGGAACTTCGCTGTTCCTTGGCCTCCTGATCGCGGGCTTAACGGTCTGGCATATGCGGCGACTGGAGCGGCATTCCGAAACCGCTCAGTCGGAACTGCGAGACTTGTCGCACCAACTGGTGAAAGTGCAAGAGCAGGAGCGAAGAACCATCTCCCGGGAACTCCATGATGAAGTAGGACAGATGCTGACGGGACTGCGGATGGAGCTGGGCAACCTTGACGGTCCCCATGCCCGCCAGGATCCGGCGTTCCACCGACGGCTGCTGGCCACTAAGCGTATCGCCGAACAGAGCCTCCGCACAGTGCGAAATTTGGCCATGTTTTTGCGGCCCTCCATGCTAGACGACTTGGGTCTCTCGCCGGCGCTGCGCTGGCAAGCGAAGGAGTTTACTCTGCGCAACGACGTTCCGGTGGAACTTTCGATTACCGGCGACGTGGATTCCGTCTCCGACGATGTGCGCACCTGCATCTACCGCGTCGTTCAAGAGGCGCTCACCAATGCGAGCCGGCACGCAAACGCGAAACAGATTAAGGTGATGATCGAGCGGCAGGCCCGTGATGTGCGGGCGGTAATCGAGGACGACGGAATCGGGTTCGATCGCCATAAGCTGAGCCGCCGCGGATTAGGTCTGCTCGGGATGGAGGAGCGGGTCCGCGAGATTCAAGGGACTCTGGGGATTAAATCTCAGCCCGGCCGGGGGACCCGCATTTTTATCAGATTGCCGGCGCCGGAGATCCGGAATGAACTTTCGAGTGTTAATAGCGGATGACCATGGCGTGGTCCGCCAGGGTTTGCGCGCTCTGCTGGAGAAATCCCCAGAAATCTCTGTTGTAGGAGAGGCGTCCGACGGACGGGAGGCGGTCCGTCTGGCGGCGGAGCTGCAGCCCAATATCGTGGTTATGGATATTGCGATGCCGCTGCTCAATGGCGTGGATGCCACATCGCAGATCCTCAGCCGCGATCCCGAAATCAAAGTGATTATCCTCAGCATGCATTCCGACGAGAGCTACATCCTTCGGTCGCTCTCAGCGGGAGCGAAAGGCTATCTACTGAAAGACTCCGCTGAAGGAGATATCCTCCCCGCAGTGCAAACTGTTGCCAAGGGACGGCCATATTTCAGTCCCTTAATCGCGTCCACCTTGCTTGACGAATACCTGCAGACGATGAAGAAGAACAAGATACGCGATTCATTCGATCTGCTCACGGACCGCGAGAAGGAGGTATTGCAACTCCTGGCGGAGGGCAAATCGAACAAAGAAGTAGCTGCCGTACTCAATTTGAGCCCTTACACGATCGAGTCCCACCGCACCAGCCTCATGCAGAAGCTGAATCTGCACAACACGGCTGAAATCGTGCTCTACGCGGTGCGCAAGAACATTATTGTTCCCTAGCGTCGAGCACGGACCGGTAAATGGCACCCATGGATTCCACGTATGCTTCGGGAGTGTAGCGCGCGGCTTCACGCCGGCACTCATCAGCGAGGCGACGGGCGAGTTCGGCGTCGGAGCGCAGGCGCTGAATTGCCGCGGCGAATGCCCGCGGATCGCGCTTGGGAACGATCAGCGCCGTCACGCCATCCGAGGCGATTTCGATGATGCCGCCCGCGTCCGTTGCGACGATCGGCAGTCCGGCCGACATCGCCTCCAGCAAAACATTGGGTGAGCCCTCACTATGCGATGGCAGGACGAGCAAGTCGGCAAGAGCGTAGAACGGACGTACGTCGGACTGATATCCGGCGAGAATAACGATATCCTCAATCCCGAGCCTCTTGCGCTGGAACTCGAGATTGGCGCGCTCGGGGCCGTCGCCGGCAATGACGAGACGGAAATCGGGCGCTTGCCTCGCGATCGCGACAGCTTGAAGCAGATCTGCGTGTCCCTTCTCCTGCGAGAGGCGGCCGATGGCGAGCATGACCTGAGTGCCTGCCGGAATGCCCAGCCTGGTTCGTAATGCGTCCACGTCGGCCGGCTGCGGAGCGGTGAAGGGCAGCACGAAGTTGTGCCGCAGGCTGACGCGTTCCGCGCGCACCCCCGCGCCGCGCAAATCGCGCGCGAAGGCATCGCACACCGCAACCACTCGGTCCGCGCCCTTCAGGGCCCACCGCGCCACGTGATTATATGCGCGATCCTTGCGGCCGCGGTTCGTGAAGCCGTGATGAAACGCGATCCACGGCGCGGTCCGCGAACGCCCCATCAGCCGCAGGAAAAAGTGCGACTTGGTGTTGTGTGTTTGGATTATGTCCGGCCGCTCGCTGCGAAACAGGCGGCGAAGCTGTGGAAGCACGCGCGGGTCCCACATGCGCATCTCGTTGACGACGCGGACGGGGATGCCGGCCCGTTCGAGCGCGGGCAGCAGCCCCTGATCGGGCACTGACGGACGCCGGAACGTGACAATCGTCACCTCCACCGCGGGCCGCGCACGTTGCGCAAAGCCGATCAGATTCTTGGCGGGGCCGGTGACCGAAGCCGCTTCCAGGAGTCCGAAGACGCGAATTTTGGGCGCAGAAGTATCCAAATGGGTTCCGCGTACAAAGTGCTATACTGCCGATTCAGACAGCGACAGGAGATCCTTAATTATGGCAATCGCACTGGCCATCACGCAAACTACCGTGCAGGTCGTCGCCGGAGTCGGCGCCGTTGTGCTGATCGCGCTCGCGATTATGCGTCACAAGAGCAGGGCAAAGAAGGAATCGGAGGACGAATTCTAGGCTGGCTCGCCGGGCGACAAGATCGCCGGCGTTACCGTTGCTTCAGATTCAATACTTCATTCAAGGACCCTTGGCGGTAGCCTTCCAGATCGAGCGTGACGTATTTGAAGCCGAGGGCTTTGAAGATTTGGGTGAAGCGCTGCGCCATTTCCAGGTCTAGGGCTTTCGGCAATTCTTCCGGCGCGATTTCGATCCTTACTACTTCGCCGTGGAATCGGACGCGGAACTGACGGAAGCCGAGCGCCTTGATCTCTTCTTCGCCCGCCTCCACCGTTTTCACCGTCTCGATCGTCACCGGAGTGCCGTACGGAATGCGCGAGCTGAGGCACGCCGAAGCCGGACGGTCCCAGGTCGGCAGACCCGCGAGACGCGACAACTCACGGATTTCGGCTTTCGTCAGCCCGGCATCGGCCAGGGGCGCCGCCACTGTGTGCTGCCGCGCGGCATGCTGGCCTGGACGGTAGTCGCCCAGATCGTCCAGATTGACGCCGTAGACAATATGCCGATAACCGCGCTCGCGCCCTACCTGCTCCAGCCGGGTGAACAGCTCGTCCTTGCAATGGAAGCAGCGGTCCGGGTTATTGCGGACGTAATCCGGGTTGTCGAATTCGTACGTTTCGATGTACTCGTGCGGAATGCCAAACTGCCGCACGAATGCCTCGGCATCGCGCTTGTGCGATTCGGGAATCGAGGCCGAATCGGCCGTGATGGCGAGCGCACCATTGCCGAGCAGGCGGTGGGCAGCCCATGCGAGATACGCGGAATCGGTCCCGCCCGAAAACGCCACCAGCACGCGCGACATCGGCTGCAGAAGCGCGAACAGGCGCTCTTCCTTTTCGCGCAAAGCGGCAGGATCGATCAGGGCGGTGAGTGCAGCCATCTCTGGTAATAGTTTAAAGCTATCAGCTATCAGTCGTCAGCTATCAGCTCCTGGCGGACCGGAACCCGCGCGGTCTCGCTGATAGCTGACAGCTGATAGCTTATTGAATCGGCAGAGTCTCCTGCCCGTTGCCGTTCCCGTTCTCTGTCTCGGGAATCACCGATGCGGCGGCCACCTTGTCGCCTTCCTCCAAGGTGACCAGCTTTACCCCTTGCGTCGATCGGCCGGCCTGGCGGATCTCCGACGACTCGATGCGGATCATCTTACCGTTCTGGCTGACGATCATCAGGTCGGAATCCTCCTTCACGGAGAGCACCGCCACCACCCTACCGGTCTTGTTGGTGGTCTTCATGTTGATCACGCCCTTGCCGCCGCGATTAGTCAAACGATAGTCATGGAGCGGGGTGCGCTTGCCGAAGCCGTTCTCGGCGATCGACAGGATCAGACCGTCTTCCTCCACGACCTCCATGCCGACGAGGTAGTCGCCATCCGCCAGGTCCATCGCCCGAACGCCACGCGCGGGCCGTCCCATAGGCCGCACCTGATCTTCCTTGAAGCGGATCGCCTGGCCCTCATACGAGCCCAGGAAGATGTAGTTGTTGCCGTTGGTAATCTTGGCGGCGATCAACTCGTCCCCATCGTCGAGCGAGAGCGCGATGATGCCGCGGGCCATCGGGTTGTCGAACTCCGTCAGCTCGGACTTTTTGATCACGCCGTGCTTCGTCACCATGCAGATGAAGCGGTCGGGGACGAAGTCCTTCACCGGCAGGAAGGCCTTCACGGTTTCGTCCGGCTGGAGGTTGATCAGATTATTGATGTGCTTGCCCTTGCCGGTCGTTGTCGCATCCGGGATCGCGTACGCCTTCAGCCAGTAGACGCGGCCGCGCGTCGTGAAGATCAGCAGGTAGGCGTGCGTGGACGCGACGATCAGGTGCTCCACGAAGTCCTCTGCGCGCGTGCCCATCCCGATGCGACCTTTGCCGCCGCGAGTCTGCCGGCGATAGGTGTCGACGGACGTACGCTTCAGATAGCCGCCGCGCGTCACCGTGATGGCCACGTCTTCCACGGCCACGAGGTCGGCGAGCGTAATCTCGCCCGTGTCCTCGATGATCTCGGTGCGGCGCGCGTCGCCGTACTCCTTCTGGACCTCCTTCAGCTCCTTCACGATCAGGTCGCGCAGAACCTTCTCAGAGCCCAGGATTTCGAGGTACTCGGCAATGCGGCGCTGGATCTCGGCCAGCTCGTCCAGAATCTTCTGGCGCTCCATGCCGGTGAGGCGCTGCAACTGTAGCTCGATGATGGCCTGCGCCTGCCGGTCGGTGAACGCGAACCGGGCGACGAGCGATTCCTTGGCTTCCTTCGGAGCTTTCGATGCACGGATGAGCTTGATTACTTCGTCGAGGTTCTCCAGCGCTTTCTGGAAGCCGAGCAAGATGTGTTCGCGCTCGCGCGCCTTGCGCAGTTCGTACTCGGTGCGGCGCCGAACCACTTCCACGCGGTGATCGATGAACGCCTTCAGCAGGTCGATCAGTCCCAGCTCGCGCGGCTGGCCGTTGACGATCGACAGCATAATGGCGCCGAAACCGATCTGAAGCTGCGTGTGCTTGTACAAGTTGTTCAGCACCACTTCGGCCTGCTCGCCACGTTTCAGCTCGATGGTGATGCGCATGCCGTCGCGGTCGGAATGGTCCTGGACGTCGGAGATGCCTTCTATGCGCTTCTCGTTGACCATCGCAGCGATCTGTTCCAGAAGCTTGGACTTGTTGACCTGGTACGGAATCTCGGTGACGACGATCTGCTCTTTGTCTTTGCCAACCCGCTCGATGGCGGCTTTGGCGCGGATCTTGAGCTGGCCGCGCCCCTTGGTATAAGCATCCACGATGCCGGCGCGGCCGAGAATGTAGCCGCCGGTCGGGAAATCGGGACCGGGCACGAGCTCCAGTATCTTCGCGATCGGGGTTTTAGGATTGCGGATCAGCTCGACGGCGGCGTCGATGATTTCAGTCAGATTGTGCGGCGGAACGTTCGTCGCCATCCCAACCGCGATGCCGGCCGACCCGTTCACCAGCAGGTTGGGAATACGCGTCGGCAGAACTTCGGGCTCTTCCTCGCTGCCGTCGTAGTTGGGTTTGAAGTCGACCGTTTCCTTATCGAGGTCTTCCAGTAGAGCCGTCGCGACGCGGGAGAGGCGGCATTCGGTGTACCGTTGGGCTGCCGGCGGGTCGCCATCGACAGAGCCGAAGTTGCCTTGGCCATTCACCAGCGGATAGCGCATCGAAAAGTCTTGCGCCATTCGGACCAGGGCATCATAGATCGCCATGTCGCCGTGCGGGTGGTACTTACCCATGCAATCGCCGACCACACGAGCGCACTTGCGAGTGGGTCGGTTGGGCGCGAGCCCCATCTGCTGCATCGTGTATAGGATGCGGCGGTGGACGGGCTTGAGGCCGTCGCGAACGTCGGGAAGGGCGCGACCCACGATCACGCTCATGGCGTAATCGAGGTACGAATGCCGCATCTCCTCTTCGATGTTGATGGGAATATGGTTCTTATTGCCGTCGCCGCCGGGCGTTCCGGGCAGCGGAAGATTGCCTCCCGATGGCGGCGCAGGCGGTCCTTGTGGCGGCAGTTCCTGGTCTGGCAAAGATTGCTCCTGGGTGGGTGTAACTTCTATTGTAGCAAGGGAGTAACGCGGCAGACGGGCGAGCAACGCAGAATTGGAAACTCGCCCCCGAAAGCCGGAAATCCCTCATGGGTTAAGGTACTTGCGGAACTCCTGGGACGGACCTGACTTGTCGCGGCTGCCGCGCTGCGGGTACATTCGGGGAAGAACACTCGCATGGCTCTCTTTCTCGCGGTGATTACGGCATTGGCGGCTGTTGCGATTGGGCTCAGATCGGTGAAGCGGCAGTTCGATCTCAAGCGCCGCGAATCCGAACAGCAGTTGCAGGAACGCGACCGTTCGCGCGAAGAGCGTTTCATGAAGCGCTTCAAGCCGTCTCACGAACACTCGAAGGCGTACATCACCTGGGAAGCCGCCGGAGAGAAACGGTCTGCGAACGCAAGTGTCCTGGACCTTTCCGAGGAGGGAGCCCGCATCAAGAGCACCGTCGCACTTGCTCCGAAGACGCCCGTAATCATTCAGATCCCTGGTTCGCGCCTCGCGGGCACGGCACGTGTGCGGTATTGCGAGCAGGACAGGAGGAGATACTACCTCGGTCTTGAATTCAAGGGACCCCTGTTCCGGAACCCGTGAGGGTGCCGTCAATTATGCGCAGGCGGCCGGTGGCGCGAGTTGCTTCCACACCGCCCAGAGCAGATCATCTGGTAGGAACGGCTTACGCACAAGAGTCGCGCTCAGACTGGTGAGTCCGTGAACCACGATATCGGAATATGCCGTCATTAAGACGATAGGAACGTTGGGGCGGATCGCCCGGATCTCTTCGGCCATGACGATGCCATCCATATACGGCATCACGATATCGGTAACAACCAGATCGATTGCATTTACCGAGTTCCTGAACACCTCCAGCCCGGCGGCGCCGTCCTCAGCCACGATCACCCGGAAGCCCGCTTCGGCCAACGACGCGGTCACCGCGCGCAACACGGCGGGTTCGTCATCGACGACGAGGATCAGCTTGCCGGAATGCAATGTCGTCATGTTCGGCACTCACATGATCGCGTTCTATAGAGAATAGCGTCCGCAGGGCTGGACATAGCACCGGGAGGGTATGCCGGGTGTGCGAGTACGCGCGGTCCTCCGGTACTGGTGTATGTGCCGTTACCTTTTCGGCATTGAGTCGTTAGGCCGCTCCTGGCCGGCGTGAGGAATCACCACCGATTTGGCGTTAAAAGGTAGTGATGGGACGAGCCAGTGGAACAGTATCGTTGCCGCCGCCGCGCCCGCCAATTGCGCCACGATGAAGGCTGGAACATCGGTTGGACGGATTCCGGCAAACGTATCGGTAGCCGCGCGCGCCAGGGTCACGGCCGGATTTGCAAATGAGGTTGACGCAGTGAACCAATAAGCTCCGGTGATATAAGCGCCAACGGCGAAAGGAACGGCGGCCGACCGCAGCCGGGCGCACCCCCAGATCACGGACAACAGACCAAACGTCGCCACGAATTCGCTGAAAACCTGTGCTCGGCCCGCCCTCGCGTGGTGGGAGAAGCTGAGGACCGGATCCGAGAACATCAGGTGCGCGGCCGCCACTCCTGCGAACGCGCCGGTTAGTTGCGCCGCGACATACCCCGGAACGTACCGCCAGGAGAGTCCGCCCTGCGAGGCGTCCGCCAGCGAGACGGCCGGGTTAAAGTGAGCGCCTGAGATCGGGCCGAACGTGAGAATAAGTGCAACGAGCATCGCGCCGGTGGCCAAGGTGTTGGCGAGCAGCGCGATCGCGATGTTGCCCCCGGCAAGCCGCTCGCCCATGATGCCCGACCCCACCACGGCAGCCAGAAGGAAGGCGGACCCGAAGAATTCCGCCGCCAGGCGCCGCATCGGTGTCATGCGCAGCAGCCGGGTCCGCAACAGCCGGACGGTTTGGATGCGCGAATGAAGGCGCTCATGAATTTACCCTGGACCTGTGCAGCCACCGCGTCCACGTCGATTCCCTCTCCGCTCAGGAAGCTGCGCGCGTCCTCGATGTCGTATACGCGGGTGGGCTCGATCTCGATATTTTCGAACCCGGCGTTTGCGAGCTTTGCGGTGTAATCGGAATCCCGGAGGGCGCCGGCGATGCAGCCGACCCAGAGGTTCATGCTCCGCCGGATTTCGGCCGGGACATCGCCCCTCACCATCACATCCGACACGGCGAACCGGCCCCCGGGCTTCAGCACGCGGAAGGCCTCGCCCAGCACGCGGTCCTTATCGCCCGAGAGGTTGATCACGCAGTTGCTGATCACCACGTCTACCGCATTGTCGGGCAGGGGAATGTTCTCGATCTCGCCCTTCAGAAACTCGACGTTCTCGAGGCCGGATTTGCGCTGGTTCTCGTGTGCGAGTGCGAGCATTTCGTCGGTCATGTCCAGGCCGTAGGCTTTGCCCGAAGGTCCGACACGGCGCGCCGAGAGCAGTACGTCAATCCCGCCGCCGGAGCCGAGATCGAGAACCGTCTCGCCGGGCTTCAATTCTGCCAGCGCGGTCGGGTTGCCGCAGCCGAGCGAGGCGAGCACCGCCTCCTGTGGGACTTCGCCCGTCTGTGCGGCATCGTATAGCTTCGAAGTGATAGGGTCGCACGATCCGTCCAGCGCTGGGTTGGCTCCGCAACAGGAACTGCCTCCTGAGCGCACGCGTAACGCTGCCTGGCCATACTTCTCCCTGACGGTTTCCTTTAATTCCATCGTGTAAAACTCCCTTCTGTAAGAATCTATCGCCGTCCAATGCGGTCGATCTCGCTTTGCACCACTTCCTCCTCCAGCGTCGAAAGAGGCAGGCACAGGAAGAGGCCGATCCGCCGATCGAGCGTGGTGAATGCCTCAAAGAATGCGTGCTCGATTTCCTCGTTCGTCCCAACTGCGGCGGCGGGATCCGGGATGCCCCACCGCGCAGTCAGCGGATGCCCGGGCCATATTGGGCACATTTCCTGTGCCGCCTGATCGCACACTGTGAAGACGAAGTGCATCCGGGGCGCATCCGGGCGGGCGAACTCGTCCCAACTCTTGCTCCGCAGCCCTTTGGTCGGCATGCCGGCGGCGTCGATCTGTTTCAGAGCTTCTGGTTGCACCTTTCCGCTCGGATGACTGCCCGCGCTGTACCCGGTAAAGTTCGGGTAGCCCTTCTGGTTCAGAATGGCCTCCGCCATGATGGACCGGGCCGAGTTGCCGGTGCACAGGAACAGGACATTGAAATGACGGGGAGTCTCTTTGCTGTCGGGCATTCGCGTCTCCTATCGGCAAATCTTCACAATGTTCGCCGGCTTGACAGCCTTATTCCGCGTGCAGCATTCGGCGTAAAGGAAGCCTAGAAGATCCTCCAGCGCCGCGGTATTCGCGGTGTACCGCAAGAACGTGCTCTCACGCCGCACCACGATCAGGTCCTCGTTTTTCAGTTTTTCCAGATGGTGAGACAGCGTCGACGGCGCGATGCCAAGATCGCTCTGGATCTCGCCGACCACCATCCCATCAGGATGTGCCGCAAGAAGCGCCCGTAATATCCGCAGGCGCGGTTCGGCCCCAAGGGCAGCGAACATGTCGGCGTAAGGCGCAGTGCGATCCGCTTCCGGCGCTGTTTTCGTCCGGGACAATTCCATAGTTCTATGATATTCGAATTATCGAATTTGTCAATAGGAATAGCCTCGCTTTCGTGAAGCGATTTCAGGCGGCGGAGGCGGGAGGCGCGAGCTGCGCCCGAACTACGCGTATCAGATCGTCGGGTAGGAATGGTTTCCGGATCAGGGCGAACTTCAGTCCGGACAGTGCGCGAAGTACCACTTCGGAATAGGCGGTCATCAAGACAATGGGGATGTCGGGGCGAATCGCCCTGATCTGCTCCGACATCTCGATGCCGTTCATCATGGGCATGACGACATCCGTCAGGACCAGGTCGATGTTCTCAGGAGAGTTCGCGAACGCATCAAGGCCGGCAGCGCCGTGCTCAGCAACAATCGCCAGGAATCCTGCTTCCGCCAGCGCCGCGGTGACCGAACGCACAACGGTAGGCTCGTCGTCAACAACTAAGATCACTTTGCCGGAAGTCTGCGACATTAGCGCCCCGGTTACTCTCTTTGATCTTAACGCTTCGGAGCGTTCCTCTGACCGGCGACCGGGAACCTGCCGCATGTTAATCTCTGCTTTCACTATGTCTTATCCATCCATTCGCGATCTCGATCTGAAGGGAAAGAGAGTTTTCATCCGGGTGGATTTCAATGTCCCGTTGCAGAAAAACGACAAGGGCGACATGGAAATCACGAGCGATAAGCGCATCAAGGCATCGCTCGATACAATCCGGTACGCGCTCGACCACGGCGCCGGTGTCATCCTGGCTTCGCACCTCGGGCGGCCCAAAGGCAAACCGAATCAGGAGATGAGCTTGAAACCCGTGGCGGCGCGGCTGAGCGAACTGCTGGGCAAGTCGGTGAAGATGGCGCCCGATTGCGTCGGCCCGAAGGTGGAAGCAATGAAGCCCGCGTCCGGCGAAGTGCTGCTGCTTGAAAATCTCCGCTTCCACGCCGAGGAAGAGAAGAACGATCCGGAGTTCGCCAAAAAGCTGGCCGCGCTGTGCGACATCTATGTCAACGATGCGTTCGGCTCGGCGCATCGCGCGCATGCCTCCACCGAAGGCATGATTCAGTTCGTGCCGGTCGCGGCCGCCGGGCTGCTCATGGAGCAGGAGCTGAAATATCTCGGTATGGCCACCAGCAATCCGGCGCGCCCGTGTATCGCCATCCTCGGAGGCGCCAAGGTGTCGGACAAGATCGAGGTGATCGAGAATCTCGGGAAGAGCGTGGACAAGCTGCTGATCGGCGGCGCCATGGCATACACCTTCCTGTGCGCGCAAGGCAAGCCGACCGGCAATTCGCTCGTGGAGGAGGATAAGGTGGAGTTGGCCAAGACCCTGCTTGCCAAATTAGGCTCAAAGCTGATGCTGCCCGTGGACCACGTGGTCGTCTCGGAGATCGCACCCGGTGCGCCCAATGAAGTAGTCGAGACCATCCCTGAAAGTAAGATCGGTGTGGACATCGGCCCGAAGACGATTGAGGCTTATTCCGAAGCGCTGGCCGCCGCCAAGACCATCATCTGGAACGGGCCCATGGGCATCTTCGAAAAGCCGCCATTCGACAAGGGCACGGTCGCACTCGCCAAAGCCGTGGCCGAGTCAGGCGCCGTTTCGGTGGTAGGTGGCGGCGATTCCGAAAAGGCTATCAAGGCCGCCGGAGTGGCCTCGAAGATCTCCCACGTTTCTACGGGCGGCGGGGCGTCGCTTGAGTTTCTGGCGGGGATTCAACTGCCTGGAGTGGCCGCTCTGGCTCGGAAATAGTACGCCGCGCCGCGGCGTCGCACGTGTTCGACATTCAGGTGGGTACTCCGAACTTCGGCAGTACCCAGCGCATGAGCACCACGTAGCCCACGACGAGAAGCACGGGAATCAGCCAATCTGGCATATATCGGTAGATGCAAGGGAGTGTTCCCAGGTGACAAGCCGGCCACAGGATCGCCGGCGTTACCGGGGCGCCATCACTAGCCCCGCCGCACCCACAATTCCTGACTTATCAGCCACTTCCTGTTGTACCAGCGGCACTTCCCGGCCGAGCAGACCGCGTGAACGGTCCCACACCTCTTCCTGCAAGGGGATGATCAACTCATCGCCCTTGCCCGCCACCTGGCCGCCGAGAATCACCACTTCGGGATCGAAGACGTGCAGGAGGCCGGCGATCGCCGCGCCCAATCTGCCGATCGCCTTCGCAATAATCAGTTGCGACAGTTCATCGCCTTCGCTCGCCGCTTGAAAGATCGTGCGGCAGGTTGCCAACTGCGGCTGCTCGCGAAACAGGCGCGTCAGCGTGGAGGCGCATCCGCGATGCACCGCCGCCCAGGCCGCGCCTTCGATGGCGCGCGCCGAAAAGACCGTCTCCAGACAGCCGTGATTGCCGCAGGCGCATAGCGGGCCGTCCGGTTCCACCGTCATGTGGCCGAGGTGACCCGCAACTCCGGAATGCCCGCGCAGGAGGTGACCGTCCACGAGGGCCGCGCCGCCAACGCCCATACCGAGCGTGAGCATCAGCACATCCTCCCGATTGCGCGCCGCGCCCCACACCATCTCGCCGGCCAGGGCGACACGCGCGTCGTTATCGGCGAACACGGGAACATCGGCGGGCAGGCCGATCAGTTGGCTGAGACATTGGCCTTCCAGGAAGTGCAACGTACCAGGCAGAATCTCCACGCGCGTGCTGTCGGGGTTAATGATGCCTTTGCAGCCTACGCCCACTCCCGCAGGAGCCGTAGTCGCTTCCAGCAGCCAGCCGATGGCGCCCTGCAGCGACGGCACGAACGCCTCGACATCGCCGGGCGTCGGAATGGTGCGCGATGCCAGAATGGCGCCTTTCTCATCTACCATGCCGGCGCGAATCTGCGTCCCGCCGATATCGATCCCGAGTACGACCATCAACTCTCCCTTTTCATGCGCCCGTCAAGTTCCAACCGGCGTCGATCGCAATCACTTGCCCGGTGATGGACCGAGTTTCACCGCTCAGCAGGAACAGTGCGGTACGCACCACCTCGCGGGCATCGATCATACCACCCGTGAGTGATTGCTTCTTTTTCAGGAATGCGGAGAGTTCGGCGTCGCCGCTTGCCGGTTCGCTGGCCGGCGTCCGCACCAGGCCCGGTGCTACTACATTAACGCGAATGCCGTCGGGCGCGAAGTAATACCGCGAACCAGGTCGCATGGGTCAGGCAATCCGCCATTCGGCTAATGTAGCGAGTGCATCTTCGAGGGACAGGTCGGGCCGGATGATCAGTTCCAGTGTCGAGGCTCCGTCCAGCGACACATCATAATCTTCGACTTCAAACGTCGAGCCTGCCGGGCTGAAATTCCACTGCTGCCGTACTATTTCCTTCGTCGGTCCGCCTTCGGCACCTGACCATTTGAGAGCGAATTCCTGCGTGCGTTCAACTTCCGTTTCGACAAACTTAAGATGAATCCGTCTTACCAAGACAGGATGGTCGAAAATGATTCGGATCTGCTGCTCACCCTTGTCCCGCGCCCGCCAGCCCGGCCCGTTCGCACTAAAAACCGATTCGATGGGGAACTCCGGATCTTCCGACGTTACTTCGACCGTAGCAACTTCCTGGAGATCAACCCACTTTTCGGGTGATTTCGGTTCCTGACTCGATTGCAAGCCCACAATCCTCTTCCGCATACCTTAATTCTCCCCAATTAAGCCGCACTCATGGATCTGTTATGATCGGGCCATGAATTTCTGGGTGGCCATCGGCTTGATTTTGTCGTTGTCCGTCGGGTGCAGCGTTGTTACCTACCTGATTACAACCCTCAAAAAAGAAAGAGCGGCGGCTGAGCAAAAGCGTGTTTTGGCCGATGCTGTGTCCGCCCTGGAGAACGAGAAGGCCAAGTTCGATGCTGCAGCAAAGGGGATTGAGGAGAACGCCAGGAGGAAGGCTCTCGACGAATTCCTGGCAGATTTGCGAGTTGAGGAACGGCGGTACGTGCGCCAACACCGTGTCCTCTTTGCGCATCGTAAGAGCTTAGTCCTACAAGAGCGGATTTTCTTCCGGAACGTTCCGATCTCGAATTGGGTTGAACATGAGATACCAGTCGAAGAGGGCGCCGACCTCGACGCTGTCGCCAGGACGTTGAGTGTATTCGAGGCAATTGGGGACGGAAATCCTGCGCGGGGCTC
>Ga0126381_100002895_pt1 | contig 18655 bp, 9 predicted proteins | sample PanSoiMetPlot_28_FD_96465 | JGI IMG/M metagenome (GOLD analysis project Ga0126381, IMG submission 96465) | Tropical forest soil microbial communities from Panama - MetaG Plot_28 | ecosystem: Environmental > Terrestrial > Soil > Tropical forest > Bulk soil | place: Panama | collected 2016-02-17
ACTGACCCCGCTCCTAAAAAGAATCCAGAGCACGGAAAATTTACTTCCTGGGGAATCCGGGGAGACAGCGCGTAAGAGCGAGGTACCGCGAAGCTGTTCTGGAAGTTGACCCGTTTCGTGGGATCGGAAATGTTTTCGAACGCCTTGAACGTCCCGACGTTAACAACGGTGGCGAAGTTCGGAACGCTGGATAGGTACGAAGGGCGCTGGTCAATTACCTGCTGAATCCTTCCGACACCGTCAAGGACGATCACTGCAACTGGCAGCGATATTGTCGGGGGTCGGACTAAGGGAGTTAGCTTCGACTGCAAGGGCTGCGACGGAGTCGATATACGTTACTTGGGGAGGTGCATTCCCTTGCACCTGGGCCTCCTCGTACTGGTCAATGACATAAAGCTGTTCTATCCCTGTGACTGTGCCCTGGTCCTGCCAGCCCAGATGATCTCTCGTGAAGCCGGTATTTGGTTGAACGGCCCCATACCCAATGAACGGTACCCAGGGAAAGGGACTCAAGTAATCGCTGTTGGCTGTCGGGGGGACATAGAATGAGTTGATCCAGCTCGTGCGCTGAGACCGGTTCCCCTGCACAATGCTGCCTGATTGCTGAGAACTGACGATGGCCAGGGGAAGTTCTGTTACCGGCATCTAGCAGAGCTCCTTCCCGCAATGTGGACACTTGCTTATAGCCTTTGCAAAGACGGCTTCGTGGGCTTCGTAGATGTCGGCAATCCTCACAGCGTCGGCAGCGGTCATTTGTGCCTCTCGCTGCTCTTTTTTGGGTTCAACTCGCTCCCAAATTTCTGCCGCGGCAGACTTGGCCACGGAGGGCGCTCTTTGCTGCTTGGCTAGCTCTATCAGTCGTTTGCGGCTGAACTGTTTCAGCTGCTCATCAGTAAGGCCGTCAGCGGATGCGTCGAGGGAACCATGGTTGATGAGATTTTTCTCGCGCTTCTTGCGCGGCTTTGGTTCCCCGAGGCTGCCGTAGTTGATTCCCATCAGCCAATCCTGTTCCCAGCAGAGTCAAACTTGGGTAGTTTTCTCGCTCTCGCAGAATCAGCTGCTTGGAGCAATCTCTAAATCGCCTCAGGTTGCTGATTCTTCAGTGCAGCAAGCTTTTCTTCGGCTTCTTCCAGAGTGCCACCAACGACTATTGAGCCATCCCCCAACGTCAATTTGATCAGTTCCGCCATGTTTTGGTAGTTCCATTCCCGTGATGCGGCTGCGACAGTGTCTCCATTAAGACAGAGGGCCCTTCACAGTGGGCCTCTCTTTGGCCGGGCGTCCCTGGCTTTGCATTCTTTGCCGCGGACGGCCGGCCATTAACTGCCATCTATCCTCCCGCGGCTTTCGTCAGGTACGCCGTTACGACCGTCGTAGTTGCCGCATTGAACGTCACTGCGGTCCCGACATCAGCAATCGCCCAAGGTGCGCCAGTGTACGGAACGATTAGCGTTGAAGTGGCCGGCACGTTAAGCGTGGCAGTCGTTGACGTTCCTGCGGCTGTCCAGGTGAGCGTTGCAGAGGTTCCCGATGAGGACGAACTCGCTACCAACAACTGCCAGACGCGAATGCTCTGGCCGGATGCCGATGCAACCAGGTTTGCGGGTCCTCTATCCTCAAAGTGTTCCCGTACAGGTTCCGAGCCCAGAGTTTGAAACTGCAACCCTCGCGCATATAGCAACTGATTCAAGATTTGGTTTAGGTTCGGCGACGTATTCGTTTTACAAGCGAGTATTCGATCTGTACAACGGTGCTCCGGGGTTGAGTTTTGCGAAGCCCGGAGCCTTGGGCGATCCGCTAGGATGTAGTGGTTTCCAGGATACGAACAGCGGGCTGGGCATCACGGTTCCTTGCGCCAGGTACTTTTTCCAAACGCGAGCCCGGCCGGGGCAGGACATGCTGAACTCTGGCCGAGTGGATTGGAATATTAGCACCCGGGATCACGCGTTCTTAAGGGTGCAATATGATAGCGGTCACTCATCGATCGCAACTGATTCCATCAGCCCTCTTTTCGATGCCGACGGCAGATTTCCCACGTGGCAGGGCCAGATTATGGAGACCCACGCGCTCGGATCGTCTGGGGGCAATCAATTTTTGCTGGCGGGATCGTCTCTTATGGCCTTCTTCGAAGCCATTCATTCCGCGCAAGCACTGTCATCGTTCCCGACTCATCTTAGCTTTAGTGCACAAGGGACATTTACCGATTTAGGCAACTCCGAGTTCAATCCGAAGCAAGTTTACGGCATGCCATTGCGGTATCAACTCACCGACGACCTCGTGAAGACGTGGCACAGCCATAAGTTCGGCTTTGGTGTAAACCTTGAAGTCATTCATTGGGATTTTTGGGAATACTCCTTCAATATGATTGGTACCCTGAATCCGCAAACACTGGACGCATTTTTCCAGGGCGGAGTCGATCCAGTTTACCTGACTTCCTTGCATGGTGGCGCCCCAGACCCGAACCCTGACTATACAACTCTGAATCAGTCATTCCCTACGGCGCTTTCGGAGAGGATGAATTTCCTTAACTTCGCCACATATGGACAGGACGAATGGCACGCGCGACGAAATCTTTCTTTGACGTTTGCTCTGCGCGCAGAACACCAGTCAAATCCGTCCTGTGAACGGCGCTGCTTCGCGCGCTTCGCAGGTCCCTTTGATTCGATCAGTCACGATCCCAATCAGCCGTACAATCAAGCGCTCTTCACCGACCAAAAGCAGGCATTGGTGTCAATGGACAAGATTTTGTGGTCGCCGCGATTCAGCTTTGCCTGGCAACCATTCGGGACCACACATGGAACAGTGCTGCGCGGGGGAATTGGCGTTTTCTATGACCCGTTACCCGGCTTGCTGACCCAGATGTCGGGGAATCCGCCACTCTTTAATTCCTTTTCAGCGTCGGGGGACAACCTCGCGCCCGGCGAGACAACCAATGTTTTCAAGGACGCAGCAGCATCGAATGCGGCATTCCTTAACGGGTTTACTTCTGGCCAGACACTTGCTCAGATCCAGGCGGCCGTTTCGGCCGTGAGTCCGACCGGCTTTTCGCCGTCTTACACTACCGTTCCCGATGGCGTAACACACTCGCCCCAATACCAGAGGTGGAGTCTTCAATTGCAGCAGCCGTTGGGTGTGCGTTCGTCGGTCAATGTAGGTTACTTTGGCTATCACGGAATTCACGGCCTGGTTTTGAACCCCAGTGCAAATGCGTGGGGATTCGGCGCGCTGCCGAAGTCTTTGTGCGCCAGTCCACCCGTACCACCGTGTGCCGATCCGCGGTTCAGCCAAATTACGACTGTGACGTCGGGTGCGATTTCCAATTACCACGGCATGGTTGCTTCCTTCCAGCACAGGTCCAGCCGTTGGCCCCCGGGACTATTTCAGATCAACTACACGTTCGGGCATGCGCTAGATGAGGTCTCGAATGGTGGTTTGTTTGGCTTCACGGGCGCCAGCACACTCAACGCGCAAGATCCGAAGAATCTGCGGCGCAGCTATGGACCGGCAGAGTACGATGTGCGGCATTCGCTCAATGCAAATTACGTTTGGGAGCTTCCTATAAGAACCCTGTTGCGTGGTCATGGAGCCAATTCCGTTGTCAGTGGATGGCAGATTTCGGGGACAGTGTTTTTCCATCTTGGCTTTCCCCAGTCAATCTTTGACTACTTCGAATCCGGCATCCTGCAAGAGAAGAACTTTTTTGGACCGATTTATGCGGTGCCTGTTGCGCCACTCGGCCCGGATCCACCGTGTGGAAAGGGTGCGGCATTCACGAACCTAATGCGCCCTTGCGAGCCGCCGCAGCTTATGGCTGACGGCGTAACGCCCAACCCGTACGCTCGATTTGTCCAAGCAGGTTGCGAAACCGGATTTGACACTGGCAAACTCGGTGCGTTTCCAGCGTGCAATGGTCCGGCGGTCGCGTTCACGCAGAGCCGGAACCGATTTCGCGGGCCAGATTATTTCAATACCGACTTCACAATAATGAAGAACACGAGATTGCCTAGTCGGGAACACGCTTTCCTGGGTATTGGCGTCCAATTCTTCAACTTCTTTAATCATCCAAACTTCAACAATCCAGTGAATGGCATTTCAGACGCAGGATTCGGACTGATCGGGGGGCTGGACGGCCCGTACACCAGCATATTCGGAAACCAAACCGGGGCCGACGCGAGCCGCAGAGTTATACAGCTGAAGACACAGCTCCAATTCTGAGTCTTTCCGCCGCTCAGAAGTTTTCCATCATCCACATGTTGGCGCTGACATTCTGGCTATAGATCCCCAAATGACGGCCGTCAGGCGAAGGAGTGGCCATGCACCAAGACGCACATTTCCACAAAGGGTATTTGTTTCCCTGAAGGTCGAGACGCAGGATTTCGCCGCCGTCGCTGCTGTCGGTCGAGACAATTAGCCCTCTTCCATCCGCCGACCATTTAATGGACTTGATGTTTCTCAGCGTGTGCAATGTTCTTTCGGGAATGACGAGGCCGCGATTTCCATGCAAAGAGCGAATTTCGATCGGTCCCCGTTCACCGCGTGAGGCAGCAAGGCGATTGCCGTCAGGAGAAATGTCGAACAGCAATACATGTTCAACTGAATCGCCAATATCCGGAGGGTTGTCCAGTTCAAACCGCTCCAGTTCAGTCCCTCGACCCCTAACTGGATCGAAATCGGTGACGATCATCGTCTTTCGATCCTGGCTCTCTTCTGCCACTACGCACACATTCGAGGGCGGTCTGGCGCAGGAAAATGAGCTGCCTTGGCGCATCGTGAAGATTGGCTCCGGAACGCCTCCGCCGATGGGAACCCGCATGAGGTGTGCAGGTGTGTTAATGGTCACGTTATCGGCAACGGGTGCCAGAAAGACCAGCCATTTGCCATCAGGCGATAAGGAGGATTCCTGGATACCGGTGCTGGCTTGTTGGCTGATCATAATCGTCACTTGTTCGTTCGAATTCAACGATTGAAGACGCAGTGCACCGTAATTCGAGCGCCTTTGGCTCACGATGGCATTCTTGCCGTCAAAGGTCCAAGACGAGATGGAGTCTTCGCCACCTTCTTCCAACGGAAAGCGGCGTGATCGGATAACCTGCGTGCCATCGGCACTCAAATCGGCAAGGTAACCAACTCCTCGAGACGATAACTGCCGAAACGCCATTCGCTTTCCGTCAGCGGTGGCATTGGGACCGCTCGCTGATACACCAACCCAGTTTGTCAGCCGCCTCGGTTTTTCCATGCCACCTTGCATGTCAAGCCGCGTGATCCAGTAATTGCAGGGGTGATCTTGACGGAGCAACTCATCGTAATTGCATTGCTCGAAATAGATGAATCGTCCCTGGGGCAGCCAGGTGCCATCGCCAATAATCTTATTTTGGCCCGAAGACAACAGAGTTGTAACGGACCGGCCGGCCAGATCGGAGGCTAAGAGTTGGTTATCAGATGAGTACGAGATTCGCTTACCATCTTCTGAGAAATGCACACAACAAATGTTTCCTCGCGGAATAATCTCCCGCGCTTGTGTTCCGTCCGATGACATGATCCAAGTTTCATCACCAGGATCCGACTTTTTATTTCCGAAGTTCGCTCCAAATGCAATCATCGAACCGTCTGGTGAAATGCTCCAAGCATACGCTGCGTCCCGTAGTTTCATCGGTGCCCCGCCAAGAACCGAGACGATCCAATTGCTCGTCTCCGCTGAAAACCACTCGTCTCCGCTCACCGGGGCGGGGTGTGAACGGACGATAAATCTTTTGCTATCGGGAAACCACGGACCAAGCTCCCAAACGACACTCTCGTGCACCAATTGCGCCGGTGCCGGAATCAACTGTGCTTCGTCATTTCCAACTAGCTTGATGTGCATTCCCTGAAGGTCGGTGTAGGCGGGGTATCTTCCATCGGGGGAAATAGCGCCACTACTTACCGGATTTTCAGGTGAGTTGTCCGTGAGTTGTGTCAGCTTCACATCCGGTAGACCTGGTGAGAATGGGAGCACATGTCTTGCAACCCAGAAAACTACGCCGCCGATTAGCAGCGCTGCAATGGGACCCGCTGCCAGTATCCACCTTTGGAACCGCCGCCTTGGCGTAATCTCGTGTTTCAGCTTCTCGAGATCTCTTTCCAGGGGGAGTGCAGAAGGATCTGGCGCAGCAAGCTCTGGATCATACGGTGCAAGTTGTAGCGGGGCACTTGGTTCAAGCCACTCGACTGGTACTGCCCAACGATATCCGCGGCGCGCTAATGTTTCGATGTACCTGGGCTCGCTAGCGGAGTCACCCAACGCCACACGCAGCCTCTTAATCGCGGCATTGATACTGTTCTCGAATTCAACAATCGTGTCATTCGGCCAGAGCCGCTTCTGAATTTCCTGCCGCAGTACGACTTCTCCCGGTCGTTCGAGGAGCATTACCAGAATCTGGAACGACTGGTCGGGCAACTTGGTCCGCTCGCCGTTTTTCAATAACTCACCAGAGCGGAGATTCACTTCGAAGGATTCGAAGCGCGCGACATACGGAGACTGGATAGCTTCATTCATCAAGGAACATCCGTAATCTCTGGCCCCATGTGCTCTTGAGCTCCGGCCAACTATACAGGTTGGGAAAAAAGTCTAGCATCGTTTTTCGGAAATGAAGCCGAAGAACCTCAAGATCCCGGTGAGGCTCGACAACGCCAGCTTTCTTCTGAGCCTAAAGGTGTGGAATCAACGACATAGCTCTCCCAGGCGGTGGATCAACGATCAATGTTCGTGACGGTTCCTGCCATCGTGTCACTTCCATATCACACACATATCACCTACTTGCCATTGAGCCAACTTTGCACTTGGCGCAGAGTCTCATCGAACGAATGTCTTGAAGTTGCACTTTCGGACAGAAAGGGAATGGAACTGCGGGAAGGTTTCAATATGACAAAGCAAGTTCTATTCGTGGTTGGAATTTGTGGTTTTGGCCTTATGGCTGGTTGTGGCGGTGGACCCAGCACTCCGCCACCCCCTCAAGCGCTAACGATCACCTCAGCCGCTCCACCTTCCGGAACGATAGGTGTGAACTACGCGGGCAGCGGATTCGTTCTGACCGCCTCAGGGGGAAGAGCTCCTTATAGTTGGAGCTGGAAGCCAGCATCGACTTCTGCTTTACCCCTAGGTCTCACGCTTTCCATAAATGGGACGGTCTCGGGCACACCGACGCAGCCAAGCACATACAGCGTGGTCATTACGGCTACGGACTCTCAGACCCCGGCAGCTCAGACGAGTACGCAGTACCTAATCACGATCACGGGGACCGGGGGACTCGCGATTACTTTCTTTAATCTACCAAACGGGATTGTGGGAGCGAATTACAACGCGGCTGGATCCTGCTACTCAGTCACGCTATACAAACCTGTACAATGTCAGGCTTTTCCTCTCACAGCTAGCGGTGGGGACGGAATCTATACCTGGAGCTGGGTGGCGGCACCAGGTTCGGTCACTCCGCCTGGTCTGCACATTGCCGGGAACAATACGCAATGTCATCAAGATGGCCCGCCATACCACTGGCAGATATGCGGCGCACCCACCAATGCCGGAACCTACAGCGTGATTGTCACGGTCAGTGACACGGCATCACCACCGAATCAAGTGTCCGCTAACTACACCATTGATGTCGCGACCCCACCCCCTACGTCAGCCAATCTCTACTCTCCATCCGATTCAAGCGCAGAAAACCCGTCCCTTCAAGCTGCTGAGCAGCGCGGTTACGTCTTTACTGAGGTGCCCACACTTGGTGGACCCATCGTCTATGGCAACGCTACTGGCGCGAAGAACAAGTTGCTGAACAGTGCGGGTACACTGACAGGCGGTGCTGACACGGATATCGTTGACCCGTTCTGCTCAAATACACCTGACTGTTTTGGCGAACATGCTTTTACATTCCGCAACGGAATCCTGACCGATTTGGATGTGCTTCCTGGTGGGCTCAATAGTCAGGCTTTCTGGATCAATGACCACGGAACTACCGTTGGTTTCTCCCAAATCGGCGTCATCGATCCATTAATCCCTAACTCTTTAGAGCTTCGTGCTGTCCTTTGGCAGAACGGCAAGGCAGTTGAGATTGGTACTTTCGGCGGCAACGACAGCGTGGGGCAAGCTGTTAACAACCGAGGACAAGTTGTCGGATTCGCACTGAACCCGATTCCGGACTCGATGTCCATGCTGCCCTGGTCGACAGAAATGCGGGCGTTTCTTTGGGAACACGGTGTTTTGCAAAACCTCGGAACTCTAGGTGGCCCCGACTCTTGGGCCATGTTTGTAAATGATCGAAGCCAGGTTGTTGGAATTTCTTATCCGGACGCGAATCTGAGTTCAGGTTGCGACACGGTGGGCAACAATCACGTCTTCCTATGGGAAAACGGACGGATGAAGGACGTCGGTACTCTTGGCGGGAGCTGCAGTTGGCCCGAAGGTCTGAGCGAGCAAGGTCAAATCGTGGGTTGGTCGAATCTAGCAGGAGATTCTGTGACCCATCCCTTTCTTTGGGACGGAAGCTCACTCCACGATCTAGGCAGCCTCGGTGGTTCGGCATATGCCAACGCTCTTAACGACACAGGAGCAGTCGTGGGTGTCAGTTTCACCGCCCCGGATGACGTCTTCTTCCTCGGTTTCATCTGGAAAGATGGCATGATGACCGCTTTGCCGCCTCTCCCAGGCGATTGCTCCAGCCAGGCGATAAGGATTAATTCCAAAGGCCAGATCCTGGGTACCTCTTTTGCATGCGATTTCTCATCCAGCCGAGGAGTCTTATGGGAGAACGGTACGGTTACCGATCTCAACAGCTTCGTCCCAACGGAATCAGGTTTTGAGATCATCGGGGACGAACTATTTATTAATGATCGTGGCGAGATCGCCGGCAACGGAACAACTCCCACCGGCGACTTCCGATTTTTCACATTGACCCCAGTGGACGGAAAAGCTGCATTAGCGGCTGCGGCAGCGATCCCGAATATTCCTCAGATCTCAGGGAGAGCCCAAGGCAAGCTCGCCCCCAGCTCTGTAGCTAATTTGAAAGCACGAATAAAATCCGATCTCCATATAGGGGGTCTACACTTTCGTAACTAGAGAGATAGGTCATTCGAGGACAGCGTTGAGTGCTGTCCTCTGTTGTGCGGATTTGTTACTGACGGGGACATCATGAAAAGCAGAGACTGAGTTCGGTGCGCTGATTAATTTTCGTCACGTTATCTTCCCCCTCACTTCGCACAGCACATGGTCCTGATAATGATTCACGGGAAGGCAGAGTTAGACTCTTGACGCAATATGGTTAGAAGTTTTCCATCATCCACATGCTTGTGCTGTGATTCCTGTCGGTAATAGCCAGGTGCCGGCCATCGGGAGAGGGGAAACCAAAACAGTTGTTATCGCCAACGCATCGTCTTAGGGAATTAGAGTTCCCTCTAAGGTCAGCGTACGAGAGTTCATCCCCATTTCCACCCTTTGCCGTTATAAAGAGTCCCTTTTGGTCCGCAGCCCAAGTGAGCCACACCAATTTGAATGGAGAATGAGTTGGAACTTTGCCGATAAGTTGGCCGCGGAGCGTATAAATCTCAATCGGCCCTTGCGAGCTTCGCGCAATCGCTAGTCGCTCGCCGTCTGGTGAAACCTGACAGATAACACCAATCAAAAATGAGTCCAAATCCTGTCCTAGATCAAATCGTGCCAACTCCGAACCGCGGCCGTTGAGCGGATCGAAACTGGACAGCATCATTTGTTTTCGATCATTACTTTTTTCCGCGATCACACAGGTTCTTGAAGGCAGTCTGGCACAGGAAACCATCGCTGGAAGCGAAGTTCTCAATACAGTTTCTCCAGGTCCGCCATTGGTGGGAACTCGCATTGTCGCGAGCGGAAAGGAAACTTGCTGAGTGCCAACTTGCTCTCGCCAAATCTGGAAAATATGCCAGTTACCATCCGGAGTCATGGTACCCAAGCCGTACAGATCCCCCGCCATCACCGGCGCAAGCGGTTCCGGCGTATCAGAATCGAGAGATTGCCTAAACAGTCTATAGGTATCTCCGCGCGTTTGGCCGACGACGACTGCCCTACTGTCGGAAGACCAACCAACTGCACAGTCGCCATTGAAAGTGAACTCTTTAACGTTCCGGATGCGAGATCCTTCACCCTGAAGGTCGGATATATAAGACGTGCAAGAACCCGAAAACTGTTCGAATACAAGGCGCTTGTCGTCGCGACTAACGCTACCACTCGAAACGCAGAAGTTGGGCCAATTTGTCAGACGCCTTGGCTCCTCAATACGCTTGCCAGAGTCGAGGTCGAATCGCGCGATCCAGTAATTGCAAGCGTCTGTGGAGGCTTCACGTTGGTCGTAGACGACTCGTCCATCGTGCAGCCAGACAATGTCATTACTCTTTTCCAATTCGGAAGGTCCGAGGATGGTGACGGGCAATCCCCCGGCTACATTTTGGCTAAAGCCTCGATCACCCGATTCGTCTCTGGCAACATACAAGTAATGCTTTCCATCCGGAGACCAAACCCAGCAGTCCGTTCCGCTACCGTCTTTGGCTTGATAAATCTCTCTGGTGTCCTTGCCATCGGGCCCCATGAGCCAGATTTCGCGTTCGCCCAGCTTGCCTCTGTTTGCAGCAAATGAGATCGTAGAGCCGTCCGGAGAGACGGCACAGCCGAAGGCCTGTTCTCGAAGCTTTGTGGGCACTACACTCGACGCAGAAACCGTCCAGATACTGGCGGTAGCGGAACTCCACTCGTCTCCTTCGATGGGACGATAAGAGTTAGCCAAGAATCGGGCGCTATCAGGAAACCACGCGACTACCGCCCACTTCATTCTCCCGTTTTTCAGTTCTTCCGGCTGAGCAATAGTACGAGTCTCGCCACTGTGAATGACTTTGACGTGCATCCCTCTTGCGTCGCTATACGCCAAATACTTGCCATCGGGAGAGATTGCGCCACCGAATACCGGGTTCTCATCGGAGTTGGTCGTGAGTTGCCGCAGCCTTATTTCCGGCGCAACGGAGACTGTCTTCGGTGGTTTATTCAGTATGAACAAGATGCTTCCGAAAACGATGATGGCAGCTGCTACGAAGCCAGAAACCCATATGCGCGGCAGACGCTTCGGGCCCAGTTTGTGCTGCAAACTTTCCAGTTCGGCCCGTAGTTCAGCTGCCGTTTGATAGCGTGCAGAGCGTTCTTTCTCGATTGCTTTGCTGACGATACTTTCGAGCGATACGGGAAGTTCCGGATTCAGTTGTCGCACTGGAATGGGCGTATCTCCGAGTATCGCAGCATGGAGCACCGGCCCCGTGTCGCCGACGAATGCCCGCCGGCCAGTTGCCATTTCGTAGAGAACCAACCCGAACGAAAACAGGTCGGTGCGAGCATCCAATTTTTCGCCTCGGGCCTGCTCCGGTGACATATAGCCCGCTGTCCCCATCGCCACGCCGGTTCGGCTGAGCAAGGGATCTTGGGAGGCCGACTCCGACCGCTTGGAGTTGGGCCCAACATCGGCGATCGATAGATTGCCTTCGGTAGTCTCCAGCGGGTCACTTGCACCGGCAGCAAGTTTCGCCAAACCAAAATCCAGAATCTTGCCCTGGCCCTGGTTGCTGATGAAGATGTTTGCCGGCTTGATATCGCGATGGATAATGCCTTTCTGATGGGCGGCATCAAGCCCGTCCGCGATCTGAATAGCGATATCGAGCACTTGCTTTACCGGCAGTGAGGCCTGATTGCCTGCCTTGCCGGATGAATTCGAGTCCGATGCACGGCTTCGCCTGTCGTCCAGCAGTTCTCTCAGCGTCTTGCCTTCGAGCAATTGCATCACGAGAAATGGCTGACCGTCGTGTTCTCCGAATTCGTAGATAGGACAGATGTTCGGGTGTTCGAGCGCGGATGCAGCTCGCGCTTCGCGCTCGAAGCGCGCCAGCGCTGCAGGATCTTTGGCTGATTCCTCGGGTAGAAATTTCAACGCGACTCGGCGCCCCAGTTTGATGTCCTCGGCCGAATACACCAATCCCATGCCGCCGATGCCCAGCGCGCTTAGGATGCGATAGTGAGAAACAATCTCGCCTACTCCGAGCGAGAAACCAAAATCAGCGATCTCAGTCCGGACCGCAGCTTGCACGTGATCGCTTGCGCTTGCCTCAAAGGAAAGGAGTCCTTCGACTTCTTTTCGCAATTCCGCGTTGCCTTTGCAGGCTTCATCAAGCAGTGCAGCGCGCCGGCTCGGATCGCATTCCAGGACGCGATGAAACAGATCCGCGACTTGTGTCCATCGCTGATCCACGAACACCTACCCGCGCTGCATCTCGCGGTGAAGCCACGTCTCGGCCATTCTCAAATCTCGTCGCACAGTAACGGCGGACACATCCAGCGCCTGCGCGACCTCGTCCATCGAAAAGCCGCCGAAGTAGCGCAATTCGACAGCCTTGCACTTGCGCGGATCAGTCTTCTCCAAGGCAGTGAGGGCGTTGTCCAGAGCGATGAGATCGCGGCGCCGCTCTTGCCCAAAGTTCAGCGCGTGCTCCAGTGACACAGTTCGTGCAGCCCGCTTGTCCGCCTGCTTGCGCCGGGCGTGCTCCACCAGGATTTGCCGCATGAGCCGCGCGGCGATTCCGTAGAAATGAGAACGGTTCTCCCACCGCGGATTGCTCTGATCCACCAAGCGGAGGTATGCCTCGTGTACCAAGGCGGTCGGTTGCAGCGTATGACTCTTACGCTCCTTGCGGAGATGGCTGGCAGCTAGACGGCGGAGTTCCTTGTACACAAGCGGCGTTAGGTCTTCGAGCGCTCGTTCGTCACCGTTGGCCCATTGGGCCAGCAGATGGGTCACATCGTGAGTGGCGGAGATGCCGTGCATCTATCGGCCCCAAGATACCGTTGTGGCGAAGATTGTACACCGCTGAAATCAAAGGCTGAAGTTCCTCCTCTCAAAGGAGCTGATAAAAAACTTCCGCCGATGATCGCTTTTGGGCCTGACTTTCACAGGAGTGAGTAGAAGGATTCAGCTGTTGAGGTAGTCGGGGGGAGGGATCAAATGAAAAAGTACCTTCTCGGTGTGTTGGGGCTTTCCGGATTGTGTTTGCTGGCGGGTTGCGGTGGTGCTTCAGGCTCGCAAAGAACACAGCCTCTGGCAATCACGTCCGCTGCTCCGCCTTACGGATTCGTTGGCGGCGCTTATGCTGGCGCTGGATTCCCACTGACCGCTAGTGGCGGGGCGGGAGGCTACACTTGGAGTTGGGCGCCAGCACCCGGTTCGGCCCTGCCTCCCGGTCTCGCCCTGTCTAGCGCAATGATCTCTGGTACCCCATCCGCAGCTAGCACGTACAACGTCGTCATTACCGTAATGGACTCTCAGTATACGCGAGCCAACGCCACCTACCCGATTACAATCACAACTGGACTCGCCATCACGTCTCTTGCGCCGCCGTCGGGAGCGGTCAATGTCGCATACGGACCATATGGGCCACGCGGTAATGGATTCGATGTAACTGTGTCCGGAGGAATTCAGCCTTACGCCGTGAATTGGGCAGCTGCAGCCGGTTCCACTCTGCCACCCGGCCTGGTGATGTCGAATGGAATCATCCTTGGCACACCGACAACCCAAGGAAGCTATGACGTAATGGTAACCGTAACGGACTCCGAATCCCCTACGGGATCGGTTACCGCACCATACACGATCTCTATCGGCGCGGTCGCCATCACGTCGGGTAACCCGCCGGATGGAGTTGTTGGTTCATTCTATGGCCCCTGTCAGATGGGTCAGTGCTCAAGCGGCTTCCCACTCGCCGCAAGTGGAGGGATACCGCCTTACAACTTCGCTTGGGCCGGAGCACCGGGCTCTTCTACCCCGCCAGGTTTAGGTATCCACATCGGTCAGTATTTTCCGTGCCCACAACCCGGCCCACAAATTTGTGGTACCCCCACAGTGGGCGGAACCTATTACGTGGCTGTCACGGTCACCGATTCCGCCTCCCCGCCGAACCAAGGAACCGCGAACTACCGCGTCCGAATTGGAGGTTCGTCTGGTTCCAGCGCAGCAATTTCTGCTCAACGTCGCATTGTGAGTGCATCATTGTCCACGAGCCATCGTTACAGACTTGTGGATCTCGGCACTTTCGGCGGGCCGGCGAGTTACTTCTCGAACGGGTACGACGGAATCCTCAACAATAATGGAGCGGTTGCTGGGTGGGCGAACACGTCTACGCCGGATCCTTTTTGTTTCCTGGACAACTGCTTCGCAACGCACGCTTTTCGGGTTCAGGGCAGCAGTGTGATTGACCTGGGCGTTCTCGATGGAGGTACTGATAGTCAGCCGGCTTGGACGAGTGCAAACGGCCTGATTGTCGGGTTCTCACAAAACGGAGAGTTCGACCCGCTGGTTCCTGGGTTCCCTGAAGTTCGTGCGGTGCTATGGCATGAAGGCAAGATCATTGATCTCGGAACATTGCCGGAGGGAGGTTTTGAAAGTCTTGCAAACGCGGTGAACAATCGCGGGCAAGCAGTTGGGTTCGCGCTCAATACGGTTGACGATTCCTGCTCATTTGTCAGCTTTCCCACCCAGACTCGGGCTTTTCTCTGGCAAAACGGAATTATGAAAGACCTAGGCACTTTGGGAGGCCCCGATGCCAACGCGGAGCTAATCAACGACGCTGGCCAAATCGCTGGAACCTCGTACACCGAATTGGTCAACGCGGATACCGGTTGCCCGTCCATACACCCCTTCCTATGGCAGAACGGCACGATGTTCGATATCGGTACGTTGGGAGGCACGTGGTCAGATGTCACTGCTCTCAATCAGCGAGGCGAACTGGTGGGGATATCTACCTTGACAGGGGGCCAAAGTTTTCATCCCTTCCACTGGAGCAAGGGAGCACTCACCGATCTGGGTACCCTTGGCGGAGACACTGGTTATGTCAACTGGATCAATGATCGAGGGGAGATCGTGGGCAACGCCGACCTTCCCGGCCCGTCACCGCAGGTCCACGATGCCGTCCTGTGGAAGAAGGGGCGAAAGATTGATCTCGGCGTATTGCCAGGAGATGCGTGCAGCAATGCCTATTTCATCAATTCACAAGGGCAAATCGTAGGGACTTCGGAGACCCTCGAGTTGTGTACGTTATCTGAACCGATCGGCCGGCATGCGTTCTTGCGGGAACCGGGTGGACCGATGACAAACTTGAACACCCTCATTCCGCCCGGTTCGAGCCTGGACTTGACCTTCGCGGTTGGAATCAATGACCGCGGAGAGATTGCCGGCTTTGGTGTTCCGCCTGAGTGCGCGCCGCAAGACGTTGGACTATGCGGCCACGCTTACATGCTGATCCCATGCGGAGTAGGTGAGGAGTGTCTGAATACTACGTTGGGCGCTAGCCCTGATTTGATGGATCCTTCCATGCTTAACTCAAACATGATTCGTTCTCAAGCCGCACCTGCAAGTCCGTTCGAGAGACTCAGGAACGAAAGACGAAGACCACCTCTGGCGCGGCAGGGCAGGCAGCCTTCCGATTAGGTCGCCGTCAGACAGGGCTTTTCAGCGTGCAGGTGGGGCAACGTTCGTTGCCCCGCCTTTTATGTTTCCCAGAACTGTCAACCATCTTTGTGTGATCACACGTCATTTTCCCCGCACTGCCAATGATTGTGAGAGCGACCCGCGCAGCGGTTTCCCAGGGACACTCTGTCGGGAATGCTGGCTAGGCGTTCTGCAACTTCCGGGGTATCATCTTTGCCTGATCTTTTGGTGCGCCTGATCGAATCTGTTGGGGGGGTTCGATGCATTCGCGGCCACGTCAATTCCTGTTTGTACTTATTCTTGCGGCTTCGGTCCCCAGCAGCCTTCCGGCCCAGACCACGACTTCCGGCGCCTTGACCGGCATCGTTACCGATCAGACCAACGCGGTGGTACCGAACGCAGACATTGAGATTAAAAACCTCGCGAGAGGTACGACGGAGTCGACCAAGACTGATCGTGAGGGGCTTTACAGGTTCTTTTTTGTTGCTCCTGGCAGCTACAGACTGACAGCGGCACACGAAGGCTTTCGCCAAGAATTGCGGCGTGTTGAAGTTCTACTTGGACCGCCGATCACGGTTAATGTGGTGCTACAGATTGCCACCGCAACCAGCGAGATTAAGGTTACGGATGACGCACCGCTCGTTCACGCTGACAATGGCGATGTCTCCGCGACGATCAATGAGAGACAGATCAGCGAGCTGCCGAATCAAGGAAACGACCTCACCAACATCGCGCAATTAGCTCCTGGCGCGGTGATGAACACAGATAACAATTTTGGCGCTGCATTTTCAATCCTGGGCATGCCGGGTGTTTCCTACCTATACACGATGGACGGAATGAACACGACCGATTCCATGGGGAATCTGCAACCATCTGGTTCTCTGTCCCTGACTCTAGGACAAAATTTGGTCGAGGAAGCAACTGTGGTCACTACTGGCTACTCGGGACAGTTTGGCGGCGCAGCCGGAGGGAATGTAAATTATGTCACTAAATCAGGAACCGGCCAGTTTCATGGAAACGCACAGTACTGGTACAACAACCGAGTTCTCAATGCCAACAACTGGTTCAATAAGGCGAATGGCAACGCGCGTCCGCGCGATACAGCCAACCAGTGGGCGGGATCGCTAGGCGGACCTATCAAGAGAGAAAAACTATTTTTCTTTTTTGACAATGAAGGTCTGCGAGTCAGCGTTCCACAGTACTTCTTCGATATCCATGCTCCCAGCCCCGAGTTTGAAGATGCGACTCTGAAAAACATCGCGAATGATTCAAGGTTTGGCCCGAATTCCGCTACTTATTCTTTCTATCGGAAGATGTTCAGTCTTTATGACGCTGCGTCGAGCGCGCATCCTACGGCTCCCGGGGTAACGGGAGACCCTACCGGGCTTGGCTGCGGTACTTTTCAAGATCCAAACGACCCTAACGGGCCCGGACACGGCACGGTTCCGTGCACCGTGCATTTCAATGAAATTCGCGGACGTCCTAGTCAAGACATGCTCACCTCTGGCCGAGTGGATTGGAATGTGAGTAACCGTGATCGCGCCTTTCTCCGCCTGCAATACGACGGAGGGCGCTCGGCAATTTTCCTTGACGCTATCGATCCGGTATTTGACGCCGATGCCAGCCTTCCGTGGTGGCAAGGTCAGATCCTTGAGACGCATACATTCGGTTCGTCGGGTGCGAGCCAATTCCTCTTGGCGGCTTCATCAGGTCTGGCTTCGTACAAAATGAGGAACCCTATCAAGGCCCTTTCCACCATGCCTACGGGCTTACATTTCGGATGCTGCGAGGGTTTCAACGACCTGGGACAAAGCGGCTTTTTCAATCCTCTCGGCAGTGTGTTTGGTGTGCCACTCCGTTATCAGATTTCAGAAGATGTGCTGAAGTCCTGGCGCAACCACAAGTTTGGATTCGGTGGAGGCTTTGAAACCATACATTGGCACATCTCGGGATGGAGTTACTCCTCGAATGTGATCGGCACTTTGCAGCCTCAATCGCTAGACGCCTTTTATTGGGGTGGGTTCGACCCGAATTCCTCAAACGCTTTCACACTACTCTTCCAGTCCTTCCCGTTGTCGTTGTCCCAACGGATGGCCTTTCACAATTACGGTCTGTATGGACAGGATGAATGGCACGCACGGAAGATTCTTTCTCTCACGCTTTCTCTGCGTGCGGAGCATAAGGCGAATCCGAGCTGCGAGCAGGCTTGCTTTGCTCGATTCACTGGCCCGTTTGAATCGGTCAGTCACGATCCCAATCAGCCTTACAACCGGGCACTCGTAACTAGTCATCATGCATTTACCGCCACAGATACGATCTTGTGGTCGCCGCGAATCAGCTTTGCCTGGCAGCCGTTCGGAGTTTCGCACACCACCGTCCTTCGCGGTGGAGTCGGGATCTTCTACGATTCCAATCCCGGCTATCTTGCATTCCTACTTTCGAACAGCATCCCCTTTGTGAACTCCTACGTGGTCAGCAATGACAACCTTGCTCCCGGTGAAAAACCCGGCAACCTTTTTGACGATGCGGCCGCTTCAAATTCCGCATTCGTTAATGGATACAAGTCCGGTCAAACGCTAGCTCAAATTCAGGCAGCCACTTCGCAGATAAATGGGGCTGTCTTTTCTCCCCCTGCTATCACTGTGCCCGATACTCCGGCGCACGCACCGCAGTTCCAGAAGTGGAGCCTGGAATTGCAACAGGCACTAGGCACTCATTCATCCTTCGATGTTGGTTATTTCGGCCATCACGGAATACATGGACTCGTGCAGAATCCTAGCGCGAATGCCTGGGGCTTCGGGTCGCTACCGGCTGGATTTTGCACGAGCCCCCCAGTGCCGCCATGCGCCGATCCGAGATTCAGCCAGGTAGGCACATTCCGCTGGGGCGCCATATCCAATTACAATGGACTCATCGCGTCCTTGCAGCATAGATTCAGCCGGTGGACCTCAGGCCTGGTTCAATTCAACTACACATTCGGCCACACTCTCGACGAAGTTTCCGATGGCGGTTTGTTTGGTTTCACCGGCGGTAGCACAATTTATCCGTCAGACGTCAACGATCTTCGCCGGAGCTATGGGCCTGCAGAATACGATGCGCGCCACTCGCTCAACGCTAATTATGTTTGGGAGCTCCCGATCAAGCTG
>Ga0126381_100002896_pt1 | contig 18636 bp, 16 predicted proteins | sample PanSoiMetPlot_28_FD_96465 | JGI IMG/M metagenome (GOLD analysis project Ga0126381, IMG submission 96465) | Tropical forest soil microbial communities from Panama - MetaG Plot_28 | ecosystem: Environmental > Terrestrial > Soil > Tropical forest > Bulk soil | place: Panama | collected 2016-02-17
CGGCCTAGATCGGAACGATTCCAATAAGAGTTCACGTAACGTGCGCGGAAGGCGCTAATTGGCTTCTGGCCAATCAGGCTGAGAGCTGCATCTTTTGGGCAATACGGCGAGTGCGGATCCATCAGATGAAGCCAGAGAAAAAACGGCGCCCCGGACTGCTTCGCCAGCCAGTTGCATGCGTCGTCCACAATGACATCGGCGGCCGGAAACCTCCGCAGGCTATCCAATGAAGCGGGTGCAGGCGCAACGCGCTGGCAATATTCGAAGTAAAGGGCGTCATACAATGTACCCAGTGGCCCCAGCGATGGCCGAATCTCCTGTAACCTGCGGTTCAGCCGGCTCGCCCAACCGTTGGTAGTCACAGGCGGCTGCTCAGATTTCGTAGTTGGTTCGTTCCCGTCGAGATAGTCACGAAATGTGTCAAATCCACGTTCATACCCGAAGCGTATCGAAAGGTAGGGATTGCCGGCTGCGAATGCCGCAGTGGCATATCCGGCACTCTTCAGAACCGAGGCCAGCGTCGGCTCCTCCGGACCAAGTCCCAAGACGTCCCGTCCCAATGCCAGTGGAAAGCGCGACGCTGTGATCGCAGGCAGTGAGTAGTAGGTCGGAGCCCCAGCCACGATCGCCGTCGGCACCACGAAGTGGGCGGCAGCCATGGAATCCAGAAACGGTGTGGTGAGCCGTTCGTATCCCATAAACCCGACGTGGTCGGATCGCAGACAATCCACCGTCACCAGCACGATCGACTTCTTAGTCGCCATTTAGTTGGTCTTTTTCCGCACCTGAGCCATCGTGAATTTCTTCTTCGTGACGTTCACCCGCAGCGTTCTCCCGGAACGATAGGACCCATTGTGAACCAATGAATAGATATCCTCATCGTGAACATACAAGAGATCGGGATACAGCTTCTCAATGGCCGTAAGAAATTGATCAAGAACTTTCAGCGTGCCGCTGCGAAAATCGCTCACCGTGGAATGGAAATTAATGGAATGAACGGAGAGTACTATTGGGACCCTGCGCTCGAAGCATGTGGCCACCTTCCGCAAACAAACATCGAGTGAGAACTCCGGATCAACTCCAGGCTCAAACTCCACCGTCCGCGACAAATGCAACAATTCGTGCCCATCAAGATGCGGCGGCATCTGTAGTCCAGGACCGTTCTGTGCCACGCGAATGCCATGCTCCGCCCAGACGCGGTGCGTGTCGTCATTGGCGCGGTAGCCAGGTGCGCAGGCCGACCGCGGTAAAGACGAAAAGAACTTCGCAAAAGCCCCCACCGTGAGGCCAATCGATTCACGCTGCGACTTTTGCGGCAAGAAACGATCGTCCTCGGCGCTTTCCGGTTCCCAGTATTCATATCCAATCCACGGCATTCGCCAATGGATGTACGGGGTTCCTGCTTGCCATAGAGTCCGCAAGAGATCGGCCCGCTGGCCCCCTGCCTCCAGATTGCGTTCCACTGCCCGACGGCAAAAATGCGTCGCTCCATGCAGTGCTGGATAAAAGACACCCTCAGCAATTCCTTCACGATAAGCCTCGCTCAGCCCGGGTCGGCTCCATCCTTCAGGAAGCCCCTCTGCAAGAGGCAACAGCCAAATCTGCCGCCATCCGCTGACACTCATTTTAGAGAAGTCCGGGTTGGACACGACAAAGTTCATTTGTACACAAGGGTGGCGTCCGGTCGAATCCCTGTGCCGACGAAGCGTTGCCTGTAACTCGTTTAAATCCTCCGCGGTCTCTAGCGTGTAGAAATCGTAGGGACGTTCTCCGAGTGTGAGCCCCGCCGACCGAAGTTGCTGCAGTCCCTCTTGATCTCGCAGTCCGATCCGCCCCCAATCGTCGCTCTGAATCAGGACGAGCGGGTGGTCAAAATAAAAACCGTCCAGCGGAAGCAGATCGGTCGCCCTTCGCCACAGCTTGCGCGCGAATGTCACGCGCTCACCACGGAGTGAAATAGCCCAATTTCAGCTGGAAGAGAAGCCCAGGATGTTGGCGGTGTATTCATTCGACGCTGCTGCACGCAAGTGAACTTGAGAGCTACAGGTAGCCCAATTCGCGCAACCTCTCTTCGACAAGCCGCTGTTCCGCCTCGTCAGCGCTCCGAGCTTCGCTGCGCAACAAGTCGCGCAAAACAGCCGCCAGCAACTCCTCGATGCTGCCGAACACCTGCCCAAACTTTTTCTCCGCACCCGCGCATAGATCAGCGGGAAGCTGTATGGTTCTCATCTCTGACATGGAATAGGAGTCACGAAACGTTCAGTTGAGCATATAACAACGTGCCCCAGCATTGGAATCTGGCTCCGATCAACCCGACCGGCGATCGCTTTCTATGTGCGCCCTCGGTGGGCCCACCATCAGCCTGCAAATCGTGAGATCGCTTTTCGTATCCCCGCTTCCAGGTTCGGAGACATCTTGATCGCTGCCGCCGCGCGATACCATAGGATCTCGCGCACATGCTGCGCTATCGATGCTCGCAGTGTAATGTACAGCGTCTCTCGGCTCTGGTTGGCAAAACGCTCCTTGTACTCCTCGGCTCCCAACCCGAGGTCAACCACTCTCATCGGAGTATTGTCCGCCGCTTCTTCGACGATTTTTGCCAACAAACAGAACCCGGGTGAATATTTCTCGAGACTGTTATCGAATGTTGGCTGATACCAAAACCACGCGCCATCGAATTGGAAGCCGTAATTCCACGCCAGAGTCTTCTCGCCTGACATCATGCGCGTAAGCACAACCCATCCTCGCTCACACAGCAATTTTCCCAACTCTGACAAAAACAGCCGGCGTTCCGGTCGCGCCAGATGGCTAGTCCGCCCCGTTGCCTGAAAGCGCGCCACGTGAGCGTCAGCAAAATCTATCAAAAGTGGACAGATGTCGTCCCACGTCCGCGCGTGATCAAGCCGAACCGGAAATTCCTTTCCCATCGCAGCCAGAGAACGCCGCACCATCTTCTTGCCCGGCAAGACTGGCTTCTTATTAGGACCCTTGCGCTCGAGTTTATCCAATGAAACCTGGGCGCAAATGTAGGCCGTTCGGGCAAACGAATGATAGCCATTCAGCTGTGACGCCTCGTGCAGTGCCGCGACGGTCGTCGAATCCGCGGGAAGGTTCGTGAGTGTCACCATTCTCCGATGACACTTCCGTAATTCGGCGAGCACCAGGCGCACAAAAGCTCGCTTGTGTTCAGGCAGGCTCAGAAAGTCACAATAATCTCCGGTCGTAGCGCACAGGAATGACGCTCTGTCGTCGGGACCAGTAGCCAGCGCAGCTACGCCGCAGAGAAGTTCTTTTTCGTCATAGGCCAGAAAGACGAGCGGATGCAGTGTTGTGCTATACGCACGCTGCACGGCCAGCGACCATTCATACGTATAGAAAACCTGCGGCTGATCAACTCGGACCACAAGCTCGTTCCACTGGCGGCGCAGTACCGCGTCTTCCGGAATTTCGTTGAGCACAACCAGTCGCAAGGGATGCGTTACTTCTCTCGGGTTTGCTGAATCACTAATACTGCCAACCGGCTGCATAAGGGTGGTTCGCATCGGGCACTCATCTACCGAAAACGCACAGGGCTCATGCCAAACAGTCGGCTCACCCACAATGCGTACCCCTGTCGCGTAGTACTACAACGTCCTGCGCTTCGTGTATTCGACGGTCTGATCTATCTCAATGCAGTCATTGCGCCGCATCCTGCATCATCTCAACGCTAAGTACGTCCCGGCGCGCGTGCCGCTTCAATCGAGCATAGAAGCCGCTGACATGCGCTTCGAGTTCCGCCAGGCTCATCTCCGACGAAACGTGAATACGCGGCAGCGCGAAGCCCGGCAGCCCGCTTCCCAGCCCGCCGCCATGATTCAGAAAGGCAGCTTCAAATCCGGCCTTCCGAGGCATCCGCATCACGTCCGCAGTAACCGACTGCGGGTCCCCAAACGGGTATGCAAACGCCCACACTGGACGTTCAAGAGCGGCCTCCAGTCTCGTCCGGCTCTGAATAATCTCGGCATACGCGGCATCAGCCGGCATCTGCGACAGCACCAGATGGCTCATTGTATGAGCGCCAATGCTCATCCCAGCCGCGGCCAGCTGCCGCACCTCAGGTCGAGTCATCATTCCGTAGCGGCGACATGAGACAGAGCTATGGTCACCAAGATCCGGCAGCATAACGATTCCAACATGATCCCGAAAAGCTTCGAGAAAGGACCCTCGCCCCACAGCGTCCAGAAGTAGTAGGCGTTTGACGGAATCCCGCCAGAGCTTTCGCCGTTGTTCCCCCGAAGCAAGCACACCACGAATCACGGTCCCTGCATCTGAAACTTCCAGCGGACCATCCGGAGCATGGAGCAAAAGGAGAAACAGTTCCTCGTACCAAAGTATCGTCCGAGATTCTCGCGCCGATGCGCCGGTGACGAAGAAAAGACATCCCACTTTTTCCTCTTGCAAGACAGGCAGCATGTCCGTTAGGCAATTCAGCAACCCGTCGTCACACGTAATCAGCACGGCCCGTTCCGGCAACTTGCCCCCCCGCCGCCATCCAAGCACATCCTCCGGAGAAACGACGTTGTAGTGCGTCTTCAACCGGCGCAGTTGGCAGCGCAAGCTCTCGGCGCTCAGGAGATTTCCGTCTAGGCTCACATCGATAGGCTGATACCCCGAAGGGATCACACCGTGATACGTCACAATAGCGAGCCCCGGCGCGGACGCCCTACGAAAAACACCGGCCGCCGACAACGCAGGGTAGACGACTCGCTTCAGGAATGGCGAAATAATCCTCATTGCTGGTCAACTAGTTCCCAACTCAACGGAGTCCCGCGCTCAATGTCACGCGTGGCACGCCGCCCGAGTACTTCCTCCAGATGACGCGTATGCAGCCCATGCCCGGGCCGAATCGACCGCACATTTTCACTCGTAAACGCATCGCCGCATTTCACTTCCTTCACGACGAATAAAGATCGCCGGAACACGCGGCTTGCCGCTTCCTTCTCGCTGACACCGAAGTGAACTTCGCCGAGCGCTTTCTCGGCAACCCGCACGGCATCGATCATCGCTTTGAACTCATGCGGTTCGAGCGAGAATGCACTGTCTGGCCCGCCGTCAGATCGCGACAGCGTGATGTGCTTCTCGATGATGCAAGCTCCCAGCGCGGCTGCAGCCACGGGAACGGCTACTCCTAGCGTGTGGTCCGAGAGCCCCACTGGCACCGAGAAACGGCGTGCCAATTCCGGGATCGTCCGCAAATTCATCTCCTCCGCCCGGGCCGGATAGGCGCTCGTACACTTCAACAACGCGAGCTGGCTCGCCCCGGCGCGTCGCGCCGTCTCGACAGCTTCTTCAACCTCGTCGACCGTCGCCATCCCCGTCGACATAATTAGCGGCTTCCCGGTCCGTGCCATCTTCTGAATCAATGGAAGATCCACCAGTTCAAACGACGCCAACTTGTGAGCGGGAACACCCATCTGTTCCAGAAAATCTACGGCCGTTGCATCGAACGGACTAGAGAACAAATCCAGCCCGAGGTCGTTGGCAACGTGCTTCAGCCGCGGTTGCCACTCCCAGGGTGTGTAAGCCTCGCCATAGAGTTCGTAGAGATTTTGTCCGTTCCAGACCGTGCCCTCGACGCGGAACTCCGGCCGGTTCGAGGCGATTGTTATCGTGTCCGGCGTATAGGTTTGCAACTTGACCGCGTCTACTCCCGCTTCCTTGGCTGCACGAATGATCTTTATGGCCTGCTCAAAATCCTGATGGTGGTTGGCGGAAACCTCCGCAACCACGTAGGCCGGATGTCCCACTCCAAGACTGCGGCTGCCAATCTTGATTTCTGTTCCCATGGTTAATCCCGTGGCAACCGAATTGAGCGGACGAGTTCGAATGCCTCTGCGGCGGCGCATCCCGCGACGCTGCCCCAGCGCATGGCAATCGCGCGCAATGCCTCTGGAGAACGCGGATGAGGAAACTTGCGCGCTTCGCTTGCATAGCTCTCCATCGCAGCAATCTTTGCCTCGAGCGTGGAAGCTATTTCCACGAATACGTTCGGCCGAAACGGTTGCTCAAGCCGCTGGAACGTCCACTCGGTAGAAGACGGAACCTCGAACGCATAGATCTCCCGCACTGGACTACCCACGACCGGACGAGTTGCCGTCAGAACTGCCCGATGAATCACTTCATGATCAACGTTGAGGTCTCCGCCGTGATGGGTATAGATCGTCTGCGGTGTGAACCGCTCAATCAACTCTTCCACGATCTTTACGATGTCCAGCAATGGAACAGTATCGAGACGATTGTCCGGCAGCTTGTGCAAGACTAGACTCTTGACGCCCAGCTTTGCCGCCGCCGCATGAGCCTGTTGATGCAAGACCTCCAGGCGTTTGCTGTCCGTCTGAGCGCGGTCGGAGTGGCGCGCAGACAATCCTTCGCCGAGAATTGCGAAATGCACCTCTTGACCTTCTGAAACAAGGCGAGCCGCGGTCGCCCCGCACCCCAAGATCTCATCATCGGGGTGGGCAGCGATCACAAGGACTGGGCTAGACTCGACCATGGCTCATCTCCACCAGCATGACCCACTTCTCATTGACAAACGTCGAATGCTCGGCAAAGTGCGCACGCACCAGCCTCTCGAAATCTTCTCGTCTTTCGGCTTCGTAAAAGGTCGTGCTCTGCCAATAGTTCAGCACGCGTTCTGGCGTGGTCCAACAAACCGGGTTCACCATCGTATGCACAGCGAGCGACTCGAAGTTCCGCGTTCCCCAGGGCAGAACGGTCTGCGACATGAATGACTCGCTTGACAACACTACCGGGGCAGCAATGGCAATGCCGCTGGCCCGCACTAGGTCGAATAAGTGCTTGTTGTTCGGTCCAAAGGGACCAACCACTACAATTCTGCCGTTCAGCTTCAACAACTGCCGGCACTGCTGCAACGTTCGCTCCGCGTCGGAACTGTAGTAGAGGCCATACGCACAGAAGATCAAGTCGAAGCCATCATGCTGAGCTCCAGACCGATGCAGCGCCGAATGAAGGCTCTCGAGGCTAGACTCGACGCACGTGAGCCTTTTGCTGGCGATCGGCCCCACTTTGGCGGTCAGCGTGTCCAATGCGGCTTTCGAAATATCAAGCGCCACGACGTGGCCCGCATCGCTCACTCGATCAAGCAGGCTCAACGTCTGCCCGCCCGTGCCGCAGCACAATTCCAACACGCGCGCTGCGGGCTCGACGTGGACGCGCTCGAAGATCCACGTCGCCAGATCGATCTGTTGAGCCGCCGCATTAGCTGCAATTCTTTGTTCCAGAAGCTCCACTTGAGTTGCTCGAGACACCATTTGCTCCTTCCGCAGCGCCAGACTCCTTGACGCGAAGGTAATGAATCGCTCGCTGCTCACGCACCTTCCTCTCGCCGAGATTGGCGAATCCCGCTCGCTCAAAGGCTCGCCGCGAAAACTCGTTGTCAGTTTTGACAAATGCATGGAGGCGCGTGCCTTTCTGGGCAAAGACCTCCGCCACACCGAGCTCAATCAACATGCTGCCGTAGCCGCCTCCACGGAACGCGGATGCGACGCTCACGTCAATCTCGCCATCCTCATCCGAAACCCAGTCCACTCGAAACTGCCCCACCGCCGCGCCAGCGTCGTCCTCGGCGATCAGAATAAGACTATTAGAGTCTTTCATCTTACCTACGAACCAAACCTCGTGCTGTTCTGGGGAGATAGCAGCTGAGGAAAACGCCGCGGCCCGCACTTTCGGGTCATTAGCCCACTCCCACAAAAGAAACTTGTCTTCTCCCCGTACTGGGCGTAACCGCAATCCAAAGAGCATGGCAGACACCACGCGCCGCGATCCTAGACCATCCACGAGTTCCCGACATCGAACAGACATCGCCCATCTGCTTTCAAAATCGCGAAGCAGCTTTTGTGCCTGGTCTGTGAACTGTTCAGCCGCAAAATTTATTGCGCCGCCCACGTGAATGGCACAACGCCTACGGTCCAACTCCCGGGCCAGCGCCGTCTGGTTCGCCGCAACATCGATCAGCACAGAAGGCAACGCCATCAAGCAAAGCTCCCAGCACGTGGTCCCCGCCGACGATACCGCCACGTCCGCCCACGACATGAGTTCAGCGATGTTCGCGACGTCCCGGCACACACTGATTCTCTTCCCCGACGCGACGGCCAACAGCTCCAGCATCTCGGCGTGCGGATTGCTGCCTCCAACGACGACCTTGGCTTCGAGCCCTTCAACTCCGTTCCGGGTCAAGGCATCGATCACTCGAGCAGTGACGTTCTCAGGATCGCTGCCTCCCATCGTCACCAGCACCCGCCGGCCGGTTCTGGACACTTCCCGCTTCCAATTCCGCCATGACAAAAATTCCCGGCGCAGCAAACAATACCGTGGTCCCAGCAGCAGCCTCGTCAGCGGACTGCGGCTTGCGTATAGCGATTCTCGGGCAGACACGTTCTGGTTCAAGACCAGATCCGCTATATACTGCGCCGCATGTCCGTAGTCATCGAGGAGGAGAACTTTAAACCCGCGTTCCTTAAGCCTCCGTTGATAGTCCTCGCCGAAATGATAACCATCGACCGCAATCCATTCGCATCCGTTTCTCTTTGCCAGTTCGACGATCTGAATCGCATCCGCCGCAGTCCCGGCTTGCCCCGAAATGTCCGCCAACTCAGACGACTCCGTGACGCGCCTACGCATTGCAGCGGGGCTGTCTGCTGTGGCAAAAATAACGCGCCCTCCGACGTCCTGCCATGCTTGCCCGAGAGCCAGACAACGCATCACGTGGCCAGTTCCGATCGTTATGCTCGCGTCTGCCCGAAGTAAGAGGGTGCCGGGTCTCATCGGATATCCTTCCCGACCCTCTCGTATTTGCGTTCAGCCAGGGCCGGCGATTGCCCATTGACGCGCAACAGTTCCCGCAGTCGTTCCGCCTTGATCGGGGTCCAACAGTTCTCTCGAACGGCAGACGGCTTTTGATAACTCCGCAGAAAATTCGGGATCTCCCGAAGATCGCCCGCCTTTTCCAGGCGGATTCCTGCATTGAACCTGGCGAACTGAGCAACGTATCCGTAGTGCGAAGATTCAAGCCACGCGCAGAGGAAACATGGTATGCCGCGCAAGGCACACTCCACCGCGACTGTCGAAAGAACCGCCACACCAAACCAGGCGTGATTCATCAATTCGGCTTGCAAGGTGCCGCCAACCACTAGTGTGACGCGTCGTTGTGCGGGTCGCAGGATTTGTTTTACCAGGTGACTCCTCTCAGACAAGCTCTCCGAAGGATGCAGCTTGATCACAAGCTTCTTTTTTTCCGCCCATGCCATTTCCGCCAGGGGTGGCAGAATATCTTCATAGAAGCTGCGTGACCGTCCCCCTCCCACTTCATAAGGCTCGGAAAAGAACACGATGCACGATTTATCCCCGGCCTCTTCCCGTAAGTACGCGGGACGCGCGGGTGCTCCGATCTCGACCCTCTTCGGCGGAATCGCACATCCCCGCACCAGGTAGTCCTTCTCCATCTCACCCTTCACCAGTACCACGTCGGCGTGAGTCCGCTTAAACATGTACCGTCCATCGAGTGCTCCGTGATGGCAGGCGATTGTCGGCAGTCCTCTGTGCGCGGCGAGAAGCAACGGAATATGCGTATGTGGATTGGTGTCATCCGCGCAAATCACCGCCTGGACCGGCTCGGACTCCAGTACATTCCGCCATGCGTCCCGAATCTCAAGACCGCGTGCAAACCAGTTGGAAAATCTGTTGAGGTAACCCAATTCGTCCAGTGTCCGAATTTCCGGAACGGCCCTCAAATCATTTCGCAACAGACCCCATCGCTTGAGAAGATCGCGGTATTCCAGTTTTCTCGATGGAATTCGAAGCGACGCATAGCGCCGGAGCCACGTCGCGACAACGTTCGTCGGCAGATTCTTAATCCATCCGCTTCGCCGCGTCGCTACCAGCAGGAAGCGCGCTTCCGGAAGAATCTCCGCATATTCAGCCGCTGTGCGCGACACATTCACATAAGAACTTGGCGTCAACACAACTGCGTCAGCCTGAGGCTTGGGCTTGCTGCTAAACGAACCTCGAATCTGATATCCCGCGTCGGTCTTGTCCCACAGAATCTCCAATAGTTGCAACGCAGGGAACTTCCTGAAAGTCTTTATGTAATGCCGCAACCCGCCTCTCTGACGATGGGCGGGCATGGGAAAGGTGTGCACGCGCGTCCCAAGAGACAGACGCAGGATGTCTGCGTAAAGCCCCGGACGCGACACGTGCACTTCATCCTGCGATCCGAAACTCTTTGTCAACTCTCCCAGCAGGAAAGCGATTTCCAGGTACTCGTGTACCAAAATTGCCGTCAGTTCCCACCAATCTAGCCCGAAACTGTCGGTCAGTTGCCCCATTCCGACAGCCATCAAATCCCGGACTCTCCGCATCTCACGGAAGTTCTCGCGGAATCCGTTCAAAGCGATTACAGAGCACCTAAATCCAGCGGCGGCACGGGCATAAGCTTCCGCTCCGGCTCCGCCAAGGTCAATCACGCGGTCCCATCGCAGGAAACCCCAGGGCTCTCCTTGTAAGTCGTCCTCGGGATCAATGAGCAGAACTCTCATGGGGTCAAGAATTCAAAACTTTAGGAAGCTGAGCATCGGGTGGTGCGATTTGGCGCGGGTACGTCGACGTGAGATCACGAGCGTCGAGAACTCTCCTCCGCACCAGTGTAGGGCTTTTGATTCACAAAGCGATTCAACTCTGCAAGCTGCGGCTCGCGCTCGATCAAATCGAGAACGGCACGCCACGAAAACTCGCCGTCTCCACCCAAACGGTTGTAAACCGACCGCACAAACTCCAGGTCTTCGGTTGTATCCACGGTCCACCGAAGTCCGCTGTGGTCTTCGTCCCCGATCACCGACAACAAACGGAATTCCGCCGGATGCTCGACAATGTAAGGTGTCACGTGCTCGCGTTCATAAGGTTTGCGAGCTTCTTGCCACGCGCGACTCAGGGCGGCAAACGACATCACCTCGGTATCTAATCCACGCGGATACGTCCGCACGAGCACGTTGGACGCATAATCGGGATGCTGGTCGAGAAAGGCTGCGATCGTTTTGTCTGTGATCTCGGGATCGATCAGCGGACAATCAGATGTAATTCGGACGACGACCTCCGCCTTCGAAAATTGCGCCGCCCTGAAGTACCGGTCGAGCACGTCATTCTGATCCCCTCGCGTCACCTTTACAGACAGTCGATGACATTCGGCCACGATGACGTCATCTGCCCGTTGATCCGTGGTCGCGACCAGCACTTCATGAATCAACTTAGTCCGGCGCAGACGGGTCACCACACGCGTGAGCACCGTCTCGCCGGCGAGATCTCGAAGCACCTTGCCGGGCAATCGCGTGCTTCCCATCCGTGCCTGAATAACGGCCACAACTTTCACATTGATCTCCGTATGTTTCTACGCGAGATTAGACTGATTGCCGTTTCTTTCGCAGGAGAAATGAGGTGTCGACATTCTGGTTCTCCAGGTAGGGAAGCCGCTGCTCCCGGACCAATTCCAGATCCGGGAAACGGTCCAAAAAGAGGCGTGCATAGTCCATCTTCCACAAGAGTCGGCTGTGATTCCGGTAGCTCACTTCAGTGAACTCCGGCGAATAGTACTCGGAGCCCCAGATGTATTCACGGCTGACACGGTGAATCTCGTCGATGACTCTCGGCAGATCGGTTGGAGCAATATGGATCAGCACTCCACAAGTAAAAACCACGTCGAACGAGGAATCTGGATAAGGAAGAGTCAGCGCGGAACCCATTTTCAAGGAAGCGTGCGGCAAGCGGGATCGCGCGATTTCCAGCGCATAGGGCTGCAATTCAAGCCCCGACAGATTCGCCCACCCCATTTGTTGTAGCAGCAAGAGCTGATTGCCCGCGTTACAACCCACCTCCAGAAAGCTCGCTTCTTTCGCAATTCCGCGCAAGAAGCTTTCGTTGAGTTCTTTCCGCGTCAGCCCGTAGTTCTTGCGATAGAGTTCATCCAGAGCGGCGGGTTCATATGTGTTACGGTTGGTGTATTCGTGCCCAAAGGCGCCCTTCCAAACGGCTTCCTGGGCAGTTTCGAGTGTTTCAGCCCGAGAAGATGGATTTCTGTTCCCGCTCAGGTTGTTCATCGCCTGTAGTATCCCACAACCCGTCGCACCGCCGCGATCACATCTTTCACATCCTGATCGCTCATGCCATGAAACATCGGCAGGCTGATCAGACGTGTATATGCATCTTCTGCCACAGGAAACTCCCCGCCTTTGTAACCGAAACGGTCGCGGTAGTAGGGATGCAGATGAATTGGAATGTAGTGCACATTCACACCGATGTTTTCCGCCCGCAACGCGCGAAAGATTTCTCCGCGGTCGCCAGCCAGCTTCTTAGGCACAATCCGAATCGGATACAGGTGCCACGCAGGAATCGCATCACCCCGAACGGCTGGCGGAATCACCCCGGCGATGTCGCGGAATGCCGTCGTATAGGTCGCAGCGACCTCCCGCCGTCGCCCCAGATTCGTTTCGAGCTTCTTCAGCTGCTCGATCCCCAATGCGCAAACGACGTCGGGCAAGCGGTAGTTGAACCCGAGCAGCACCATATCGTAGTGCCACTGCCCCACGCTCTGCCGCTGCCGCGCTTCGCTCGATATCCCATGATTCCGAAATCGCCGCAGCGTTTCCGCGAACTGGACGCTGTCCGTTACGACCATCCCGCCTTCGCCCGTCGTAATGTGCTTCACCGGATGAAAGCTGAACACGGTCATATCAGCAATGCTGCCCACACGCTTTCCCTCGTACTCAGCACCGAGGGCATGGCACGCGTCTTCAATCACGAGCAGCCCATGCTTGTTCGCGATTTGCAGAATCGCCGCCAAATCTGCCGGATTCCCCGCGTAATCGACGGGAAAAATCGCTCGTGTACGGGAAGTAATTTTCTTGGAGATTTCGTCAGGCGAAATATTGAGCGTGTCCCCGCATACGTCCGCAAATACCGGAGTCGCACCCTGATACAACACGCAATTTGCGGTAGCGGCGAACGTTAGCGGAGTTGTGATCGCTTCATCGCCGGGTTTCAGTCCGGCCGCAAACGCGGCGCCATGCAATGCCGCCGTCCCGGAACTGAAGCTCACTGCATGTTTCGCCCCGACTCGCGCTGCAAACACGTCCTCGAACTCGCCAACCTTCGGTCCCGTGGTCAGCCAATCTGAGCGCAGCACATCCACTACGGCCTGAATGTCTGCCTCGTCCACCGACTGCCGGCCATACGGAAGAAATGTGGCACGAACCGGAGATCCGCCATGGATGGCAAGTTCCCGGGAAGGAACCGGGGCGCTGGTCATGTTATCCCCTAGGCCGGCACGCGCGCCGGAATTCCCTGTTCGTCAACTGCAGAGGGCGCGATTAATTGTTGCAGTTCGGGACCGGTAAGCCACATGTCGTTCGTGTCGCTCGCGTAGCGGTACCCTTCGGGTAATGGCTTGGCATTGACCCAGTTCTCGCGTCGCCACCACGGATGAGATGGCTGAATGATGTACCGGTCTTCAATATCGAGCGTATTGCGTGCTTCGTCGTCGGAAACCAGCACCTCATGCAGTTTTTCGCCAGGACGAATTCCGATCGTTTCAATCTCGCACCCCGGCGCGATCGTCTCGGCTAGATCAACTAGCCGCATGCTCGGGATCTTTGGCACGAAAATCTCTCCGCCGTGCATCTGTTCAATGCTGCTGATCACGAACCGCACGCCCTGCTCGAGCGTCAGCCAGAAGCGCGTCATCCGGGGATCAGTCAAAGTAATCCGCCCTCGCAGCTTCTGTTCATGAACACCGGGATCACACTCCCTCGGCTCCCTACTACATTCCCGTACCGCGCACAACTGAAGCGCGAATCCTGCGCCCCCGCATAGGCATTGGCCTGCACAAACACCTTCTCGGCACAGAGCTTAGTCGCCCCATACAAGTTAATCGGATTCACAGCTTTGTCGGTGCTCAGCGCGAGTACCCGATGCACGCCCTGATTGATGGCGGCGTCAATGACGTTACGCCCCCCCATGATGTTGGTCTGGATTGCCTCAAACGGGTTGTACTCGCACGCCGGAACCTGCTTGAGCGCGGCCGCATGCACTACGACCGTGATCCCGGCGAGGGCTCGTTCCAGCCGTGAAGCGTCGCGCACATCACCCAAAAAATACCGCAAACTGGGGTGATCAAACCCTCCACCGCGCATATCGTGCTGCTTTAGCTCATCGCGGCTGAACACCACCAAGCGCTTCGGCCGGTATTCCTTCAGCATCACTTCAACGAATTTTTTCCCGAACGATCCCGTGCCACCGGTGACCAGCACCGACTGCTCCGACCAATTCATTCCATCCGCCTCGTTACGACTCGGTGAAAATCAAGCCCCTGACTAGCAGGAACCATCTATACCGCACACACGCGCGGCCATCCCGATTCATTTCCCCGGGAAAACCGCGCTCTACTGCTCGCATGTTGCTCGCTAGTATAGCGGACTTTCCATGGAACTTCCGTATGGATCCCGCCAGCCGTGCGCATTTCTAATGAATTTTCGCCTCGAATTCCGCTCAGCCAATGCTAAAATGTTTCGCGATCTTCCCCGATTCTTTGTGCTAAACAATTTTCCTGCGCGACAGACCAGCCTCTTCGACCCGGGACTTTTGCTCATGAACTGTCCAATACAGGCCGACGCGGCCTTTTTTTGATGCAGCCATTAAACCGTTGAGGAGCAGGCATGGATTTTGGGCCCCTGGCATCGACGAGTAACTCTGTTCGCGACCTGCAGCCCTCTCAGACCTTGGATCTGGGAAGGCCAACGGGCCTTCATCTCCCCGATCCCTCTTCACACGGCTCCACCGTCGGCGAATATGTTCGTATTCTGGTCAAGCGCAAATGGGTTGTCATTGCCACTCTGGCAACGATTTTCTCGGTCGTCGCGATCGCGAGCCTGAAAACCACGCCGATATACGACGCCAGCGGCACCATCGCCATCAACAAGCCCGATTCGACCTTGAATTTTCAGAACTCCGGCACGTTGAACCTCGATTACTTCGATCCCACCGAACTCGATACCGAGGTCAAGATCCTGCAGAGCGATCTTCTTGCGCTTCAGGTCATCCGCGAACTCAATCTCGACCGAGCTCCCGAGATCGCCGGCCAAGCTCCTCCGCCACCATCTTCGATCGACCTCGCCCCTGATCCTTTGCAGTCCGATCCTGGAAAAGCCTCGGCGATGGTCAATGAGTTCAAAGGGAACCTGAAAGTCCAACTGAGTCCCAACACGCGCATCGTTGAAGTTCATTACCGCAGTCCCGACCCGCAGATGGCGGCCAACGTCGTCAATACGCTGATGCAGACGTATGTCGAGAACAACTTCAAGGCCCGCTTTGAATCGACGATGCAGGCATCGGATTGGCTCAAGCAACAACTCGTCGATCTACAGATGAAGGTCGAGACCTCGCAGGAAAAACTCGTGCGCTATCAGAAAGAACACGAAATTCTGGGCACCGATGAGAAACAAAACATCATCATGGAGAAGTTGGACGAAATCAATAAGGAACTCACGACGGCTGAGAGTGAGAGGATGGACAAGGAGGCGCTCTACCGTCTGGTGCAGAGTGGCGATCCTGACGCGATCGCCACCGGCGCCGCCGCCATCGAGGAAGAGGAAGGCAACGGACCGCAATCCGGCACGGCCCTTCTCGGAAGTCTGCGCGAGAAACAAGCCGAGTTAAAGATTCAGGCCGCTGAGCTAAACACACAGTTTGGTCCTTCCTATCCCAAACTGAATCAATTGAACAACCAGCTCAAGGAAATCGAAGCAGAGATCCAGTCCGAACTGCGGAAGGCGGTCGCCAAAATTCGAGGCGAGTACAATACTGCTCTGCAACGTGAACAGATGCTCCACGAGGCGCTCGACAAGCAGAAACAGGAAGCAAACAAACTCAACGAAAGCGCCATCGAGTACAGTCTGCTCAAGCGCGATGTTGACACGAACCGCCAGCTATACGAGGGATTGCTAGAGAAGCTCAAAGAAGCTGGTGTTGCCGCGGGCTTGAAATCCAATAACTTCCGCATCGTCGATGGCGCGCGCCCGCCGCAATCCCCTGTCGAACCAAACATTCCGCGAAACCTGATGTTCGCCGCCGTCCTGGGGTTGGCATCAGGTATCGGTCTCGCCTTCGTGCTCGAAGGCCTCGACAATACCGTGCGCACGACCGAACAGGCCCAGTTGGTCTCCGGGGTAGCGTCGCTCGGCATGATTCCGCTCGGCTCCAAGTCCGCGCGGGAAGGGCCGAATCCCAAACGCCTCGTCATTGCCACCTCGAAGGAAGCCGTCGAGCTCGTCACCCAGGTGCGCCCGCAATCGCAGATGGCGGAGTCGTATCGCGCCCTCCGCACGTCGCTGCTGCTGTCCAACCTCGGAGCGCCTCCAAAAGTCGTCATGATCACCAGCGCGCTGCCGCAGGAGGGCAAGACCACCACAAGCATCAACACCGCGGTTGTGCTCGCCCAGAAAGGCGTGCGCGTGCTGCTGATCGACGCCGACCTTCGCCGCCCCAGCATTCACAAAACCCTTGGCATGGGACCGCACAGTGGTCTCAGCAACGTGCTGACGGGCAGTACGACACTCGAGCGGGCGATCACACACACTGCGGTTCTCCCTAATCTTTACGTGTTGGCGGCCGGAACTCCTCCGCCTAACCCCGCGGAACTCCTCGCTTCTTCCAACATGAAAGCCGTGTTGGATCAGTTGCGGGAACAATTCGACCACATCGTGATCGACACGCCACCGTCGCTTTCGGTCACCGATGCCGTCGTGCTTTCGCCGCGCGCCGATGCGGTCGTTCTCGTGATTCGCTCCGGCCAAACCACCAAGCAGGCGCTCCGCCGCTCACGCGACATACTGCTGCAAGTCAACGCCAAAGTCGTCGGAGTACTGCTGAACGCTGTCGATCTCACATCTCCCGACTATTACTACTATTACGAATACCAAGGTAAATACGCCCGCTACTACCGCGACGATGACTCGTCCGGGCATGAAGAAGAGAACGAACTGGAAGAAGAAGACGCTCCGTCGTCAAGCAGCGCGTAACAAATAGAACTCTTCCGGCCAAAGACCATGAAGATCCCTTTTAGCACCCCCGCTCGCAGGAGGTTGACGGCGACTATTGCCGCGCTCCTGGCAACAGCCTATGTTGGACTGGCGGCCGCCCAGTTTGCGGCTTCGTGGCTGAGCAGGCGTGTCAATGTGAAAAGTCTTGTATGGGCCTCACGACTCGATCCTGGCAACGCCGAATATCGCAACTATCTCGGCCGATATTACGATCTGGTGGCTCGTGATCCTTTGACTCCCGTCGGATACTACCGCTCGGCCGTGCAACTGAATCCGCATTCAGCGCGCTATTGGTTCGACTTATCGAGCGCCTACCAAGTCCTGGGCGATACGGTGAATCAGGCTAGCGCTCTCGAGCACGCGATTCAGGCCGATGCCATGACACCCGATATCGCGTGGGAGGCCGGCAATCTCTACCTGGTGCAAGGAGAAAACGAGAAGGCCCTGCACGAATTCCGCGTTGTCATCGCCAACGACCAATCCCTCACCGAGTCGGCGATCCAGTTCTGCTGGCGCATCCATCCAGATGTGGACATCATGCTGCGCGATGTGATCCCGGAGCGCGCCGAAGCTTTGGCATCGTTCCTTGTCTTGCTCGAGTCCAAGGGAGACGCTGATGGAGCCATGAAAGTGTGGAACTCCCTGATGCGGACCCATCAGACCTTCGAGTCACGCTTTGCCTATGGCTACATTCGTTTCCTCATCGATCACCAACAAGTCGATCAGGCCGTCCTTGCCTGGCAACAGATCACCAGCCGGCTCGGACTCATGGCGTATCTGCCGTCCCAGGAAAATCTCATCGTTAATGGGGATTTCAACTTCGACGTGCTGAACGCCGGCTTCGACTGGCAATATCAGAAACAGTCCACTGTTCAGTTGACTCTCGATCCTACGGACTCTCACGGGGGACGCCGCTCTTTAGAGATCACGTTTGACGGGCCGGGAATCTCCGAAGCCGGGTTCTATCAACTGATTGCTGTCCAGCCCAACACCACCTACAACTTCACCGCTTATTACAAAAACAGTGACATGGAGGGCGCGGGCGGTCCCCATTTCACGATTCAGGATATGTATGCCCAAACTGTTTACTACGAGAGCGAGGAACTGAAAGACACCGGGTTCTGGAAAGCCGCTTATGGCGAATTTACGACCAGCCCCGATTGCAAGCTTGTGGTGCTGCATATTCGCCGCCTTCCCGCGGGCAGTCCAATGCGCGGCAAACTGTGGGTCGACGACTTTCACCTCACAAGAAAACCGTCCTAAAGAACGGTTCGCACACAGCAAGGATTTCATGGGTCATCACAGGCACCGCAAACAGAAAACGGCCGAGGCCAGCCGCCAAGAGCTCTCCGCGCGCCTCGGCGCGACCGTCCTCTATGGCACGTTTGGTTTGCTCATGTTCGGGCCTCTGGCCTTCGGCGCCGTCGAGCCGTGGTCCATTTTTGTTGTCGAAACTGGGTCTGTCGTCCTGGCCTTGATCTGGCTCGCCAAGCAA